>JACCDV011128768.1_pt1 | contig 13093 bp, 8 predicted proteins | sample 7446131 | NCBI WGS metagenome assembly JACCDV01 (sample SAMN15323448, study PRJNA562643) | freshwater metagenome | isolation source: river surface water | place: USA:Blue River Watershed | collected 2017-08-17 | reverse complement strand
GCAAGAACTCAATCACATGCACTGAGTGACCTATCATATGTCTAAATTCTTTCGGATCAGCCTTAATCACATCAGCTGGATCTTTACCTCCTTCTAATCTAGCCACCTTTACATCCATTCCTCTTCTAAGCATTAAGTCTGCCGCCTTTTTGACAGCAGCAATACCAGCCTTATCACTATCAAGGGCTAAAACTACTTTATTAGAAAGACGCTCTAGTAACTGCACGTGCTGAGCTGTGAGAGCAGTACCAGACACGGCTACCGTATTACCATAACCAGACTGATGGCTCATTACCACATCAAACTGTCCCTCGACAATCATTGAAAATGATAAGTTGCGAATGCCATGCTTAGCTTTATCGTAACCATACAACAATTCGGACTTTTTAAAGAGTTCGGTCTCTGGTGAGTTTACATACTTAGGAATATCATCACCAGCCTCAAGTGTGCGCCCTGAAAAGGCCACCACTCGCCCACTACTATCAAAGAGTGGGAACATTACCCGATTACGAAACACATCATAAGGCTCTTTACCTTTATCGCTTTCTTTAATTAAACCAGCTTTAAAAAGCTCGCTATCGGTATAACCTTTACTACGAAGATAATCCCGCAACACTGCCCACCCTACCGGTGGTCCAGGCGCAAAACCAATCCGCCAGGCGCCGATAGTAGCCGCAATAACACCACGCTTTTCTACATAAGATTTGGCGTTTTCGTTGGCTTTAAATTGCTCTTCATAAAATACTGTTGCTTCCTCTAGTACACTATAAAGTCTATCCCTTTCAGATTTCTTCTCTGGTGAAACTGGAGTCAATTCCACATTTGCCTTCTCGGCTAGTATTTTTAGAGCCTGTTTAAAATCCACTCTTTCAATCTCTTGAATAAAAGTGAACATGTCTCCCCCAGCGCCACAACCATAACAATGGTACATACCGCGCTCCGGCGACACATTAAAAGAGGGTGTCTTTTCGTTATGAAAAGGACACCTGGCTTTAAGATGTTTACCGGCCTTAGTGAGCTCCACATAAGGCGTAATAACATCAATAATACTTAGACGATTTTTTATCTGTTCGACCGCATCATTCATAAATAGGTTTGGCTATTATACGTTATACAATCTGATAAAGCACAAATTTGACATAATTAAAAAGTATTATATTATATTAAGCAGCCTGCCCTTTCACATCAACTGGAGACGTTTATGAAAGTCCTAATAGCTTTACTGGCCCTGGTACTTGCCTACTGGGTTTTGTATTTTCTGGCCAAAGGCTTCGGTGAAGCCAGGACCTTGGCCAAATACCAAGACAACGCCAAAGACAAGGCTTTGGCTTGGATTGTAACAGTTGCCTTTGGTCCGTGGTGGTGTATCGAGGAAACCTTCTTCGGCAGCCACAAAGATGAAGACGAGCGGGCTTCCTATCCGAAGCCCGAGGATCTGTGGGAGCCGCCGAAGGATCCGCGCAACGACTGGATCATGTGACACACCCAACCCAGGAGAACGAAATGTGCTTTGACGAAATTTGCCTCAACTGGTGGCAATCACTCTCAGTACTCGCCCTGATCAGCTACTTGGCTGTTGGCATCATTCTCACCGCCCGGATTGTGATCACCGCCGGTCCGCGCTACGACAAGGTGGAGGAACCCTTCCGCAAGCACATCTGGTCTTGCTTGATGCTGGTACTGGCTCTGCCTGGAGTCATGTTCACGGTTTTTATCAAGAGCCGACTGACCTTTCGCAAAAGTGCCTGACCAGCACCCCACCCAAACAAGCCGCACCCCACAAAGGTGCGGTTTTCTTTTACTTACTATTCCAATCGATTGGAATAGTAGACTCTGTCTATACCCCCCATTTAAATTGGGGTATAGATAAAAGACCGGCGCCTATGGCGCCGGTCTTTTGTATTAATATTACTTCTCCATTCCTTCAATCATCTCGAACTTCTTACTTCCCTTAAAGCCTGAGCCAGCCGGGATAAGTTTTCCGATGATAACGTTTTCCATTAGTCCAGCTAGATTGTCGTGACTTCCACGCACAGCAGCGTTGATAAGTACACGAGTAGTATTCTGGAATGAGGCCGCTGAAAGGAAGCTCTTGCGTGAGAGTGAAGTCTCAGTAATACCGAGAATCAATCTTTCAGCCTTAGCTGGTTCACGTCCCTCTTCCTTTAGCTTGTTGTTGGTCTCAACCATAATCCACTCCTCTACTACATCACCAACTGTAAAGTGACTCTCACCTGAAGCCGTAATACGAACTCGTGACATCATCTGCTTAACGATAAGCTCAATATGCTTACGAGCAATGGTCACACCTTGTAGTTCGTAAATCTTGTTTACTTCAGAAATGATGTAATCCTGAGTTACTTCCTGACCACCAAACTTGAACAGTTCTGGCAGTAGAGCTGAACCATCAGTGAGAAGCTGTCCTGAGTGAACAGTATCACCCTTTGAAACAGTTACCACACGACGGTAGTGCACTTCGTACTCGATATTATCCTTCTTCTTTGGAGCGCCCTTAGCAGACATATCTGGAGCGACCACAATCACCTTCTCGCGTCCTTCGGTACGAATATCTACCACCTGTCCTTCACAATGTGAAACTACAGCTGGAATCTTTGGAGCACGCTTCTCAAATACTTCTTCTACACGAGGTAGACCTTGAGTTACGTCTCCACCGACTGACGCCGCACCTCCGGCGTGCTTAGTGTTCATTGTAAGCTGGGTACCCGGCTCACCAATCGCTTGGGCAGCCACTGTACCTACTGCCTCTCCAATATCCACGAGCTTGTTGGTTGTAAGGTCGATACCATAACAATGCTGACAAACACCACGTAGTGTCTTACAGGTCATTGGTGAACGCACCACTACTGCCTCAGCGGTAGATTCCTCAACCGCCAGAGCGTCAAGACGAGTTAGAAGATGACCCTTTTCAAATAGTACACGCCCCTTACTGTCTACAGCATCTTCAGCTAGGATACGACCCTTGATAGCCTTACTAAAGGCAATTTCAATACCAGAAGCTGAGATACGACTGATACGCACACCAGTCTTAGTCTTACAATCATCCTCAGTCACAATAGCGTCTTGCGCTACCACGAAGAGACGACGAGTAAGATATCCGGCCTTAGCAGTCTGAAGCGCTGTGTCAGCTAGTCCCTTACGAGAACCGTGAGTAGTGGTAAAGTACTCAATCGGTGTCATACCTTCCTTCATTGAAGAAAGAATCGGGAACTCCACTGTCTCACCACGAGTGTTTACGATAAGACCCTTCATACCAGCCATCTGAGCAATCTGTCCTAGAGATCCACGAGCACCAGACTTCCACATTTCGTAAGCTGAACCAGTATCACTAAGTGTTTCTGGAAGAACCTTTTCAATTTCAGTCTTAGCGCGGTGCCAGATTTCAGTCACCATACGACGACGTTCATCACGAGAGATAAGACCCTCTTCAAATGCCTCAATCACAGCACGCTCTTCAGTACGAGCCTTTTCAATAATGGCTGTCTTCTGCTTTGGCACAGATACCTCATCGATACCCCAAGTTGTACCAGATTTTGTAGCGTACTTGAGACCTAGCTTCTTAAGCTTGTCGACAATTGGCGGTACCGCTTCTGGTCCACGAGCGTCAATGATATCAATAATTACTGTGAATAGAGTCTTTTGAACAATCACATCATTAATGAAGTCATGATCTGAAGGTAGTACACTGTTGAAGATTAGACGACCAACGGTGGTCTTAAAAATCTTACCCTCAAACTGCTGATACTTTTCAGTATCGGTAGCCAGTACATTAACCATAGCTCTGAAGTCAATCACGCCATAGTCGAAAGCGTTAATAGCGTCGTTTGGTGAAGAGAAATACTTCCCTTCTCCCTTAGCACCCTCTACAGCCTTAGTCATCCAGTAAGCGCCAAGAGCCATATCAAGTAGCTTTTCAGAAACTACCGGCTCACTTGAACCTGGCTTCAAGATGTTTTTGTTGGCAGAAATAATTTCCTTGGCCTCAAGTTGAGCTTCATCAGAAAGCGGTACGTGAACGGCCATCTGGTCACCGTCGAAGTCGGCGTTGAAAGCGCGACAAACGAGTGGGTGCACCTGAATAGCGTTACCTTCAATAAGTACCGGGCGGAAAGCCTGGATACCCTGACGGTGTAGAGTCGGAGCACGGTTTAGAAGTACGTGCTTTGACTTAATTACATTTTCAAGAATCGCCCATACCTCTGGTACTCCATCTTCAATTAGACGACCAGCGCCACGGATGTTGTAAGCGAGCTCCTGCTTTAGAAGCTCAGCAATCACAAATGGACGGAAAAGCTCTAGAGCCATGTGCTTAGGTAGACCACACTGATCAAGGGCTAGCTCTGGACCAATAACAATCACTGAACGTCCTGAGTAGTCTACACGCTTACCAAGTAGGTTCTGACGGAAGTAACCCTGCTTACTCTTAAGGTAGTCTGACAGTGACTTAAGCGGACGACGCTGAGCAGCACTCATCGCTGAGTAAGCTCCACCACCATGACGAATAGAGTTGTCGATAAGAGCATCAACAGCTTCCTGAAGAATACGCTTTTCGTTACGCAAGATAACGTCAGGCGCCATAATATCAATAAGCTTCTTCAAGCGGTTGTTGCGATTGATAACGCGACGATATAGGTCGTTTAGGTCAGAAGAGGCATGACGACCACCTTCAAGCGCCACCATTGGACGAATAGCTGGTGGAATCACCGGAATACGGGTAAGGAACATCCACTCTGGACGTACACCAGCATGAATCATGCCGCGGATAAGTGATAGACGCTTATCAAGCTTGGCACGCTCCATCGCTCCAGCTGTCTCTCGATCCTTCTCAGCTTGCTTCAAAAGTTCTTCAAGCTTTACCTGCTTAAAGAGATCAAAGATGGCCTCAGCACCAATACGAGCCTCAAAAAGAGTACTGTACTTAATAGAGAAACGATGGAAAGTAGCCTCATCAAGCACCATTCCTGGAACGATACCTTCAATCTCATGCTTCATGTCTTCAGCGCGAGCCTTCAGTGCCTCCTTAGCATCTTCGTTTGATAGAGCTTTGTACTTAGCATTAAACTCAGTATCAAGTTCACGTAGCAAACGAGCACGATCATCTTCACTAACCTTGGTTACTATATAACCAGCAAAGTAAATCACCTTCTCCACTGAAGCTGCTGAAATACCAAGTATCATCGCAATACGACTCGGTACACCACGCAAGAACCAGATATGAGAAACCGGTACGCAAAGGTCGATATGACCCATACGTTCACGACGCACAATGGCGCGAGTAACCTCTACTCCACACTTCTCACAAACGATACCCTTATAACGAATACCGCGATACTTCTTACATGAACATTCGTAATCCTCAACCGGACCAAAGATACGCTCGTCAAAAAGACCGTGTTTCTCAGGACGCTGAGTACGATAGTTGATAGTTTCTGGCTTAGTAACCTCTCCAAAAGACCATTCGAGAATAGTGTCAGGAGAAGCAAGCTTAAGACTGATGTCAGTGAAGTTGTTTGGAGCAGGAGCTTGCTTGTTGAATGTTGTTTGTGTTGTAGACATAAATACTTAATTAAGCAGACTCATAATCTCTCTTCACTCGTTCGGTACGCTCTGGTCTTTCACGGTCGAGTTTGACATCAAGGGCCAAACCTCGTAGCTGATTAACCAATACGTTAAAGGCAGCTGGGGTGTGTGGATGAGAAATCTTCTCGCCACGCACGATAGCGTCAAAGGCGGCACTTCGTCCCACAATATCGTCGGACTTAATAGTAAGCATTTCGCGTAGTGTATAGGCGGCTCCATATCCAAGGAGTGCCCACACTTCCATTTCTCCGAAACGCTGTCCTCCCACCTGAGCCTTTCCGCCTAGCGGCTGCTGAGTAATAAGTGAGTACGGCCCAATCGAACGCATGTGGATCTTATCTTCCACCATGTGGTGAAGTTTAAGAATGTACATGTAGCCCACTGCTGTCTTCTGAGCAAACGGCTCACCAGTCAGACCATCGCGTAGTTGAATCTTTCCGTCTTCTGGTAGACCAGCAGCCTTAAGTTCAGTCTTTACATGCTCTTCGGTAGCTCCAGCAAAAGGTGGAACAATTGCCTGGTAGCCAAGAGTATTGGCGGCCATACCAAGGTGCAGTTCAAGAATCTGTCCAAGGTTCATACGTGACGGCACACCAAGTGGTGTTAGAAGCACGTCAATTGGACGACCATCTTCAGTGTATGGCATATCCTCCTCTGGCAAGATACGAGAGATAACTCCCTTGTTTCCGTGACGTCCAGCAAGCTTATCACCCACTGATACGTTACGTACCTGAGCAATAGTGACGTGAATACGCTTAATCACACCACTTTCTAGCTGGTCACCATTCTCACGTGAGAAAATCTTCACCCCAATGATACGTCCGCGCTTTCCAGCCTCAAGACGTAGTGAGGTATCCTTAACATCCTTAGCCTTCTCTCCGAAGATAGAACGTAGTAGACGCTCTTCTGGAGTAAGCTGAGTCTCACCCTTAGGGGTTACTTTACCTACCAAGATATCACCAGGTCTTACCTCAGCACCAATACGGATGATACCGTTTTCGTCTAGATTACGAAGCTTAAGCTCTGATACGTTTGGAATATCAGAAGAAGTTACCTCGGGTCCAAGCTTGGTGTCACGCACCGACACTTCGAGTTCATCGATGTGTACAGTTGAGAACTTACTCTGCTTTACTAGACGCTCAGAAATAACAATCGCGTCTTCGTAGTTGGCACCGTTCCAAGACATAAAGGCTACTAGAGCGTTCTGACCTACAGCAATCTGACCATTGTCGGTTGAAGAGGTATCAGCCAGCAAATCACCGCGCTTTACAGTATCTCCCACTGTTACCGCTGGACGGTGGTAGAAAGCTGAGAAGTCATTAGTACGCTCGTAAGTTACGAGGGTGTAATCCTGCTTCTTACCTTCTTTGTTCTTAACTACAATATGACGAGCGTCACATTCAACTACCTCTCCCGCTTCTTTAGCGTAGATAACACGACCAGTATCACGAGCCACCATTCCTTCTACACCAGTAGCCACCAAAGGTGCTTCCTGAACGATACAAGGAGTAGCCTGCTTCTGCATGTTACTTCCCATGAGAGTACGGTTGGCGTCGTCGTGGTTTAGGAAAGGAATCATTGAAGTTGCTACAGAGAAAGGCTGGTTGGTAGCAATATCCATAAACTCAACCTCCTTGCGAGAAACCAATACTGGTTCACCCTTCTTACGAGCCTGTACAAACTCATCCTTAATCTTGCCGTTATTATCAACAACAACCGCCGCATGAGCGATGATGAACTTCTCTTCCTCATGAGCATTCATGAAGATAACCTCATCAGTAACTACACCCTTTTCAACTTTAATGTACGGAGTCTCGATAATACCAAAGCGGTTTACACGAGAGTACATTGAGAGACGCAAGATAAGACCAATGTTTGGTCCTTCTGGTGTATGAATAGGACAAAGACGTCCATAGTGTGAAGGGTGGATGTCACGCACCTCAAAAGAAGCACGCTCACGAGTAAGTCCGCCCGGTCCGAGCGCTGAAAGAGTACGCAAGTGCTCAATCTCAGCCAAGATGTTCTGCTGCTGACTGAACTGTGACAGCTGGTTGGTACTAAAGAATTCTTTAATAGCCGCCTGCAGTGGACGAGGGTTGATGATCTGCATCGGTAGTGAAGTCTCAGCCTCAATCGTAGACATACGATCTTGGATGTTACGCTTCATACGAGTCATACCAACACGAACACGCTGCTGGAGCATTTCACCAAAGTAACGCACACGACGGAAACCAAGGTGGTCGATATCGTCAGCAAGAGCACCCGGCTCATGGTTCTGAGTTACGATATGAGTCATGATCAGACGAATATCTTCGACTGAGATAGTACGCTCATCAGTAGCCTTCTTATCAGTTGGACGACCAAAGCGCTCATTAAAGTGGTGACGACCAATTTCTGAGAGGTCGTAACGCTCTGGAGCGAAAATAGACTGTACGAATTCACGGGCGTTATCAACGGTCGCAAGATCACCGTCACGTAGACGCTTGTAGATTTCGATATAAGACTCCTCTACTGTCTTAGCTGGGTCTTTAGCGATAGTCGCCTTCATGTATTCCTCACCACGCGGTACACCCTTTACTAGGGCCAACATTTCTTTCTCAGCTTCTACACCAAGCACACGTAATAGTGAAGAGATTGGGAACTTCTTCTTACGGTCGATTTTTACGTAGATTACTCCATCAGCTTCTGACTCAATCTCTACCCAAGCTCCGCGAGCTGGAATGATCTTGGCGCCAAAGAGTGACTTGCCCTTAGACTCAGTCTGGGTAAAGAAAATACCATAACTACGAGCTAGCTGAGGCACAATAACACGCTCCACACCATTGATGATGAAGGTACCGTGTTCAGTCATAACCGGAATGTCAGTCATGAAAATCTCCTGATCCTTTTCAGTCTCAAAAGTCTTGTTCTTCAAAATTACATGAGCACGTAGTGGCGCTTCATAGGTAAGCTTGTTTTCCTTAGCAAACTCTGGAGTACACTTCGGAGAACCAATTTCGTATTTCTTGAATTTAAGTTCAAACTTTTTATCTGAATAGTCACTAATTGGTGAAAATTCAGTAAAAATTTCCTTAAGGGCAGTTTCAGCAAACCAACGATATGACTCGTGCTGTGGCTCAATAAGGTCTGGTAATGGGATACGTGGCGCTGGGCTCACTGCAAAAGTCTTTTGCGGTAGCTTACCAACAGATACGGTACGCTCTTTTTGTATTTCTTTCATACTTGCGACTATGAATGATTATTACCTCTAACAAACAACACAAAATACGCAAAAATTGCGCTACTTTACATGTTTGTTTTATTTTATAAAAATCGACATCACGACTTACCTCCGCGATACGAAATCTCCCAATCACAACTCATCCGAGACCCTCTTCACGTTTGTGCGGGGATTATACCAAAACTGTGGAAAACCGCAATAGACAAAACAAAAGCTCGGGTTCGTTTTTTCAAACAAAACCGAGCTTCATAAGGAGGCTTTCTGCCTCACTCGTCGCGGGAGCCGTTTTGCAGCCGGTCGCAAGCAAAGGCGCAAACGCCAATCACCACGACCAGGAGCAAGACGACGAACAGAGACGTGGCAACCTTCTCCATCTCGAGCTGGCCGAGACGACCGAGCCAAGAATCAAGGCTCAGCGCCGTAGACACAAAAGGATCGTGCATTTTTGTCTCCTCCGGAGTGTCCTCATTGATACAGCCTCGCTATACCAGAACAAGAACTCCTAAAATCATGCACCTATTTTAGGGTTTTGTCTAGCCTCTGAGCACTTTAGGCTCCAGCTCGCCAGGCGTCTATCTCTTTATGATTACCGTCTATTAGTACTTTCGGTACCACGTACTTTTTCTTTTTGTGTTCAAAAACCTCTGGACGAGTATAGACCTCTCCCCTAGTTGGACGTTCTTCCTCTAAAGATTCAAAGGTGCCAAGCACACCAGGTATCTGTCTGGAAGTGGCGTCGATGATGGTTAGGGCCGGCAGTTCGCCGCCAGTGAGGATATAGTCTCCCACCGACACCTCTTCGGCGTTTAGTATTTGCCTGACTCGGTCATCAATACCTTCATAGCGCCCCGAAATAAGCACCAGGTGGTCATATTGCTTGGCGTACTCCTTAGCCAAATCTTGAGTAAAGGTAACACCCCGTGGCGACATAATTAGTGTCTTCACCTTCCCTTCTTTTAGAGACTTAGTCTTGCGACCCACTGCTTTTTCCCAAGCTTTTAAAATAGGTGCGACCAGCATCACCATACCCGGCCCACCACCGTAAGGACGCTCATCTACCTTCTTGTGTTTATCAGTCGAAAAGGCTCGCGGATTGTAATACGCCACCTCAATTTTCTTACCACGCACCTTAGCTCCCTTCCCCTTATCAGTTTTCTGAGCTCGACCAAGCACCCCTGCTTCAAGATAGGCTTGGCATACTTCTGGGAAAAGAGTAATAAGATGAAATTGCATAATACTAAAAATCCTAACAGAAAAACCCCGAAGCGCCTAGCGCTTCGGGGTTTTCTATACTGCTCATCTAAATTTTTAGATCCTCTATTGCTTCGTCGAGAGATTTTGGAGTTGCTGCTGAAGGATTATCTTCTCTCATGGCCTCAGCCATTTCTGAAGACATACCACGACCACCTTCTGGCTCGTTAATCTTTAAGTTTACACGAGCATCATGCTTCATACCCACCACACGGAGCAAGGTACGAATGGCCTTGGCAGTATTACCTGAGCGGCCAATAATCTTACCCATATCCTCTGCATGTACATCAAGCGTGAGAAGTACACCCATTTCATCTACCGTACGGTTTATGCGTACATTTTCTGGGTGATCTACAAGAGCCTTAACCAAGGTCTCGAGAAACTGCTTATCTTCGTGCGTATCCATACATTCAATATTCTTAGCTATTCTGGTAAGCATGCGCTACAGGCGTAGCGATTGCTATAATAATGATACGAGTACAACCACCTATCGTCAATATAAAAACGTGTGTACTAGTACACACGGTTTTATGAGATTAAGCAGCTACTTCTTCAGCCACTTCCTCTACTGGTGCCTCGGCAGCGGCTTTAGCAGCCTCTTCGGCAGCCTTAGCTTCTGCTTCTGCTTTGGCTTTTGCCTCAGCTTCAGCCTTTAGCTTAGCCTCATCGATGATTGGAGACTTCTTTGGAAGAACGTTCTTCTTTCTTCCTTCTACAATCTTCTCTGCTACCAATATATTGTATACAGTATCTGACGGCTGTACTCCGTGACTTAGCCAGTGCTTCGCCTTGTCCTTATCAATCTGGATACGACCCAGTTTTGGTTCGTATGAGCCGATGAGGTCAACGTGACGACCACGTGACGGTGCATTTCGTGAATCAGTTACAACCACCCGGTATGATGGGCTGTTCTTGCGTCCGATTCTCATTAATCGCATCTTTAACATAGTGGCGCTAGAGTATCAGATACTGAGTATTTGGTCAATAGGGCTAAGTAGTGAATGCAAACCTTCGAGGCTTTTTATATTTATATACATCATCGCACCCCTCTATAGTAAATCTGTCAAGACTATGATAATCTTGGCACCACATGACACAACCTACATATTACGAAGGACCAATTATGGTTCGCGGTAAGGGTACTGGCTTTCTCGCCCACCCTGACCTCAAAGAAGATTTGGTAATCGAACGCGACCAACTCGGTTTTGCGCTGGACGGAGATATCGTTAAAGTATTAGCCAAAAAGAAAGTACCAGGCAAGCGCCAAGAAGGAAAAGTGGTAGAAGTAGTTAAGCCTGCCTACCGTGAGCTTATTGGTACTCTTAAAGAAAAGACCATTAATGGCAAAGTTATGGCGGTCTTTACCCCAGACAACCTCCGTCTCCACATCCGCCCGATTGTACCTGACGCACAAAAGACCGACCTCGGCATGAAGGTGGTTATTGAAATCACCAAGTGGAGCGAGCCGGCTCTAGATCCGATTGCTAAGATTATCGAAACCCTTGGCCGCGCTGGCGACCACGAAACTGAGATGCAGGCGATTATTCGTTCAGGTGGATTTTCTAAAGCTTTCCCAGAATCAGTACAAAAAGCCGCTGATACTCTTTATAAAACTAAAGAGCAGATTTTTGCTGAGGCCCTAAAGGACCCAAAGCGCCGCGACATAAGAGACGTAACGACCATGACCATCGACCCGGTTGATGCCAAGGACTTCGACGACGCTCTTTCTTGCCGCACCCTCGAGAATGGCAATATTGAGATTGGTATCCATATTGCCGATGTATCACACTATGTCCGCGACCATGACGGTATTGATGAAGAAGCGCGTGAGCGCGCCACTTCGGTTTACCTAGTAGACCGCGTGATTCCAATGTTGCCGGAGGTGCTTAGTAACGACCTGTGTTCACTACGACCAAACGAAGACCGTCTAGCCTTCTCCGCCATCTTTGAACTAGACAATAGTGCCAACATCAAAAATGAGTGGTATGGACAGACTGTTATTCACTCCAACAAGCGTTTTAGTTACGAGGAGGCTCAAGAAGTATTAGACAAACAGGAAGGGGTTTTCCTCTCTGAGCTTAATACCATGATGACCCTTGGTCGCAAACTACGTGAGAAGCGTTACGCGGCTGGAGCCATTGCTTTTGAATCACCAGAAGTGAAGTTTGAATTAGACGAACGCGGCGCCCCAATTCGCGCTTACAAAAAGGAACGTGTTGAGACCATGCTTATGATTGAGGACTTTATGCTCTTAGCTAACCGCGAAGTAGCTACTCATATCTACAACCTCGCTAAAGACAAAAATACCGAACTCGGTTTTGTGTATCGTATCCATGATACCCCAAACCCAGACAAGATAGCCGAACTCGGTATCTTCCTTAATGCGATGGGTTATGAGTTTGAGGTTAATGACGGCTTTATCGAAGCTAATGCCATTAATAAACTACTCAAAGAGATTGAAGGCAAGCCAGAGGCCAACCTCATCAAGACGGCCGCTATTCGCTCAATGGCCAAAGCTGTCTATTCTACTAAAAACATCGGCCACTTCGGTCTCGCCTTTAAGTTCTACACTCACTTCACTTCCCCAATTCGTCGCTACCCAGACTTGATGGCGCACCGTATGCTCCGCCGCCACTTGGACAATTCACCAATTGGACCAAAAGAGATGGCTCAATTTGAACAGATGTGTGCCAAATCTTCACAACGTGAAATGGAGGCCGTCTCAGCCGAACGTGACTCAATTAAGTTTAAGCAGGTAGAGTACCTCATGAACCGTATTGGTGAGACCTTCGAAGGTGTGATTACTGGTGTGACTGACTGGGGTATCTACGTCCAAGAGTCCGAGACTCTAGCTGATGGTATGGTGCGCCTCGCTACCATCAAGAGTGACTTCTTCGAACACGAAGCGGCCAAGTACCGCATTAAAGGCCAAAAGACTGGCAAGACCTATTCCCTTGGTGACGCAGTTAAAGTCAAACTCACTGCTGCCGACAAAGAAGCTCGCCAACTCGACTTCGAGCTAAT
>JACCDV011016402.1_pt1 | contig 13093 bp, 10 predicted proteins | sample 7446131 | NCBI WGS metagenome assembly JACCDV01 (sample SAMN15323448, study PRJNA562643) | freshwater metagenome | isolation source: river surface water | place: USA:Blue River Watershed | collected 2017-08-17 | reverse complement strand
CCAGATCAGCATAACTCGGCACCACGGCCAGAGATTCGCGCGGTGGCGAATCAGCCGCAACCGCTGGCAGCGCGAATGCGGATAACCACAGTAAGAGCGGCACTCTGGAAATTGGCAGCAACCGTCGCCGTGGAACCATTTTTTCTGCCGGAAGTTTCATTCTCTTGCCTTCAATTCCGCGGAATCAGCGGGTCTTTCAACACCTTCCACCTTAACACAAGTGAATCGATGGTTAATGGATAAAGCGTTGCGCGCTTGCGCCCGCACCGCTAAAGCACACGGAAATCCGGGCCAAAGAACAACAAAGGCCCGCATTCTGGTCCATCTGGCGCTCAGCCGCGCTGGGTATCCGGGTGGGTCGATAGGGTGGATGTTAAGATTTTTGGGTGGGTGTCCGGCAACGGGTGCTCACCGGGTCCCGGGCGCAGGCCCGGGGCAGGACTGACTAGGAGTGATGCGTCTGAATGGCTTACGCTGACCAGGAGATGAGTGGCAATCGCATTGCCGCCTTCATCATCGTCGCCCTGCTGCACGTACTCGTCGGCTATGCCCTGGTAACGGGCCTGGCCTATGAAGCCGTGCAACAGGTCGTCAAGAAAGTGACGACTGTCGATATCAAGAAGGAGGAGCCGAAAGAGGAGCCGCCGCCGCCGCCTAAGCAGGATGCAGCGCCGCCGCCGATCGTCGCCCCGCCGCCGAAGATCAACGTCAATGTTACCTCGCCGCCGGTGCAGACCGTCGTGACCCCGCCGCCTGCGGCGCCGGTCGTGCCGATCATTGCGCCGCCAGCGCCGGTTGCCCCGCCTCCGCCGCGGGTTCAGCCCAAGCAGCCGGTGCCGAAGGGCAACCCGGCGAACTGGGCCACCACAAACGACTATCCGACCCGCGCCCTGCGCGAGGAACGCGAAGGCACTACCAGCTTCCGCGTGACTGTGGGCCCGGATGGCCGCGTGACCGGGTGCACGGTCACCAGTTCCAGCGGTAGCCCCGACCTTGACGAGGCCACCTGCTCGAACGTGACTCGCCGTGCCCGCTTCAATCCGGCCACGGACGGTGAAGGCCAGCCCACCACGGGCTCCTACTCCAACCGCGTCCGTTGGGTGATCCCGAAGGATTGACGTTTTGAACTTCCCGGCTCGGCCTGTGCCGAGCCACCCGCCGGAACCTCGGGGGAACCGGCAGACTACCAACCTATTTCGCTTGAGAGGACTATTCGCATGCTTATCGTTGACCTCCTGACCGCGGCCGCCCAGGCGGCCCCTCAGAACAAGTTCGGCTTCAAGGAAGCGCTGGAACAGGGCGGTTTCATCGCCTACGCCACCGTTGTCATCCTTGGTGTCATGTCGTTCGGCTCGTTCTTCATCCTGTTCACGAAGTTCTTCGAACAGGGCAAGATCATGCGCCAGTACAACGAAATGAAGACCTCGTTCTGGCGCGCTTCGTCGCTGAAGGAAGGCGCCGCCAAGCTCGAAAAGAACAGCGCCTGGCGCCAGATCGTCGATGACGGTCTCGCCGCTGAAGAAGCCCACAGCAAGATGACGGACGCCCTGGAAGCCCATGACTGGCTGCACGGCTCGCTCGCTCGCTCGGAAGCCACCGTCAACGCGCGTCTCGCTTCGGGCCTGCCGTTCCTGGCCACCGTCGGCGCGACTTCGCCGTTCATCGGTCTGTTCGGTACCGTGGTCGGCATCTACCGCGCGCTGATCAACATCGGCATCGCCGGCTCGGCCTCGATCGACAAGGTCGCTGGCCCGGTTGGTGAAGCACTGATCATGACCGCTCTCGGTCTGCTCGTCGCCGTTCCGGCCGTGCTTGCCTACAACTACCTGCAGGCTCGCAACAAGCGCATCGCCGAACTGCTCTCGGGCTTCTCGACCGACGTGCTGGCGAACATCAACTCGAAGGGTGCGGTGAAGCCCGCCGTGGCAGCCGCCCCGGCCGCTGCCAAGCCGGCTGCCGCTCCGGCCGCCAAGGCCTAAGCGCCAAGGTCCGCCGCGGCCAGTGGTCGCGGCGGACCCGCTGCCAACCCAAGGACAGGATGTAACCCATGGCGATTTCAACGGGCGGCGGCGGCGATGACGCGCCAATGTCAGAAATCAACACCACGCCGCTGGTCGACGTGATGCTGGTGCTTCTGATCATCTTCCTCATCGCGGTTCCGGTCGCGATCCAGACGATCCAGAAGCTCAAGCTCCCCGTCTTGGTTTCGACCGAATCGAAGGACAAGGTCGAAAACCTGCTGCTGACCGTCAGCACCACCGACGCCGCTGGCCGCAGCGCTGGCGATCCGAACTTCGAAGGTGCGAACCTTGGCGGTGAATGCCGGATCTACTTCAACAACATCACGCCGGTCGATTCGGTCGAACTGCGTGACCAGGCGTTCAAGCGTCTGGACGCTATCGTGAAGCGCGAAGGCGGCCCGGAAGCCCTTCAGGCTAACCCGGACCTCATCCCGCAGGTGCACATCCGCGGCGACGTGAGCGCCCCGTGGCGCTGTGTGGCCGGTGCGATCTACAACGTGCAGATCTCGGGCTACCCGACGGTCGGCTTCATTTCGACCCCGGTCGACCCCAACGGTTAAGTGGCTGGGCGGCCCCAGGTCGCCCACTGCCTCTTTCGCAATTCAGGAGTAACCCACAATGGGAATCTCAGCAGGCACCGATGACGGCCAGCCGATGATGGAAATGAACACGACGCCGTTGATCGACGTCATGCTCGTGCTCCTCATCATGTTCATCATCACGATCCCCGTGGCGACCCACGCCGTGAACATCGATCTTCCGAACCCGTCGGCCCCGCCGCCGGACGTTGTGATCGAACGCACGAAGAACAAGGTCGTGATCATGCCCGACAGTTCGATCCTCTGGAACGGAACTCCGGTTGATTCCGGGCAGCTCCTGTCGCTGCTGCAGGCAACCCTTGCGATCAAGCCGGAACCCGAGCTGCAGTACCAGCCCGATCCGCAGGCACCCTATGAAACTTCGGTCCAGGTGCTGAACATCATCAAGGGTTCGGGCGTGACGGCCTTTGGCTTCGTCGGCAACGAACAGTATTCGGAATTCAACAAGGCTGCTGACGCCAAGTAATCCGAATACCGGGTCAAGCGAATCAAGGGGGGCGGAGCGATCCGCCCCCCTTTCGTTTGCCGGGTTCAGGTATCAGCACCTGGTCGCGATGGTCGCATTGCGAGGCCAGCCAGGCTCTCTGCCTCAAGCAGCAATTCATCGTCAGCCTGGCCTTGCGGCGTATTCTCGCGCCCGATCATCACCAGGACTGGCACAGACAGCGGGCTGACTCGATCTAGCTGGACGTGGCGCAGCTCATGCTGCGCCCGGTCGAGCACATTGCCCAGGCGCCCGATATCCGTCATCCGCGAGCGGGCATCTGCCCAGGCCGCTTCGATCAGTACGTGGTCCGGCTCATGCTTGCGCAGCACATCATAAATCAGGTCGGTTGAGAAAGTGACCTGCCGTCCGGTCTTTCGCTTGCCGGGGTGCTGGCGCTCAACCAGGCCCGAGATCACTGCGACTTCACGGAACGCTCGGCGCAGCAGATAACTATGCTGCACCCAATCCTCGAACTCACCCGCCAGGATATCGGGTGACAGCAAGGCAGCGGGGTCATCCACCGGACGCAAGCCCCAGACTGCAACCGCATAGTCATTCGCCACGAAACCAAGCGGTGCCAGTCCCCGCGCTTCCATCCGCCGCGTTACCAGCATGCCCAGCGATTGGTGCGCAGGCCAGCCTTCAAAGGTGTAGAATACGGTATAGTGCCGGCCCTGGTGCGGGAAGCTCTCGACCAGCAGACGTCCCGGCTCGGGCAGTTCCGACCGCCAGTCCTGCATTTCAAGCCACTCGCGCACATCGTCCGGAAACCGCACCCAGCCGGACCGATCTGCCAACAAGGCTTGAACCCGGTCCGACAGGTGGGTGGTCAAGGGCATCCTCGCGCCCATATAGCTTGGGATCTGCCCGGTGCGCTTGGCCGCACGGACCAGCAGCTCAGTCTCACGCATTGCCTCAACTTCAAGATCAAGCCCGGCGAAGCGAAAGCTAGCGCCCGGCCGCAGGCTTGCCGCAAAACTCTCCTCCACCCGGCCCAATGCTTTGCCGTTGCGAAATCGGACCGCGATCATTTCGCTATCAATGATGATCCCGGCATTCAGCCGATGGCGGGCAGCGTGCTCAGGATGGGTAAGGCGCCACAATCCGTCCCGGCCCTGGGTAATCCGCTGGAACCGGTCATAGGCCCGCAGGGCGTAGCCACCGGTGGCGACAAAACCGAGCACGCGCCGCCAGAGCACCGGGTCGATCCAGTCAAACGGCGCGGCGCTTTGCACCTCTTCCAGCAATTCCGCTTCATCAAAGGGGCCGGCGCAGGCGCAGGCCATGACATGTTGCGCCAACACATCAAGCGCGCCCGGCCGGAACGCCTCGCCATCGCGCTGCCCGGCCGCGACGGCTTCCAGAAATTCGAACCGATTGCCCGGCGCCAGAAGCGCGCGGCTCGGCTGGTCAAGCCGGTGGTTGGCCCGCCCGATCCGCTGCAACAGGCGCGACGAGCCTTTGGGTGCCCCCATCTGGACCACCAGATCGACATCACCCCAGTCGACCCCAAGATCGAGGCTGGCAGTGCAGACCAGCGCCCGCAGCTGCCCGGCCGCCATCGCGCTTTCAACCTTGCGCCGCGCCTCGACCGAGAGCGAGCCATGGTGGATCCCGATCGGCAGGTGATCCTCGTTCGCGTCCCACAGCTGCTGGAAAATGAACTCGGCGAGGAAGCGTGTGTTACAGAACACCAGCGTCGTCCGGTTATCCTTGATCGCCTGGTACAGCTGCGGGACGGCCCAGGCTGCGGCGTGCCCGCCCCACGGCACCCGCGCCGCTTCAGGCAGCACGATCTCGAGCTCGGGCGCTGTCCCTGGCTCGCCCTCAACAACCACCACTGCTTCCACCCTGCCCCGCGGCGCAAGCCAGGCCTGATAGGCAGCCGGATCGGCCAGGGTCGCGGACAGCGCCACGCGCTGCATCTGCGGGGCGAGCGTCTGTAACCGCGCCAAGGCCAGGGCCAGCAGGTCACCGCGCTTGCCATTGGCGAAGGCGTGCACCTCATCCACCACGACCCGCTTCAAGCCTGAGAACAGCGTCGCGCTTTCCGGATAGGACAGCAGCAGCGAAAGCGATTCGGGTGTAGTCAGCAGGACGTGCGGTGGCCGCGCCCGCTGCCGGGCCTTGCGGTCTGACGGGGTATCGCCGCTGCGCGTCTCGATCCGGATCGGCAGCCCAAGCTCTTCAGCCGGCAGCAACAGGTTGCGCCGCACGTCGTGCGCCAGCGCCTTGAGCGGCGACACATACAGCGTGTGGAGCCCATCGGGCGGCGGCAAGTCGCCGAAGTGGGATGGGCAGAAGTCGGCCAGGGTGGGCAGGAAGCCAGCCAGCGTCTTGCCCGCCCCGGTGTCGGCCACCAGCAGGACATGGCGGCCCGCCTCGGCCTCGGCCAGCATCGCCCGCTGGTGGCGGCGCAGCGACCAGCCACGGCTGGCGAACCAGCCGGCCAGTTCCGGGGGAAGATCGGGCGGGCGGCTGGGCATCGGTTCGGCAGTCTGGATCGGGGGCTTACGGCGAAAACTGCCCAGGCCGCGCGGCGGCGGCAAGGGCAGTGGGAGGAGCAGCATAACAGCCTTCGCGTGGGGAGGAAAATGACACTTCCCCTCGCCCGCCCGGCCTGCCACGCTCGCCCGGTCATGCCAGGCTTCGATCAACAAGCAGGATTATCGATCGGACTGGCGCTCGCGCTTGGTCTGCTGGTGGGGGTCGAGCGCGGCTGGAGCCAGCGCGAACAGGTTGCCGGGTCCCGCTTTGCCGGGATCCGCACTTATGGCCTGCTCGGACTGGCAGGCGGCATTGGCGGGGCCTTGCAGGCCGCCTTTGCAGTGCTGTCGGGCATAATCCTGGGCGCCACGGCCGTGCTGGTCATCATGGGCTATTGGCGAAGCACGCAGTCCGCAAAAGCCGCAGCCGGTTCATCGATCAGCGGCACCGCCAGCCTGGTCGGCCTGCTGACGCTGGCTTGCGGCTTTGTCGCCGGGGCCGGCGGTCATGCCCTGGCCAGCGCCGCAACCGGCGTCATCGTGCTGGTGCTCGCGATGCGCCATCAGCTGCATGACTGGGTGCGTTCGCTCGACGAGCGCGAAGTGCTGGCAATCGCGCACTTCGCCCTGATCTCGCTGGTGATCCTGCCGCTGCTGCCCGACACCGCGATGGGCCCGTTTGATGCCTGGCGCCCGCGGCAAATCTGGCTGGTCGTGGTGATGGTCTGCGGCTTCTCGTTCCTGGGCTATATTGCCGCTCGCCGGCTGGGCCCTTCGAAAGGCACACTGGCAACTGCCGCGGCCGGTTCGATGGTATCATCAACCGCAGTCACGGCCTCACTCGCCGGCCGAATGCGCAGCGGCGATGCGGACCTGGCCCTGCTTAACAGCGCCATCGCGCTGGCCTCGGCGGTCATGTTCATGCGGGTCGCGTTATTGGTCGGCGCGCTCGCCCCCTATGCCCTGGCAAAGCTGCTCATTTGGGCGCTACCGGCCATGCTGGTCAGCCTGGCGGGCGCCTGGTTGATCGGCCGCCGGCGAAGCAGCGCGCGCACCGCTTCGGACCAGCCCCTGGCGCTGCGCAATCCCTTTGCGCTTGGTCCGGCACTGATCCTCGCCGCGCTGGTGATGGTGCTGAGCGTCGCCGCGCGCTGGGTACTGGATCACTACGGCGATGCCGGGCTGGCGACCGTGCTGGCACTGTCCGGCGTGCTCGACGTCGATTCGGCGATCATCACGCTTGGCAACCTGCCCTCGGGCACGATCGCGCCGCGGCTCGCCGCCGTGATCCTGATGCCCCCGGTCCTGCTTAACACGCTGTTCAAGGCTGGCGCGGCCATCAGCCTTGCCGGCTGGCGGCAGACCTGGCCAGGCGCGGCAGTGCTGGCCGCCAGCGCGGTTGCCGCACTCGGCACCCTGCCGCTGCTTCTGCCGGTGAGCTAGCCGCCCGGTAGGGCCAGCACGTTCAGTGACCCGCCTGGGGACCTCGCTTCAGGCCTGATGCGGCAAGCTGGGCATCCACGGCGGCCAGCAGGCGATCGCAGCCCTCGGCGCTGTCGCTCTCGGCCCGCGCAACCAGCACGTCCTGCGTGTTCGATGCGCGCAGCAGCCACCAGCCGTCCGCGGTCGAGACGCGCACGCCGTCGATCCCGTTGACGTCGGCGCCGGCAGCAGCCAGCCGCTGCTTGACCTCTTCGACAACCGCGAACTTACGCGTCTCATCGACCTGAAACCGCAGTTCCGGCGTGTTGACCAATGCGGGCATTGCGCCGCGCAGTTCGGTAACCGAACGGCCCAGCCGCGCGCTGGCCGCGATCAGGCGTACGGCGGCATACAGGGCATCATCATAGCCGTAATACTGGTGCGCAAAGAACACGTGCCCGCTCATCTCGCCAGCCAGCGGCGCACCCGTTTCCTTCATTTTGGATTTGATCAGGCTGTGCCCGGTCTTCCACATCGTCGGCTTGCCGCCCAGCTGCTCAATCTGTTCGAACAGCGCGCGGCTGGCCTTCACATCGGCGATAATTGCCGCGCCAGGCTCCATCCGCAGCAAGTCCTCGGCATAGATCATCAGCAGCTGATCACCCCAAATGACGCGGCCCTGCCCGTCGATCGCGCCGATCCGGTCACCGTCGCCATCAAAAGCCACACCGAAATCGAGGCGCTTCTCCGCGACCAGGGCCTTCAGGTCGGCCAGGTTCTTTTCCTCGGTCGGATCGGGATGGTGGTTAGGGAAATTGCCATCGACTTCAGTGAAGAGCAGATGATGTTCACCAGGCAGTCGTTTCACCAGCAGTTCCAGCGCGGGCCCGGCGGCACCGTTGCCCGCATCCCAGCCAATCCTGAGGTCGGCAAGCGTCGCGGGCGCAATCCCGGCAAGCCCTTCGACCAGCCGGTCGATATAGGCCGTCAGGACTTCGCGATGCTCATGGCTGCCTGCGCCCTCGGCCCAGTCCCCGGCAGCGGCCAGCCGGCCCAGTTTCTGAATGTCCGGGCCAAAGAATGGCCGACCCTGGAAGACCATCTTGAAGCCATTATAATTGGCGGGGTTATGGCTGCCGGTTATCTGAATGCCGCCATGCACATCTGGAGCTGATGCTTCGGCATAGTAGAGCATCGGGGTGGGGCCCATGCCCACCCGCACGACATCGACCCCACTGGCATTAAGCCCGTCCACCAACGCCGCTTCAAGTTCGGGTGAGCTGATCCGGCCGTCATAGCCGACCGCCACCTTGGTCCCGCCCGCCCGGCGCAGCAGCGTAGCGAAGCCCCGCCCGATCGCATAGGCATCAGCCGTGCCAAGCGTTTCGCCGATCACCCCGCGGATATCGTATTCGCGCAGGACGGTGGGGTGAAACTGGTGGCTCATCAGGTCTCCGATTCGTTGGCCCCCAGCCTTGCCAGGAGGAGGTCGCGGGCGTCGTTGGCGGCGTGTACCGCGGCGCTGCTGCCTCCCCGGTCGGGATGGACCCGGGCGATCAGGCGGCGGTGCGCTTCGACAATTGCCTCGCGCGAGGCACTGCGGTCAACCCCTAGTAATGCCCGGGCGCGGGCTTCGGCAGCTGAACGCGGTGAGCGCCCGGCAAGTTCCCACGGCCAGCGCCGGGTAACCAGGCGGCATAACAGCGAAGCCAGGCCGACAAGGAGAATAAGTTTTATCAAATCAGTAGTCTAGCTCTGCACCGCCGCCGGAACCGGCGGTGTGCGTTCCGGCATGGGCAGGTTGAGATTGGCCAGCAGAGCGCGCATCTCTTGCCGCGCGACCAGGTGGCTGGTGCCAAGTTCGCCCAGATGGCCCTTGTCGAGCAGGGTCAGGCCCGAGGGGAAAAGTTCGCGGTAGATCACCCGCTCGGACAGGCCGTGGGCGATCCGGAAGCCGACCCGTTTGGACAGTTCCGTGAGCGCACCGTCTAGCCGCCGCATATTGCGCGCCTCGACATGCTGGGTACGGTTGCGGACAACCACCCAGTCCATCTCGCGGCGCTTTTCCTGAATCGTCGCCAGCGCCCGCTTCTTGCGCGCTTCCCAGATCAGCTCGGCATAGAAGGACAGCTTGCGGACCTTGAAAGTCTCCGCATCAACCTGTCCGATCAGGTCAAAATCAACGAAGCTGTCATTCAGCGGGGTCACCAGCGTATCGGCTCCCGTCGCGACATGGCGGGCCAGCGGATCGTCGCGGCCTGGCGTGTCAAAGATCAGGAAATCATGGCCCTGCGCCAGGTCCGCACTGATGCGGTCAAGTTCGGCCGGGCCGGTCCCGTCGAACACGGCAAAGGTCGCGCTTGGCAGCGTGATACCGCGCCGCTTGATCGTTTCGGCCCGGTTTTCGAGATAGCGATGGAAGGTGCGCTGCCGGTGATCAAGGTCGACCGCCGCGACCCGCGCACCCTGATAAGCCAGGGCGATCGCGACGTGGACCGCCGTGGTGGACTTGCCGGTGCCGCCCTTTTCATTGGCAAAGACAATCCGGTGTGGGGAAGGGCTGGCGGTCACGGTCAGGTCTGGCTCGCTTGCAGAGTTGCCCAGCAGCGCCAGGCGGCGCTAGGGGACGGGAAAGACTGCCTTCTACCCAAGGGGATTCGTCCGTGCAAACCATCACCCGGCTTGATCCACTGCGCACCGCGCTTGCGGCCCTGCGCGCTGACGGCCGCGTTGCCCTGGTGCCGACGATGGGCGCACTGCATGAAGGCCACCTGACCCTGGTGCGCGCCGCCCGTGAGCATGCCCGGCACGTGGTGGTGTCAATTTTCGTGAATCCCCGCCAGTTCGGCGTGAACGAGGATCTGGATGCCTACCCTCGCCAGCTGGCGCGCGATCAGGCCCTGCTCGAGAGCGAAGGCGTCAGCCTGCTTTGGGCGCCGGAACTCGCCGCGATGTATCCCGCCGGCTATGCCACCAATGTATCGGTGAGCGGCGTATCGGCAAACCTGTGCGGAGCAGCCCGCCCCGGCCATTTTGACGGCGTGGCGACCGTGGTCTGCAAGCTGTTCAACCAGGTGCAGCCCGATGTCGCGCTGTTCGGGGAGAAGGATTGGCAGCAACTGGCCGTGATCCGGCGCATGGCGATCGACCTTGACCTGACCCGGCCACATGCTGGCGCGATCGTGGGCGTGCCCATTGTCCGCGAGGCGGATGGTCTGGCGATGAGTTCCCGCAATGCCTACCTCGATCCGAAGCAGCGTGCCCAGGCGGCAGCCTTGCCGCAGGCGATGAAACAGGCAATCGCCGCCCTGATCGATGGCACGCCCGTTGCGGCGGCGATGGACAGCTTGACCCGTGAACTGGTGGCGGGCGGCTTTGCCTCGGTTGACTATGCCGAAGTGCGCGATCCGGCCTCGCTTGAGCTGGTGGACGAACCGGCCCGGCAATCGGCCAGGCTATTCGTCGCTGCGCGCATTGGCGGCACGCGGTTGATCGACAACATGGCTATCGCCCGCACCTAAAAAACCCGCACCTCCGGGGCAGGCGGAACGAGCACCTGACCAGCCGGTTGGGGCTTCGGTGCCTGACAGGCACCCCGCACCAACCGGCCCTGGACCAGACGCGGTGCTGCCTCCGCCCGATTAGAGCGGGCATGAGCGGGGCATCGGCCCAGGCGATCCGATTGGGCGCTTTGGGAGGTAAGGGTATCGAAGGTAGCCCCCATGCAATTGATAAGAAAACTTTACTTGAATCAATTCTCAACAGTGCTCCCCCATGAAGGCCCCCAATTCGTTCGGCTGAGTGCGCACGTGACAATGAAATTCGGATAGATGCCGAGATGGCCCGAAGACTACGGTTTTCTATTAGGAAATATGGGGAGCCGGAAGTTTGCTAGACAAGAGAAGGATTTTTCCTTTCAATCTATAAACCGAAATGCAAGTTTTGGCCCGGCCTGCTGGCAGCGTGGTTTTTGTATTGCGCACCTGAATGGCCACCAATAGATCACGGCGGTGTGGCGGGGGCAATATGACGCGTAATCTGAAAATCTGGCTTTTGACAATCTATGCGGCGCTCATGCCTTGGCCGGCATTCGCGCAGTACGGTCATGCTGATCCGGCCGGATCGGGTCCTATCATTGGTGCAATCAATTGGATCCAGGGCACCTTACTTGGAACCGTTGCAACGGTCGTAGCTGTGATCGCTGTTGCTGTGGTCGGTCTGATGATGCTTACCGGCAGAATGAATTGGCGCCATGGTGCCACGGTTATTCTTGGCTGTTTCATCCTGTTTGGTGCAGCCAGCATCGTTGCTGGCATCCAGTCCGCCGCTGGCGGTTTCTGAGGGATTACAGTTTCATGGACCCAGGTCTTTCACGGGATCCATTGTTTGTCGGGCTTACCCGGCCACAGATGTTTGCTGGCGTGACCTATAGCTTTTGCATCATCAATGGCGTGATCTCCACCGAGTTTTTCCTGATCTTCAAATCGGCCTGGGTGATCCTGTTTGCCTGCGTCGTGCATGGCGTGGGCTGGCTCGCCTGCCTGCGTGAGCCGCGCTTCTTTGACCTTTGGCTGACTCGCTTGGCGCGCTGCCCGCGAATCCCCAATTACCGGTTCTGGCGATGCAATTCCTATCGCGCCTGAAACCCGCCAGGCCTGATTTCGCGCGCGAGCAGAGCGCCGGTTCACGGCTGCCGTATGCCCACCACATCAATGATCGTGTGATCCGGCTGCGCGACGGCACGCTGATGCTGGCGATCCGCATGCAGGGTCTCTTGTTCGAGACGGCTGAAACTGAAGAGATCAATTACCGCAAGAGCCTGCGCGATGCCATGCTGCGGGCGATCGGTTCATCGCGCTACGCGATCTACCATCACATTGTTCGCCGCCGCGTTGAAGTCGAGCAAGACGGGACCTTCCCCGACAGCTTCAGCCACAACCTCAATTCCATGTGGCAAGGGCGGCTTTCCGCCAAATCGCTTTATACCAACGAGCTGTTCCTGACCCTGGTTCGTCGTCCGATCCAGGGCAGCGCGGGGCTTGGCAGCCGGATTGCCCGCTGGCTGGGTGCCGGCAATAGCAGAGCCGAAGCCGAAGCATGGCTTGTGGGCGAGGCGCGTGCACTCGAAGCTGCGGGCGAGCAACTGATGGCGGCGCTGGCCGCTTATCGGCCGGCGATGCTCAGTGTCTATGACACACCGCAGGGGCCTTGTTCCGAGCCGCTTGAAATGCTGGCCCTGCTCTACAACGCCGATCTCGCGCCGGTGCGCTTGCCTTATGGCGATGCTGGCGAGGTGCTTCCGCGGCGGCGCGTCAGCTTTGGTGCGGATACGCTTGAGCTTGCGCCCACCGCGCTCAGCCCGCGCGGCCTTGCGGCGATCGTTTCGGCCAAGGATTACCCCGGCCAGACCGCACCGGGCATGCTCGATGAACTGCTGCGGATCCCCGCGGAAATGGTCATCACCCAAAGCTTCGCCTTTGTTGATCGCCAAGCCAGCCTGGGACGGATGAACCTTGCACTGCGCCGCATGCGGGCTTCGGATGATGAAGCGCTAAGCCTGCGGGCGGAACTGGCCCAGGCCAAGGACGAAGTGGCAGCGGGCCGTGCCACTTTTGGCGAGCATCACCTGACAGTCCTCGTCCGGGGCGAAAGCCAGGTTGCGGTCAACAGCGGGGTGGCTGAGGTGCAATCGGCGCTGGCTGATCTAGGCATGGTGACCGTGCGCGAGGATATCGGGCTCGAAGCGGCGTTCTGGGCACAGTTCCCCGGCAATTTCGGATTCGTGGCCCGGCGCGTGTTGATCGGCTCGGCCAATTTCGCGAGCCTGGCCAGTTGGCACAATTTTCCCGTCGGCCGGTCATTTGGCAACCATTGGGGTCAGGCCGTGGCCACGCTCGAGACAACGGCGGCCGGGCCGTATCATTTCAACTTCCACCACGGCGACCTGGGCAATTTCACCGCTATCGGTCCGTCAGGCTCGGGCAAGACGGTGATCGTCAATTTCCTGCTGGCCCAAGCCCGGCGGTTCGCGCCGCGGATCGTCTTCTTTGACAAGGATCGCGGGGCAGAACTGTTTAT
>JACCDV010070662.1_pt1 | contig 13093 bp, 12 predicted proteins | sample 7446131 | NCBI WGS metagenome assembly JACCDV01 (sample SAMN15323448, study PRJNA562643) | freshwater metagenome | isolation source: river surface water | place: USA:Blue River Watershed | collected 2017-08-17 | reverse complement strand
GGAATATTACTTCTTTCTCTGGAGCAAGTCAACTTACTTATTCTGTATGGTTTAAGCGTAGTGCTTCTGGAGCCTATATCGTTATGGGTAAGGGTGGTACAGGTAGTTCTACAGATATGGCTGATATTCATATTTGGTCAGATGGTAGTATCTATTATCAATTTCGAAATGGAGCTTCACCCTATGCGACATCTTCATCCAATGATACTAGCTGGCATTATTTGGTGACTGTCTATGATGGTAGCCAAGGTAGTAACTCTACTAAACTACTTGGATATTTAGATGGCTCTGCTCAGGCATTAACTTTTAGTGGAACTATACCGACTACTTTGGCTAGTAACTCTAATTCTTTCTTGATTGGTAAACGTCATTATGATAGTAGTTTTAGTAGTGGTCTTATGGATGAGATACGCATAGCATCTAAAACCCGCCCAGCAAGCTGGGTTGTAACAGAGTATAACAACCAAAGCTCTCCTTCTACTTTCTATACTGTCCCTGTAGCAATAGTTGAAAATACAGTTAATTCAAATCCTAAAATCATAGATATGTATCCAAAAAATCGAGCAGAGCAATTCCCATTGAGAGCTAATCTTAAATTGCGTTTCAATGAAGATATTGCAGCAGGCACAGGCAATATTACTATTAAGAACGCGAGTAGCGGAGCAACTGTAGAAACTATAGCTATTGGCTCTTGTACTATATCAGGTGCTTACCTCACTATTAATCCAAGCTCTGATTTATCAGCCAATACTGAATACTATATATTGATTGATGCTACGGCTATCGAAGATACTTCCAGTAATGCTTTTGATGGGATTAGCACAACTAGTGCTTGGCGTTTCACTACTACAGGAAGTCATAGAGTCGAGACTTTGCATTTCGATGGTGGCTATTAAAACAAACAGCCCCTTAAGGGGCTGTTTCATTGAAGATTAAAGTTAAAGACTATTTAGATTTAACTTCGTCTTTGAATTGTTTACCAGCAGAGAACGCAGGAACGCTAGTAGCTGGGATTTTGATCTCTTCGCCAGTTCTTGGGTTACGGCCCACTCTACCTTTACGACTGCGCTTAGAAAAAGTACCAAAACCTGTAATAGTAACTTTCTCACCTTTAGAAACTTCTTTCTTGATTACCTCAAGAAGTAAGTTAATCACTTCATCTACTTGTTTCTGACTAAGATCAAGCTTATCCGTTATTTTTTCAATTAAATCGCCTTTATTCATGAATTTCTCCTTTGGACTCCTAACTAAGCCAAAAATGGCTATAATACTGAAATTACTATAGTTTTACTGTTTTAAGCAAGCTAAAATACGCTATTTTAATAAAGAAAGATAAAAAATAACTCATTTTTCCTCTAAAAATGCTATTATTGTATCTATAGGGGTTTTTCGATAGAAAAACAATGAACACCAGTATAACCAACGCGGTCCGCAATAATAATTTAGAATCCAGTCTTGCTCATCTCTCCAAACACGAAGTATCTAGTAGGACTGCTAATGAGGCACGTTTCGCTGCCATAGTTAATGATGCTGCTTCTACGCTAGGTGTTTCTAATTTTATTGCTTCTCGTTTGATGCGTAATTTGCTTTCTACAGGGGCAAGTTTGAGTGATATTCGCAGGTTTTTTCAAGAATATAGTAAAGATCCTAATCTTGCTAATCTGAAAACTAATTTAGCAGAGACTCATAATCTAGAACCTAGTCGTTTTAATTCAGCTCAGGAATTTGATCAAGTGCTCAAACCTAGTATGGATCAGCTTCGTGACAAGTTCACATCTCACAGCAACCAAAGCCACAGAACAGATATCGAGCAGCTCAGTAATCGAAATGATAGATTCACTCCTAGCCCTAATCAAAACCCACTCAGTAACTTGGTTTCCAGTCCTAAGGAATTTGCTTCTTGGTTAGTGAATAATAGAGCTGCTTTTGTGATGTTGAAAACCAATCCAGAATTAGCTTATCTCATGACGGCTTTAGCTAATCCTAAGCTTAATACTTCACCTGCGATGATGGCAGAACTACTTAAGCTAATGTCTCAACTCGTGAAACTCAAACAAGGCAAAGCCAGCGGTGATGTGGATACAGAAGAAATCAGTGCTAGTCGTAATAGAGCAATCGCTGATGACGCTAGCGATCACGAAGGTAATATAGTTCATCAAGTGAAACAAACTTTAGAGGGCTTGCAGGTTACGCCTTTGAGGGATTTCTTGCTTGAAGCAGAAAGATTTGCAGAGGAAGAAATCGCGAATTTATGGTCTCTCACCCTCAAAAAAGAAAGAGAGATCGAAGCGAAAATCAAATCCAAATTCAAGAAAGCAGGGAAGAGATAGCTTGTTTGGCTTTTGAGAAGAAAGCAACTGATTTTCTATTTATATAGTGTTTTGCTTCTATTTTTTGAAGAAGGGATGCTCTGCATTAATCCCTATTTCTTGAAATTTTCGAATGAACCCTTGAGCCTCTTGTTGGAGAGTCCACCCATCAAAGAAATCACTATCTTCTATATCTAAGTCTACAACCGTAAAGCCCTTGTCTTTGTCATAAAAGATATTGTCGAGTTTTTGAATGTCTGCAACAATCGAAACTTGTGCAAGACTATCAAGTGCACTAAAAAAATCAGTTACTTGTTTATTGAAAGTAGCAAGGTTCTCTTTTATCCAATTTATAGTTTCATTAGAAATTTTATCGAGATTTTCACCAATGGCTTTTTCTACTATAACAAATGGTGCTATTTTTTCTTTCTTACCTTCAGAGAAAGCTATTAATTGTGGAGTATGATTAGGGGCTAGTTCATTTGTCCGGTGTAAGAGTTCCGCAAATTCTCTTGCATTCTTTTGTTCATCATATTCTTCTCTTCTTTTGAAACATGAAACAACCATAGTTGTATTAGGAATTGAAAAGCCGACTTTATGTCTTCCTTCATTCAGATATTGATCTTTAATCTTTGATTGCTTGAGCTTTTTAGTATTACGACAAAACCTTTCTCTATCATCATTTGATTTTTTTACATTTCGAGTTAAAACACCAGCCTCCTCACAAAAAGATTTAATATCTTTAGAGAGATCTGTATATGCTGTAGTATATCGTTGAATAATATTCACAAGATAAGCATACTGCACTTCTGTGGATTTGTCAATGGACATTTTAATCCAAATTCAAGAAAGCAGGGAAGAGATAGCTTGTTTGATATTCTCTATTATTTGGGCGTCTTGATAGTTAATTCTTTGGTCATTATTAAAATCATATGGCTTCAGTTTCTTGGTAATTGTTTTGCCCGATTTTTTGTTCTGCAAAAACTTTAGTTTGGCATTTAGAAAATCTTGTTCTAACTTACTTATTTCAGAATTTGTGATTATTGAATCTTGGTCTGAATCCAGCTTGCTGACTGCTTTATTGGCTGAGTTGAAGCTAGAGTTGTTCTTGAGTAGGCTTTGGATACTGAGAAGATCTTGAGAATTAGTTACAGAATCTTGATTAATATCAAAGACCAGAGTGGTATTCTCGAAGGCTGCAACTTGAGTTTTACTTTCGTTCAAGTATGCTAGTAAACCCAAAACAAACTCATAACTACTAACACTATCATCCTTGTCACGGTCCAGAGCCTCCAGTAAAGCTTGACTGAGTTGCTTTTGGGAATCAATAGCCATGATTGCTTTGTAGGCATTGATGCGACCTGCGCCAATTTTAGTCCCGATGCTGGTGTCCGCAGATGTCTTTATTATAGTTCGTATATCCTCTATGCCTAGTTTATCATCTAATGACTTGAGTAAAGCCACTACTCCTGTCACAAAGGGCGTCGCCATAGAGGTTCCCGCATATCTGAAATAACTAGAATTATTATTGCTGCCATCATCAATTTCAAGGCTTCTTAGGTTTTTGCCGACTTTACTATTACGGTTCATAGTCGATAAAATATTATAAACACCATCGTTGTTGGCTTCTTCTGGAGTCCCGCCTCCAGGTGCAGCGATATCTACTCGGTTACCATAATTTGAGAAAAAAGTTTTTTTGTCGTTTTGATCAGTCGCAGCAACAGTAATGCTTTCGGAATATATGGCAGGCGCTTGGGTACTTAGTTCTTGATCGTTATTACCCGCAGAAGCGATGATTGGTATTCCTGCTGTATAAGCACGAGTAATCATTTCTTGTAATCCAGGGCTAGAAGAATCAATAATCCAAGATGCGTTAATGATATCCACATCTTTATCTATTGCATAATCGAGAGCTTCTAATATATCAGAAAGATAGCCTCGTCCACTCGAGTCAAAGGCCTTCAACGCCAGCAATTCCGCTTGTGGAGCGACTCCTACAATACCAATATTATTGTCTTTAACTGCAGCAATAATCCCTGCAACATGAGTGCCGTGTCCATTGCGGTCAGTTATATCGCTTTCGCCTTCAACAAAGCTTCTTCCATAAACTTGTTGAGCATCATGCCAAATATTAGCTTCTAAATCAGGATGTTGAAAATCAATCCCTGTATCAATTACAGCTATTGTAATCCCATCACCTTCACTTAAGGCATGAGCCTCTTCGCTTTGGATTTTTTTGAAGGCCCATAAGTCATCATAGTTCTGTCCCCAAGAACCAGATTTCTCTGAAAAATAATCTAGACTAGCAACTTTGATTGGATTATCAAATTCTACATATTCGATATTTTCGTTGCGATTAAGTTCTTCTACTATTGATTCTAAATTTTTGCAGGAGTTATTCTTGATGCGATAAGAATTGATTTGGCTAGTTCCTAATTTTTTGGATACCAAAAAACTAAGCCTCAAATTCTGAGACTTGTATGAGTCGGAGCCCTCATATTTAACTATTATTCCCCGAGTTTCTTTATTACAAACATTAGCAGCCTTGACCTCCGCATAGTGCAGTAAACAAACTATTGCACCAAGCAACCCCATAAATTTTTTTAACACTTGCAACACTTTACTGTTTTTATTTTAACATTTAGTTAAGCCCTCCCCTTGAGCACTGTGTATTGCTAGGCGGTGCTATCTAAGGACTGTTGTTTTATGCAATCGAAGCAACGCAGAGCACACATAAGGAGATTATTCTAAGCAAGCGTAGCCACGGAGAACAAGCACGCGAAAGGCGGAACTTACGAGTTTTGAGTGTCTTGCTCCCGAAGCTCGCAAATTGCAAGATCACTCAAAACGAAGTCTGTGGAGCCGTGCGTGCTTGTTGTAGTGGCGAAGCGCCATCAAAGTGCAAAAGCCGTGCGTGCTTATTGCAGTGGCGAAGCGCCATCAAAGTACAAAAGCCGTACATGCTTGTTGCAGTGGCGAAGCGCCATCAAAGTACAAAAGCCGTGCGTGCTTGTTGCAGTGGCTACGCGTCATCAAAGCATCAAGTTACTGAATACCTGTACTACCGAAGCCACCTGAACCACGTGAGTTATCGTTTTCACTAGGTAATTCAGAGATGACTTGGAATTGTGCCTGCCAAACAGGAGCCAAAACCGCCTGAGCAATACGATCCCCGTTGGAGATGGTGAAATCTTCTTCCCCATGATTAATAACGAGGATTTGGATTTCCCCTCTATAATCACTATCAATAGTTCCTGGGGTATTAGTTAAGCTAATGCCGTTTTTGAAGGCAAGTCCTGAGCGTGGTCTAATCTGCAGCTCAAAGCCTTCTGGAATAATCATCTGTAGTCCTGTACTAACCCGCGCTCTGCCTTGAGCTGGTATAACTATGTTGCCATCAATAAAAGCCCTCAAATCGAAACCCGCCGATCCCGCCGAAGCATAACTAGGAGTCTCTACATCTGGGTGGAGTTTGACTATGGAAATAAGAGCTTGTTGTTTATTGAGAACTTGAGTCATAGATAGTATTTTAGCATAACCAAAATTTAATTTAATCCTGTTTAACTACAAGTATTATGGGATTTGGGTTTAGAGCGCCAACAATTAGATTTCCTGGAATTAGTATTTTTCGTCCTAATTTCAACTCTGGCTTTGGTGGGCTTGGTTTTCGTGGAGGCTCTTGTGGATTGGGTTTCAACTCTTGGTTGCCTGGATTAATTGGCTCGGCGGTTTTTGGAATAGGTTCTCTGATTGCTGCTGGGCGATCGAATAATTGTTGTCCTGATAGTTATGCTTCGGGTTGGGGATCATCTTTAGGTTATCCTGCTTATAATCAAAACCCTGGGGCTTGGTTTAATAGAGGTTTCAGTCCATGTCAGCCGGTTTATAGAAATATGAGCCCTTATAGTTATGGTGGTTTCGGTAATGGCTTTGGTTATGGTGGCTTTGGAAATAATTTCGGTAACGGCTTCGGTTTCGGCGGCTATGGTAATGGCTTAGGTTATGGTAATGTCTTCGGCATGGGGTTTGGGTTAGGATAAATGGCTCGTAGTGAAACTAGATTTAGCGCAGTAGGTAGGTCTAATACCCCCATTAATCTTGGACGCAATCCGGCATCCAAGGGCTCTAGTTCAGCGAGTCGCAATCCCCCTAATTCTAAAAATTCCACTAAGGGTGGTTCACGTTTCGCATCAACAGCCTCACCAGCAGATGCGGCAACTATAGATGCGCCAGGACCTAATACTAATCAACCAGTCTCCAGTCAAGCTAAGAATGGAACTTCTACTGCGATTAATAGAGCTGTAAAAGCTACGGCAGCTAATGTTAAAACTTTATTCGAATCTACAGGTAAGGGAGCTGGACGAGCTTTGGATAAATTCGCTGAAACTCAAATCGGCGGCACTGCTTATAATTCTTTTAGTGAGAGGCAGGGTGGAGTAGTACCACCAGGATTAGGTGCAGAAGCTCAAGATCTTGTTAATCAGAATGCTTTAGCAGGTACTTATCAAGGCGGAGGTCTTTTCGGACAGACTCAGAATCAAGCAAGAGATCTTTTGGCTTATAGTGGATTAGGAAATAATTCTGGTGGTTTTTTGAATGCTTCGGGGATGTTTGCTAATAGTGGAGGAGGCATGATGCCTATGAATTCAGCACCGCCAGCGCAGCCACAAGCAACCCCAACTCCAAGTTCTACTCAAAATTCAACTCCACCAAATCCAAGTTCTACTCCAACTCCGAGTCAAACTCAACCAACTCCTGTTACGACTCCAGCGCCTCTACCAGCAAAAGAAGAAGTTAAAAAAGAAGAACCCAAGGCAGAGCCAGCAAAAGAAGAAGTTAAAAAAGAAGAGCCCAAAGCAGAGCCTGCAAAAGAAGAAGTTAAAAAAGAAGAGCCCAAAGCAGAACCAGCAAAAGAAGAAGTTAAAAAAGAAGAGCCCAAGGCAGAGCCTGCAAAATGAAGATTCATCTTCTTAATTAACAGAGATGAGTGCAACCTAAATCTCTTTCAACACCGAATCCGCAATCCCAAAATTATTAGGAGAATTAGCGATTTCTTTCGAGATGGCTTCATCAAGAAACTGATAAAAAACCTCTTCCGCTAAACCATCATTGAACAACCCACCTTCTAGTTTTGGACGCATTTCTTTTAGTGAGACTTGGATAAACATCGCTTCGAAATCATGAGCAGCAGCGATTTTGTTTGAGTTATTCTTGAGTAAAGCCTCTTGGGCATTGATGTTAGGACCTAGATCCATGGCTGTTATAGAATTAAGTTTCATTATTTGATTTCTTTACGAAAGTATTCTTGTTTATTGAAGCTATCAGTTAGAACCAACCAATATCTACTGTTTTTGTTACTAGGATTAAATTCAAATTCATAAAGCGAATTGGATTTAGCAGGAATTGCTTTGGCATCATGATAAGCAAAAGCCATATTAGGTTTGACTGTATAACCCAATGCATCGACGATTTTGATATTACTAAGTGGAATAGAATGACGTAAAGCATTGTCGATTTCTACTGCGATTTTGTCGTTTTTGTAATCAACTATATATGCTTGAACTCCAGAGCTTGTATCTACGGCGAGTTTTTGTTCTTTATAACTGTCATCATTCATCGAAAGCAAATTCAACATCATCGGTAATCCAGGATTGATTTCTACCTCTTGACCTTTTTTGCTGATAAAAGAAATCAAAGACAAACTCGCTCCTGTCATTGCACCAATAGCCATATTAGAAGCAGAACTAGTACCTGTACCAATAATTCCTCCGAACTTCAATCCCGCCAAAGCACCGAGTGCTGCTGAAGTTCCAAGTTCTGTTGCTATGGCTCCTGTCTTGGCTAATAGTGAAGTCTCGTTTTTGATCATAGAACCATCAGCATTAATAGAAATGCTTTGGACATTATCAGGAAAAAGTATTTTTTCGAAATTAATATCCACTCTACCATCACGATTAAAGCTTTTGGCGTTATTGATTTCTACTATGCGTCCTATAACACGGCTGTTTTTGGGAATGAGAACTTCACCTGCTGCATTCACGACATCTTCGACTATACGAGCAGAGAAATGTTCTCCTGCTTGAGTGTTTTCGTCCACTGGCCATTCTGCCACTATAGAAATAGGTTCTGATTTCATTACCCCTGCTTGAATTGTACGCGCCAAGCTAGCTGAATTGAATAATATAAGTAAGAAGAATATTATTAAAGCTCTAACTTGCATAACTAACTTAAATTATCTCCAGTCTGGCTTGTAAAGAACCTGATGCTTTTAATGCTTGCATAATTGCAATCAAGTCTCTTGATGTGATTCCTATTTTATTTAATTCATTGACTAGTTGAGCTAGTGTTGTTGCTTCTTTGAGTTCAACGAAACGAGTATCTGTTTCTTTATAGGTGATTTCTGAATTAGAAACAGCTTGAGTATTAATTCCTTGTCCTGAATTGGAGTTAGCTTGGTTAGTATTGATTTGAGTATTGTCGCCTGCTGTGTTTAAGTTAGCTATTGTGGATACATTAGGTTGAGAAATTTCGTTTTCTGTTTTTATGGTGATAGAAATATTGCCATGCGCCAAAGCTACAGGAGCAAGCTTGACATCAGCTCCAACAACTATAGTTCCTGTTCTTTCCATTATGACGACCTTTGCCTCATTTTCGACATCAACAGTAACTCCACCAATATCCGCCAAAGCTACTACAGGACTGTCTTCTGGCCCATTGAGTTCGATTTTGATGGTTCTGCCATCGACTATAGAAGCACGGCGATTAGCTGGTGAATTATTAATTGCTTCGACTATTTTTTTTGTGTTGTTGAAATCTACTCTTTCTGTAGTTAGAGTAATTCCACCTTCAGTTGCCATTACTGTTGGTAGAGGATATTCAATAATTCCACCTTTAGGAATTCTGGCTGAATTAGGTGAGCCATCTCTCACCAAAGAACCATTAGCTTCAATTTCGTAACCAGAATTAATAACTGGTCCTTGAGCGGTTGCATAGACTTTGCCATCAGGACCTTTGAGCATGGCATGTAATAGCACGCCTCCTGTGAGGTTCTTGGAAGTCGAAAAAGAAGAGATATCAACATCAAAGGCATCGCCTTCTTTACTATAAGGTCCAATTTTGGCTGTAATCATCACAGCTGCTACGTTGGCTACAGCACCGCCATTGAGCTGTTTGAGAGCGGCAAGTACTTGTTGTCCTGGGTTATTGGCATCAATATTATTAACATTGATTTGGTTGTTGACTAGAATTTCTTTTATGTCCACTCCGAAGTTTTTTAGCATATTGATTTGAGCTAAATTAGTTGCAAGACTGTTCTTGTCACCACTATTATTCGGTAAACCAGAAACTAATCCATAACCAACCAAGTAGTGTTCTCTAAGTCCTTGTACCTTGGTTATGTCTTTGACTCTGACACTGATTGCTAAGGCTGTTGTTTGAGAAAGCAAGAAAAAAATCAAAAGCAAATATTTTATCCAAGCAGAAAATAATTTATTAATAGCTTGTGGCAAAATTTCTAGATTTTTTGATTTAGTTTTGCTTTGAGCCATAGTTACAATATACGTAAAGATCTTCATAACTTAGCTAGACCAAAATATGCAGAATTAAGAAACTTAATAGTCTATTTGGCGGAACTTTACAAATTAAAAGATTCATGTAAGGATTAAGACGTGAGGGTTCTCTTGATAGGATCAGGCTCGAAAGAGCACGCTTTGGTGTGGAAGTTACAGTCTTCCCCTAAGTATCAAGATATGGAAATCATTGTTGCTCCAGGTAATGCTGCCTTGGAGCGTTTGGTTGAAGTATTGGATATTGATATCAATGATATTGATCGGTTACTTGAAATCGCTATCGCACGCAATGTTAATTTAACTATAGTTGGTGAGCCTCAGTTATTTGCTAAGGGTATAGTTGATAGGTTTAGAGAAGCAGGTAAGTTGATTTTGGGACCGACCCAGGCGGCTTCTGAAATCGAGTGGTCAAACGCTTTTGCGAAGAATTTTCTTTTTGAGAATAATATAGCTTGTCCACGTTTTGTGGCTTTTGATAACTTAAATTTGGCTCTTGCTTTTATTAATTCAGTGAATTTCCCTGTGAAGATTTCAGCTAATTATAAGTTTAATTATTCTGAACCTTATTTCATTGCTCATGATTATAGAGAAGCAAGACGTTTGTTGAAAGAATTATTCAAGCCCAAGTTTTTATCGAGAGAGACTAATACTGTTATTATCGAAGAATGTATAGAAGGACATCGCTTCACATTAAACACACTCTGTGACGGTGATAGGGCTTTATCCTTGCCTCCTGTGCAGGCTTATAGAGGAATAGATTCTGAGGATATGGGAGCCTATGCTCCAACGCCGATATTGACTGAGTCTTTGATGCAGAGAATTCGTTATGAAATAATCAATCCTACTATAGAAGCTCTTGCTAAGACTGCGCCTAAACAAGAAGACGCTAATCATTGGTCTCCTGCTTCTAAGGATAATCGTTCTTATACAGGGATTCTGGCTTTTGATATTATGCTAGATACAGCTGATGGCTTGAAACCTAAGCTCTTAGAGTATCGTAGCTGTCTTGCTGATTCTGATGCTCAGGTTATATTACCATTGCTAGATGAGGATCTTTATGAGGTTTTGGCGGCTTCAGCTGCTGGTGATCTTAGTTTTTTCAGAGAAGGATTTCATCGCTTTTTGGGTTCAGCTCTTGCCGTTAATATAGTTGCCAATGATGAATTTTCTGATTTCGGTGAAACACAGCAAAGCATGGTAATGCTAGAAAATCTCAACGAAGAATTACAATCCATGACAGGAATACTTAACGGAGTCCCATTGGTTTTTTATGGTACTAAGTCAACCAATTCACAAGAATCTTTTCGCTCAGAGATTTTCGGAGCAACTGCTGTTGCCGAGAACCTTCTAGACGCACAAATCCTTGCCTACAAACTCGCAGAGAGTTTGAGTTTACCTTCGAAACAATTCGAACGTAATATTGGCGATCAAGGAATGATATAGACTAAGCCTTGCTGAAATCCTGAAGATCTTTACGGCGATCTTTCTCTTGAGAGACTTCAGTGTTCCAGTGCTGCTCTTCCACTCTCAGCTCTCCCATTAATGCTCTTGCTTGATATAGTAATTGTCTGATAGCATCTTGCTCAAGAGCTAGTGGGTTACCGTTGGTATCGACTTGTTGGAAGTCTGTAACACCTTTGTGAACAGCTCCTGTTAGTCCTGTATAAGTAGGTTGTTCTTCAAGAACAACTACAGGAATTAATATTGCTTGTCCACTACGATTGACACCTGCATCAATAACAGGTAAACCAGTTAGAATATTGCCATTCTCTGGAATGGTCTCAGGGACTATATCTACAGGTGATAGATTTTGGAAACCATTACCTGCGTTATAACTACTAAGTTCAGAAGCTAATGCTTGATCAACTGCTGTACCTGTAGCACCACCAATATAATATGGACCATCAATTACATTATTGAAGAAATTCGAACTATCAAATGGAGGTTTTGGTGTTCCATTAGTGTTGTATATATCGCTTGCTGCGTACTTGTTGAATTGAGGAGCACCAGCATTATCACGAGTTAAAAATACTATGTTGTTTACAGCAGGAGCATCATCTGGATCAAATGCTAATGCTGTTTTGTAGCTAACTGTTTTTTGATCTCCGTAAATATTGGAGATTTGTTCTAATACACCATCAAGAGTAAGGTCTTCATAGACACTGCCTGTGTCTGTTCCACCTAAAATAGTCTCTTGGAGTTTATTCTCTAATAAAGCTATAACTTGTTGTTGTTTGTCAATTTGTGATCTGATTATTGATAATCGAATCGTTGGGTTCTTTCCTGTAATTGTCATTGGATTCTCCTTTATTTACTACTGCTGGGCACATCGACAGTGCCGTAAGCAAACTATTCTTCTATATACTCGGCTAAGATGTAAAAAACTTAACCTTGTATATCACACTATATGCAGAACTTGGTTAAGTCGATGTTAAGAGGGTTAAAGATATTTGTTTTTGCTAAAATAAAAGCTAGATATATGAACAAAAATCAAGTTCTGGAATTTTTTAAGTTGGCATTTGAAAAACAACGTTTAGTGCAAACTTATTTAATTTTAGGCAGTAACAAAACAGAAAAATACGAGGCAATTAAGTTTCTTAATCAAGCTCTTAATTGTTCATCTGCGGATTCTCGTCCTTGTGGTACTTGCCGTAATTGTAAATGGATAGCAGAGAACCAGCACCCTAAGACACCAATTATAGTTAAGCCTTTTATAGATGGGGAGAAAGAAGACGCTGATGATGATGAGGGTGAGGATATTGAATATAGCGATAAGAAGAAACCTAGTAAGAAAGGTATTATTGGCGTTGATGTTTGTCGTAAATTAATTTCTGAATTAATGATGACTTCTGATTTTCATCGTATTGTGATTTTTGATGATGCACAGTTTAATGTACTTCCAGAAAGCTCTTCTAATTCGCTACTAAAAGCTATTGAAGAATTAGCTTCTAATGTTAGTTTTGTTTTTTTTGCGGAGTCTAAAGATAGTGTCTTGGGTACTATTATAAGCCGCTCACAGATTGTCTTTGCTTCGAATACTAATCATGATGAATATTCAGAAGAAGCTAAGGAATTAGCTATTAAAATTTTGGAATTCATAGTTACTAGTCCTAATAAAAACAAACTTGATAAATTAATTTCTGAATTAATGATGACTTCTGATTTTCATCGTATTGTGATTTTTGATGATGCACAGTTTAATGTACTTCCAGAAAG
>JACCDV011274308.1_pt1 | contig 13094 bp, 17 predicted proteins | sample 7446131 | NCBI WGS metagenome assembly JACCDV01 (sample SAMN15323448, study PRJNA562643) | freshwater metagenome | isolation source: river surface water | place: USA:Blue River Watershed | collected 2017-08-17 | reverse complement strand
AAGAACAGATTAAAAAGTATGTGAAATGGCAGCAAGAGCGTGATCAACTCGGCTAGTTAACAACTTAAACATAAAAGCCTTCCAGGCTGGAGGTCATACCACCCCTTTGAGGGGTGGTAGTTGATTTTAAATTAGTTATAAATTGAGGAACAGAACAACCAAGGAGTCTGCTATGCAAGAACAAGTCGTCGATTGTACGGGCTTTCGCCTTTCAGAAAGTCGAAATGGTGTAGAGGCCGGGCACGCTTATCTTTACATCATGTATAACGACCTCCACAAAGAGCCCTTCGGTCTTTTAGAAGATGATGAAGTAAATGAAGTTTATAAAGGCCAGGGTGTGGGCAGGAAGTTGTTATCAGTAGTACTACTGAAAGCTCGGGAGCTTGGTTGCTACAAGCTTGTTGCGACCAGTCGAGATGATGGGACGAGAGACCCTGTCCATGCTTGGTATAAGCGACTTGGCTTCATAGAATATGGAAAGGAGTTTCGCTTGGATTTGTAGGATGGGAGGCGGGTCTTAGGACCCTGCCTTTTTCTGTTTTGACTAAGTTCTGTGGTATGGCTCTTTCGGGATTCCTGGTTGGAGTCATTAGATATTTTGTGGTCACGAATCACTAAGTATATTTGTTCGTCTTCGACTCCAAATCTACTAAGTGTTCTCGACCTGCCTAATTCACTCCACTAGGGATCGGTCACCACTGTTAAGTAGAATGTTTCACTCCGCTCACATTCTACTAATCAGTCGCGGCCCCGCCCCTCTTTCCCAACTTTCGTTGCACTCAAGTTTGGCCCCAATAGGGGTGCGATCCCTGGTGGGCGCCAAAATGAAAAGAGTCAAAGCATTCGCTTTGACTCTAACATTTTGTGCGCCCACCAGGGATCGAACCTGGGACCTTCTCCTTAAAAGGGAGCTGCTCTACCGGCTGAGCTATAGGCGCATTGGTTTATTCTATAGTACGTACCTCCTCCTTAATAAGGTTGAACAGAATAGTTACTGTTCAAGCGTCACCGAGGTGAGCCAGGCGCATTGGTTTATTCTATAGTACGTACCTCCTCCTTAATAAGGTGAGAAAGTCTGTGAGACTTTCGCAAGACCTTTGGAGATATTTTGTTTAGAAATATCCCAAAGGTATACAGTTCCTGTAAGGAAGACAGAATAGTTACTGTTCAAGCGTCACCGAGGTGAGCCAGGCGCATTGGTTTACTTAATTATACGTACCTAAATTTACAAAAAAGTCTGAGCAAAATATAACGCACACACTTTTTTTGTGGACGCACTATAACACATTATATAGGTAAATCAAAAGCAAAAGCGCCAGCTCCAGTGATGAGAAGAGACAATCCTATCCCTAAGAATAAGCAGTAGGTTAGACGACCGGGTATGGTTCTGTGCGCAAAACTCTTATTGAATATAGACATTTTTGTAGAGTAGGCGATCAGGAGAAGGGCGGCTCCTTGTGTAAAAAGACCGAGGACTAGTAGGGTCGAGACGAACAATTCAAACAGAACAAGGAGCCAGAGGTTAATCCGGCCAAATGGGAAAATTCGTAGTCTTAGAACTGGAGCTAGTTCATGTCGGCATCGTAAATGGCTAAAGCCGAGTACCATAAGCGCCAAGCCTGTGATGACTCGAAGTAAGAAGTATGCGAGTAGCGCTAAGAATTGAATAGGGAATAGATTCAACATAGATTCTCTGGTAGTCTACCATGAATGAAATATGTCATTTTGGACAACATAAGGAGTAAATACAACGTCGGGGCGATTTTTCGGACTGCGGATGGTGCTGGGGTCGATAAGATTTACCTAGTGGGATATACACCGACCCCAACGGACCGTTTTGGTCGACCGGTACCAGAGATTAGCAAGACAGCCTTGGGGGCCGAGACCGTTATTCCTTGGTCTAAAGAAACTGACATTATGGCGCTAATAGCTAAGCTACGACAAGATGGGGTGTGGGTAGTAGCAGTTGAACAAGCGTCTAAGTCTACTGATCTTTATAATTTCAAAGTACCAGAAGCGATAGCTTATATTTTTGGTAGTGAAACAGAAGGTCTTGACCAAGGTGTGTTAAGTGTAGTTGATGAAATTTTAGAACTGCCAATGCTGGGGCATAAAGAGTCGCTCAATGTTTCGGTTACAGTTGGAGTAGTGTTGTATCATAAATAAAATGAAACTTTTAGCCCCATACTTATTAGCTGGTCTCTGTTTTGGTCTCGGGTTTTTTTTGAATATAAATTGGCTCCTTGGTATCGTAGGGGTTTTTGTCTTCTTGCTAGCTTTAGAAAGGACCAAGAGTCTACGTCAAATGATGCTCGGTGCCTACCTTACCTGGTTCATCAGTTTGGCCTTCTCGGTTTCTATTTTTTGGAGTGTTTACCCAATTGAGTGGATAGACCTAGGATTAGGTAAACTAGAGATTTTGGTGGTGGGCGGACAATGGTTGGTAACTGCCCTCGTCCTAGCTAGTGGAGGAATAGTGTTCTCGCTTTTGTATTGGCCGATTACTAAATATGCAAAAGCCCAGTATGGATTTATATTGTTTCCTTTGGTATGGATTTTGTCTGAGGTAAGTCAATCATTCATTTATTCCATCTTTGCTCTTGGTCCTGGGGGGAGTGTCAATATATTTAACAGTGTTGGGTACCTGGGATATTTAATTGGTAATAATGAAGCTTTGCTACAGCTGGCTAATTGGGGCGGAGTTTATATACTGTCTGCTGTCGGAGCACTGCTTGGTTATAGTCTATGGTGTTTATTTAAAAAAGTACCACTTTCAAGGTTTAGATTCATCGGAGTTTCTTTGATAGTAATACTTTTAACGCTCGAGACAATAGTGTCTTTTTCTGCAAAGTCACATCCAACACCAATACATAATAAAACTGTTGCGGTCATAGATACTAGTTTTGGTGGAGCTGAGTTCTACCAAATAGCTGATCTAGCTAGCTATCAGATTAAGCAAATAAATGAGGCCATCAAGACAGCTTTGATGACAGAGGCTGACTTCATCATTCTGCCCGAAGATACCGGACTAACGCCGGTGGGGGAATCGGCCGAGATGTTTTATCGAAAATTCAGATTCGTTAACGGGGATCCAGTGGTGACAGTGATTGATAATTCAAAAGCCAGGACGAAACAAGGGGAAGGAGTAATGCGGGCTTTTATCTACGATGGTATAGGTAAGAAAGTGTGGGAGGTCGATAAGCAATACCTAGCCCCGGTTGGTGAATATCTTCCGCACACATATGACAAAGTTTTACGTAGTGTTGGGTTTGAAGAACAAGTTAATAAGTTAAATATAATGCTGTCCTTGCGTCCTGGTCCTAACGCAAGTCAAACAACCGTCCCAGCTTATCAGCCGGGTATCTTGTTTTGTTTTGAAGCACTAAATCCGATAAGTGTCAGAAGGCTACTACAAGATAGAGATATGGATTTTATCGCTCATCCGATATCCCACGCTTGGTTCAATAACTCCAAGCTCTTAGAAAGGCACTTGGATATGATGTTGCGAATTCAAGCCCTTTGGAATGATGTGACGATAATCAGTGCCGGCAACATGGTAGAAGGGAAAGTCTATAACAAAGATGGAACAATCTTCAAGCCAGAAGTGATTAAGAGTGGTGAGTACTGGAGACTTAAATTAGTCTCTATTTAGAAAAATGTGCCAACTCTTCTTGGACGACGACAGCATCATTCCACGGGGTTTTTTGTCCATGAGGACCCATGATGTACGGATCAGTTCCTTTGCCGGAGATTAAAACATAACCGCCTTCTGGTGCGACTGACAGAGCCCGTCTGATAGCTTGTCTACGATCGATTACAACTTCCAGTTTAGCGGTGTTAGAAATACCTTTTACCATCTGATCGATAATCCGCATTGGGTCTTCGTCATAAGGATCTTCGTTGGTAAGGATGATATGGTTACAATACTTCTCTGCCAATGCTCCCATTTCTGGTCGCTTCCAGGTATCTCGTCCGCCACCCGTGTTACCGAGAACGCAGACTTTATGTGTATTAGGAAAAGCTTGATAAAGCTTTTCTAGTGAGTCAGGTGTATGAGCATAGTCAACTACAGCAGTCACTACTTTGCTAGCATTTTTATTAGTAGTGAATTGTTCGACTCGACCAGCAATCGGTGGAAGGTCGCGCAGGGCTTTGTCGATAGTATTAAATGTTATATCTAAAGCCCTGGCTAAAGTGATGCACGCTAAAAGGTTGTATACATTAAATAGGCCAATCAAGGGAACTCTGATGGTTATATCACCAAAGACCAAACTCACACTATCTTTATGGAGTGAATAGAGAGATAAACTCTTTAATGAGTATGGTAGTTGGTATTCAACTGGAAAATCTAAAAAGTCAGCCCCATGTTCGTCGTCAGTGTTTACTACTAGATACCTAGGGCGTTTTTTGGATGAGTTTAACTTACGAACTATATTAAGTTTGGCTTCTTTGTATTTTTCAAATGACCCGTGAGATTCAATGTGTTCAGGAGTTAGGTTGGTGAAAATAAGAGCGTCGAGCTCAATGAATTGATGTCTGAATTGTTTAGCTCCTTCTGATGTCATCTCAACTACAGCGTGAGTACAGCCGGCCTTGACTGCGTCACGCAAAAATTTCTGGACAAAGAATCGACCAGGCATGGTCATCTTGTAGAGGTTGCGTTTAGTTTCGTCTCCTATCTTAAACTGTATTGTGGACAGGGAAGCGGTCTGGTGTCCGGCGGTCTCTAGAATTCGTGCCATAATCTCAGTTACCGACGACTTACCTTTGGTGCCAGTAACTCCAATCACTATTAATTCTCTAGAGGGGTGTTGGTACCAAATGTCGGCTATGTAAGCCAAAATAAGATGATACGGCGGGCGAATCATATCGAGAATGGTCTTGGGCAGTAGCTTTTTCAGTCGATTTACCATATAGCTAGTATACGGACATTTAGCTACTTTGCCAAAACACAGCCGAAAGATTGAGCTTCAGTTTTAAAGTTGTTTCAGTACAGTTTGTATTATGACTTTTGCATCAAGTGACTTATCCAACTTTAAAACTGAAGCCCGGGCTTCTTTTTGGTCGTATCCCAAGGTGGTCAAGGCTTCAATAGCATCATTTTGATTGCTCGTCAGTTGACTAGTTTGGATAGCGATATCACTGACGTTATGGCTAAAGCCATCCACCTTACCAGCTAAGTGAGTAACGATGTTACTAGCAGTCTTCTTACCAATCCCAGAAACAGTATGTAGGTGTTCGGAATCATTCATAATGACAGCCGTGGCTAGAAGGTCAGGATCGGCTTGAGTCAGTATTTGCATGGCGGACTTAGGGCCGATTTTTGGTATAGATAAGAGTAGTTCAAAGAACTCAAGTTCTTTGGTCTCTTTGAAACCATATAGATCAAGGGCGGTTTCGCGAACCGCTAGGTAGGTGTGTAGGGCTAGACGTTCACCGACTACGGGCTGGTATTTTGTTGTGTTTGAGTAAACTAAATAACCAACACCGTGAACTACTAAGACTACCGTGGTGTCGGTGTGTCTGGCTACGATACCTTCTAGGGAACGAATCATACGAGAATACTACATTGTACCGCATCAAGTGAAGAAGAGCGAAAACCTTGCATTTTTGGTTTGATTACCGTATAGTGCTCACACATAAAAAAATCATATGCCGATAACTAAAGGAGCACAAAAAGCCAATCGTCAAGCACAAAAGAAGCGTATTTTTAATATTCGCCGAAAAAATGTGTTGAGTGATGTGGTCAAAAGCGTTGATAAAGCAGTTTTAGCTAAAGACACTGTTAAAGCCAGGGAACTTTTACCAAAAGCCTACCAAGCGATTGATAAGGCAGCTAAGCGTGGAGTAATCAAGGGTAATACCGCCGCACGCAAGAAGTCACGACTTACTCTACGAGTGCAAAAGATAGGGAAGTAAGAAGTTACAAAAAGACCGGCCCCTGGGGCCGGTTTTTTTGATTGCGTTACGAAAATTGCTGAAATTTCATTTTATGATATGGTCTACCCCAGAGGACCGGTTGTCGGCTCTCACGCCCAAAAGGAGATTTGATGAGTAAACAAAAACAAGGCGGGGGTAAAGCCCTCCGTCCGGCAAAAAAGCCGAATAGTGAGCCTGTTCAGAAGGTCGCGCTAAGCCCCGCCAGGCGCAAGAAAACGGGTTTGAAAAACAATAAGAACAATTCACCGCCAAAGGGCTACATCGGTTCCGTAGAAGGATCAAGCGGCTATTGTGTCGCCCGATGCAGGCAATGTCCCAGTTGTCTGGTTGCCAGAGGCAACGAGGAAAACCGGGCCAGGATTTCAGACTATCGTAGCTGGCGTTGAACCCCAAGAAGAGGCCCGCTTCGGCAGGCCTCTTGCTATTTTTATAGTCCGAATACTCCTAAGTTTTACGTAAATTCTTGTAAGCGAAGACACTAAGGAAGAGACAACCTTGAACAAAGACGATGGTTCCTCCAGTTGAAATGTCATAGTAATAACTCGCATAGGCTCCGACTAGGGAACTAAAGATACTGGCACCAACCGCAATTTGAAGCATGCGCGCGAAATTCTTTGTCAGCAAAAAGGCGGTCGATCCAGGGGTGATGAGCATGGCTATCACTAGGATGATACCAACAGTCTGGATTGAGCCAGTAATAATAACAGCCAGCAAAGCTAAGAATAAATAGTTTATTTTTGCTATGGGCAGGCCGACTGACTGCGCATGCATCGGGTCAAAACAGAAGACTTTGAATACTCGTCTGAATAATAAGATGATGGCTGTGACCAGGGTTAGGGTGATAGTGGTATACCAAGCTGACTCATCTGAGATACCTAGGACTTCGCCGAATAAGACATGAGTAAGATCAACTGAACTAATTGTTTTTGAGATCAACATTAAGCCAAAGGCAAAGAAGGTAGTAAAAACAATACCCATCACTGCGTCTTCTTTTATCTTACTGTTGCTTTTGATGAAGCCAATCAGGATGACAGCTAGCATAGCGAACACAAAGGCACCTAGTCCAAAAGGTATGCCGATAATATAGGCAATCACCACACCAGGCAAAACGGCATGAGAAATAGCATCACCAAGGAGTGACCAACCCTTCAAGATCAGGAAACACGAGAAGATGGCACAAGCGATACCAACGACTACGGACACAATTACAGCTTTGAGCATAAAGGCGTACTGTAGGGGTTCTATGATAAATCCGATGATATCCATACCTAGTCAAACTTAATATGTTGCAATAACCCGTCAAAGGTTTTTGAAACCAATTCCTTAGTAAATACTTCTTTCGTTGGGCCGTGTGCTACTACCGTATAGCGGACCAAGGCTACTTGGTCACAAGTATCAGGTAGGGAAGTCAGTTCGTGGGTGGCCACGATGATGGTCTTCCCTTGTTGCTTTAATGTTATGAGTAGCTCTATGAGCGATTTCTCACTGACGGCATCTAGCCCAGCGAAAGGCTCGTCTAGCAACATAATCTCTGCCCCCTGAGCCAGAGCCCTAGCCACAAACACTCTTTTCTTCTGACCTCCAGAAAGTTCGCCGATTTGTCTTTCAGCAAAGCTGAGCATATTGACTTGAGTTAGGGCAGAAGTGACGGCCTCCTGGTCTTGTACTTGGGGAGTTTTAAAAATGTTCTGAGTACCCAAGCGTCCCATCATCACTACTTCTTCTACTGAGATTGGAAAATCCCAATCCACTAACTCAGCCTGAGGGACATAGGCAACATGCCCGTGTTTTTGCGCGGTTTTAGGATCGTCACCACAAACCTTCACTGACCCCGTCTGCGCTTCCACCAACCCCATGATGACCTTAAATAGGGTTGATTTACCAGCGCCGTTCATTCCAATGACGCCCATGAAGGTACGGTAGGGGATACTCAATGAGGCGTCCGTTAAGGCCACTTTATTACCGTAACTGACAGATACATTCTTCAACTCGATAGCAGTTTGCATGATTATATAACTAGTCCACTGATGATCGTGTCAGCTGTATACTCAAGCAACTTCAGATAACTACTGGCAGGGCCAGTTGGTCCTGATAGTGAGTCGACATAGAGTACCCCACCTAGTTTGGCTCCGGTAGCACTAACCACTTCCTGTTGAATTTTTGGTTCTACGGTACTTTCACAAAAGACTGCAGGTATATTGTTTTTCTTTACGGCATTAATCACTTTCGTAACTTGCTGGGGCGAACCTTGTGCGTCTGAATTTATGGCCCAGAGATAAATTTCCTGGAGGTCATAATCTTTGGTCAAATAGGAGAAGGCACCTTCACAAGTTACCAGGAAACGATTATTCTCTGGCAAGATATCAAGGGCGGTACGCAGTTTATTATCAACGGCCATGATTTCTTCACTATAATTTTTTGCGTTTTGGGCAAAATATTCGGAGTGCTCGGGCATGGCTTCACTCAGTATGTTCTTAATATTTTCTACATAAATAAGACCTTGAGCTGGAGACATCCAGGCGTGAGGATTAGGTTTGCCAGCGTAAGCATCCTCACTAATATCCACCACAGTCACTCCCTGACTTACGGTGTAAAGAGGAACGTCCGGTAAGCTGGCTTGTAGTTTTTTGGTCCAAATTTCTAGATTCATACCATTCTGTATAATCATCGACGCTTTAGATGCTTGCACTAGGTCATCAGGGGTGGGTTGGTAGCCGTGGATTTCTGCACCTGGTTTGGTTAGTGAGATTGATTCAATTTTATCACCACCAACAACACTGACCATGTCAGCGATTATGGTGAAGGTACTCAGTACCACTGGTTTTTCGGGCAGGCTATCGATAACTGAAGCGGTCTGCTTCTCTGCGTTTGTTTTTCCTATAACCAAAGCCACTAATAGGCCGAGCACAAAGGCAATACTAATATTTAATACTTTTTTACTCATACACAATTTACTTATTTCGTTTAATTAATTAATTTATTTCCAGTTTTTTATTTTTGGCAAACGTGAACCGTGAGGGTCGCTTTTTGGGTAATTTAAAAACTTAGCCAGACTTCTTGTTACAGTGTCACTAAAGGCGTGTTCTAATTTTTCCGCTTCCTCGTGAACGTTCTTAACAGGTATCTTGAGTACCTCGTTAAGGAAGACTTCAATTAAGCGATGCTTGTAGGTCATTTTAGCGCCCAGATCATAACCCTTTGTGGTTAGTTTAATGCTCTCGTATGGTTTGGCTTCAACGTAACCGTCTTTTACCAAATCTTTAACTCTTTCGGAAACTGTCGACTTGCTAAGCTTTAAGCGCTTTGCCAGGCTAGTGACTCCACTATCCGATTTATTTTGTTCGAGTATGTAGAGGCCTCTAATGTAGTCTTCTTTAGTTGCAGTGACTTCCTTAGACTTACCTACATTTGTTCGCATATACGAACAATACTATATTGTCACTACGAATGCAAATCCACAATTATTAAAATAAAATAGTAACAGTGATTTCTTCAATAAGAAGTATTGCTGTCGGGTAAGTTACTAGCTGTTTAGCGGTACTCTATCTATACTTACTTCCGCTTTTCATCCGATAGTACTTCTTTTATCACAATTTGCTAATATGTACTGGTATGAAATTACCGCACGGACTAGAATATTTTGGATTGGTACTTACTTGTCTAGGTTTCCTCCTGTTTATCTCTCCTAACTTCATATATGCTCAAGTCTTGCATAATGACTACCAGGGTACTTGGCACGGCAAGGTGGTCGAAATCGTAGACGAGGAACTGAGAGATATCCCCGGCACCGATACCGAGCATTTGTTTCAAACAATACAGGCTGAAGTCTTGGACGGACCCAGGCAAGGAAGAATCATAACGATAGAAAATGATTATTTAGAACTCGATAAGGGTGACAAATTTTACTTTAACTACAATGTTCATATTGATGGTACTGAATCTTACGGAATAATAAACATAGACCGAACAAACTCACTTTTCTTTTTAATGGCGGTGTTTGTTGGGGCGGTTGTCTTGTTTGGTGGTTGGCAGGGAGTCCGTTCGTTGCTTGCTTTAGCTGGTAGTTTCTTTGCGATTTTTTATATTCTAATGCCAGGGATACTAGGTGGGTGGAGCCCTCTTCTCGCTAGTGTCCTGGTGGCTTCAGGAATATTGTTTGCTGCTATTTTCTTTACGCATGGTTTTAACCGAGAGTCATTGGTGGCATATGGCGGGACCATGTTGGCGGTAGTCTTGACTGGCTTATTCGCCATTTTCTCTGTTTACCTCACTGATCTATCTGGTTTTGCTGATGAGGCCGCCACCTACCTAAATTTCAGTACTCGTGGTTCATTGGACTTCACTGCTTTACTTCTCGGAGCTATTATCATTGGAGTGCTGGGAGTATTAGATGATATTGCAGTCACTCAAGCTGCGGTCATCACTGAATTGTACAATAGCAACTCGAACCTAAGTCGAAGGGAAGTCTACAAAAAAGCCATAAGGGTGGGGCGAGAACATGTCGGAGCCTTGGTCAATACCTTGGTACTAGCCTATACCGGAGCCTCATTGCCACTTCTATTACATTTTTATATGGCTTCTTCTAATATTAGTCTAGCCATAAACACCGAGCTTTTCGCAACAGAAATCGTCAGAGCCATCGTGGGTAGTATCGGCTTGATTTTAGCTGTACCGATTGTAACTTTGTTGGCGGTTATCTATCTAAGGGACTACAAGCCAAAACAGGCTCATTCTCATAGTCACGGACATAGTCATTGACTTGTTTATCATCAAGCAACCAGAACCCCATCAAGGCCTCATATTTTTGTTGTTTTGTTTCCTAGTCTCTTCCGGTGTGCGTATCATCTTTTCATCACTAGGACGCAAGCCAAAGGCTTTGATTAAATCTCCTTCTTTATCTCCAAAAACCATGATGGTTTCACCAATGGTGGGCTGGGTACCTGGTCGCATTCTGGTTTGTTCTGTAACAACCACTTCGATAATTGTTGATCCATCACTTTCTAACAGAAACCCAGTTTCTGTTAGTTCGGTAATAGCGCCCACAACAACCCCTTCAGGTCTATCGTTAAGGGCGCCACGATATAGTGGAGAGAAGACCGGCACCTCATGTCGATCCATATACTCACCTAAACGTCGGTGCATAGTTGTCTGTTGGATTAGCCATGATCCTAATAGGGAAAATACAACCACCCCTAGCATTGAATATAAAAGTGGACGTTGGTAACTAAATGAATATTGCTTCACAAGAAAGTACAAAAGTATAAGAAATGAAACACAGGTTCCGATCAAAAGCCAGGGTGAGCTTATTACAAAGAAGCTAAGGCCACGAAATCCAAATCCAGGAGCGAAGACAATTCCACTTTGGTGTAGGAAGTAGAAAACAAAACTAAGAAGATAAGTAGCTAAGATAGTCACGAGCACGACCCCAGACAGAAGTAATCCGGCCTTAAGTATGTGGTGCCACTTAGGTTTCATGTCGATTTCTCCAGCTTTAATCTTTTGGAGGATATTTGTTTGTAGATTATTCATGGTGTGTTTCTTTCGCTTGGTAAAGTTCCTTTAATTTTTCCCGTGCCCTCATCATTCTTACTCCAACTGTAGTGACAGGTATCTGCAAGATGTCACTAATTTCTAGGTAGCTTTGGGTTTCAAAATAATGGAGGATTATTACTTCCCGGTATTTGTGCGGTAATTGATCTAAGCATTCGTTCATTTCTTTTGATAGTTCTGCTTGCAAACTTTCACTATCAGAGGTTTCTTTGGCTGGAAGGAGAGGTAGTATTGTGTCGGTATCAAAAAACCCAAAACCAGTTCGCTCTTTGCGTTTGAGTTCGTTTACGAAAGTATTATGAGCAATTCGGTAAATCCAGGGAGAAAATCTTTTTTCGGTATCAAATGACTGAATGTTGGTATAAGTTTTAATGAAGACATCTTGTACCAAGTCATCAACTTCATATTGCACATTGAGGAATTTCCTCGCGTACCGCTTAAGCTTTGCTTCGTAGCGGATAATTAGTTCGCCAAATGCCTCGATTTCCCCAGATTGTACTGCTTTCGCTACGGTTTCGTCAGATAATTCAGCCATAGATTCAAACTTTATTACACCATAATGCCAAATTTATTACAAAACACAGACCAGGGACGGTCTGTGTTTATATAAGGGGTCTTTATACTAAGGTGAGATACGTTCAGTAGTTCGTCCGAATGACACGCTCGCTTCGGCGGAGCTAACGAGGCAGGTGTCCTTACTTGGCTGACAGCCGACTACTAGAGCGTAGTCAGGACCACCAAAGTAAGGTTAAATACTACTCAGTTACACTCTGTGCACTGTTACCAACTCTTTTTCCATGATGTCCATGGTCACCATGACCTCTACCGCGACCTTCTGGTTTTTTGATACCAAGTTCAGCCATCAATTCTTGGGCAGCTTCGTGGTCGCCACTTTCCTTTAGTTCATGAGCGGCCTTAAAGGTCTCGAAGTCAGCTTCTGTGTCAATCGCTTCCGCTAGGGGAGTGTCAGCTATAGCTGTGCGGAAGGCGTTGTAGTCATTATTTTCTAGTGCAGTATGTACCGCCTCACGAGTGGTTTTTCGTACTTCGTGTATAGCTTTCCTAATTTCTTTCATTTTGTCAGCATCAAGACCAACCTCCTCTAGGGTTGCTTTTATCTCGTCTTTACCAGCTCCTGACTCTCTCAATTCATGCATCTCAGTTAGGGTCGAAATCTGGGAGTCTGTTAAATCTACGTCAAGCTTCTCTAGCATGTCACTATTGAAGGCACTAGCACCTGTAACAGTAATGGCAAAAGCTGCCAGTGGAATCATTATTTGTTTAATCATAAGGTCAGATATTTAATTAATTTTAATGTTTAACTTTGCAAAGTATCAGGCTGAAGCCAGCCAGAATATAACGGAACTCTATCTGGTGCGTTTTACCCAGTATTACTTTTGTATGCCGTTATTCGTGTGTTGGCTTCACTTCTTATTACAAGTCCCATGTCTTCTTATTACAAATACGCAAAATTAGATAAAAGATATTTAATATAGTTAATTATCACTGCAGAACAGACAAATAGAGATAAAGTGAATTTTATTCCATTCCCAATTGATTGTATTTTTTGTGTCTCTTTCTTTTGAATACAGAGCAGGTTCTTT
>JACCDV010891699.1_pt1 | contig 13100 bp, 12 predicted proteins | sample 7446131 | NCBI WGS metagenome assembly JACCDV01 (sample SAMN15323448, study PRJNA562643) | freshwater metagenome | isolation source: river surface water | place: USA:Blue River Watershed | collected 2017-08-17 | reverse complement strand
GATCTAAGTTCTCAGGAACAAAATGCATGATGATGCGAAGAATATCTTTCAGAGCCGAGTAAGCGATATAAAGAAGATAAAAAGAAATTAAAAGAGTTAAAAAACTATCAAGCCAATAAGCTCCAGTATAGTACATCAAAATACCACCTACTGCCACAGCAAGAGATGTTACAGCATCACTCACAAGGTGCAAATAAGCAGCTTTTATATTCAAATTATGGTCTTTGCTATCATGGAGAAGAAAACCACAAAAAGCATTGATTACAAAACTAAAAAGAGCCAGACAAATAACCCAAAAGCTGTTAATCACATGCACTTCATCCAAACGATCAAAAGCCTCAACGATTAAAAGCACACCAATAATCACAAGAACTAGAATATTCAAGAAAGCTGCTACAATCTCAGCTCTCTTATAGCCAAAAGTTCTTTTAAGAGAATAGGGTTTGAAAGACAACCACATAGCAATTATACAAATAACAAGAGCTACCACATCACTAAAATTATGCAGAGAATCACTGAGAAGAGAAAGACTTCCTGTTAAAAAACCTCCGATAAGTTGAGAGACAGTAATAAGAACATTCAACCAAATAGATAAAATGAGTCTCGAATAGTTTTTTTTATTCACAGTATGTGTGTGATGATGGCCCATATTAAAATCCATAAAAAACAGAATAAGAATTTCCATCATGTGGAGGAAGACAGAAGATGATGAGATAACAAAAAGAAGATATTAAGACAAGGTGTAATCTTTTTTTTAAGAACCTACTATTAAAAGAAGCCTTAAGCGGGGTTCTTATCTCCTACTGCATCAGATTCAAGAGTCACTTCTTTTGCTTCTAAAAGCTCTGTTACTTTATTTGTAAAAAGTGTGAGCTTCTTATAGAAGATTTCAACCTTGTGTTCTGAAAGATAAGGACTCAATTTTTTAACAATATGATCTTTCTTTAATAAAAGAGCTTTCATTTTTTCGTGAAGCTCCTTGGTTGGAAGTCTTTTTTTAACAAAATCTTTGCTCACATAATGTGGAGTTCTAGATTTTCTGAAAGTCATTCCATGATCAATAAAGACTACTTTACCTGTGTCAAGGAACATATAGTTATCTAGATTACGATCCCTGTTTGAAATAAGCCAATCAAAGAGAAGAATAATTGGTGTCTTTGTGTTTCTTCCACTTGGAAAACCTAATTTTTTAGGTTCTCTTCCTGTATAGAGTCCAACAGAGCGAGCCACACGAGCGTCTTCTACAAAATATTGGCTTGATCCCATTTGTCCATCTTTATAGTCAGCTAAGAAAGTAAGTGGCACCATATTAAGGTTAAGCATTCGGTCTACGATATAAGCAGCCACTTCTTCTCTAGAACCACTTGCTATATTAACTTTACTTTCAGGTTTGTAGACCACACTTTCTTTAGAAGGGAAATAAACACGGTAAGACTCTGTGAAACCTAAATTTAAACCAGTGATTTCCAGTTTTTGATTTTTAGCTAAAACTTCTGTCTTAAGTTTTCTCTCAAGGTCGCGAGCCTTGTCTCTTTCACCAATGCTTCTTAGATGCCACATTGCTCTTTGAAGACGACGTTTCATCACAAAATCAATCACTTGAAGATTTGGCACAAAAACAGATTTTAAAATTTCTGCCATACACTCATCGTCAAATCTGTAATCAGATAAAAAAGAGCTATACTTTAAGACTGTTCTAAAATCTCTCATTTTATCTAATCCAAAAGGATAATTACTATGATCTGAGTTCTCTTCTCTTTTTGCTAAAAATTCTTTTTTGAGATTTTTTTGTTCGCTATAAAATGCTTCAATTAAATCCACATCTTCTAACTCGTAATAATTATCACGAGCAAATCTTAATAGAGCTTGAGATAAAAGAATCTTATTCTGTCCTTTTAAAAGTTTTTCAGAAAAAGATTCTGAAACCACTTTTTCTGCCCAACCAGACGAATATAAAGATCTTAAATTTTCAAGAACTTCTCGCGGAGTTTGTTTTAAACCTTTTTCTTTCAAATAATTTTTCACACTTTCTAAAAAATGATCCTTTTGACGAACAATACGACGTCTTAGTGTTTGAAAATTTCCTTCGAGTTCAGAAGACACAGAACACTGTGATTTAAACTCTCTATTTCTTAGTGGAGTAGAATTAAAAACATTTTCAAAAACTTCTTCAACCATCTTTGAGTTTTTCTCACAAAAATCAACCATTCGCTCTGAACAAAGAAGGTCTCTCATATCTCTTCTTGTTCCGACTCCTGTCTTCATTTGCATATTCTTATAAGGAAAAAAACACTCAGGGGATAAAGAATAAAGATTCAAAGATGATCTCACATAAGATTCAAACATTTGTTTATCGAGATCTAAAGAGAAACCAAATTTTGAAAGGCTTAAAAAAAACAAGCAAAACGAATACATAAAATATCTCATCTAGAGGGTCTCCTTTTTTGAAAGGGCTTGTCTAAGCTCTAATAGAACAACGCACGGCAAACCACTAGCAGAAGAAAAAAAATACAAAAAAACTCTCCGTATTTATCCCGTTCATGGTAAATTAGAATACAAGATAAACATTAAAAATAGAGAGACTTCTACATGAGATGGATACACCCGATCAGTTTGATTTTAATCTCAATTTTTCCACTCAGTCTAAAATCTAACGGCTTAAGCACAATAACATCAACACCCATTATCTTACTTGCTTCAGCTCTGAAAGGTGCTGAGTACTCACAAGTTCCAGATATGAGACTTTTTTCCGTTGATAATAACGGAAATGTTTACCCAATTCTCTTTCAAATTGATCAAAAAGATGACTACGGAGACTATGATTTAGATAAACGAGAAAGTCCTATTTTCAGTGATTTTGATGAACTTGTTTTTATGTCAGAGGATGCTGGCATCAATAAAGATCCTACCCACTGGCCATTTCAAAAACCAGAAAGACTGTACAAAATTTCCTTGACACATCTAGGCAAAAATAAAGCTGTTTTTCTAGGTGTCTACGGAAAAGGCAAAGCCCCTAAAGAATCTCTCAGCACAAAAAAAGGGTATGTGAATCTTGATCTAAAAAATGCCAAAGTTGAGACTTCTAAATATCTTTATTTTTTCAATCCAAAAAACTACTTAATGCTCAAAGATTTCTACACATTTGATTCCAATCAAAGTAAAAAAAAGCTAATCACAGCTTCAAGCTTTTACTTAAAACTTAATTTGAAATACTTCTTTGCTATCAGTGTCAATCATAGCGATGTGAACAGCGAGCTTGAAGCTTATAAAGTAGGGCCCATTCGTGCTATTGCTCGTGTTGATTTTAGCTACAGACTGATGTCCATGAAAATGGATCTTGGCATGTATACAGAAGTAGTCTTTTTTGAAAACTCTATATTCTTGCCAGCTATTCTAGAAAATCCTATTAACAGCGAGTCTATTCTAAACCCTGGCAGTGATTTTTATTATGGATTTGCTCTTGTAGAGAATCCTGCTCAAGTAGAAATAAAATCCAATATGGCTGCCTATACAGGTAAAGAAAAAACAAAGAAAGAAAACTTATATTGGCTCTCTACAAAAGGTGAGACAAGCCAAGTCTATTTAGAGTTTAAACCATCTCCTAGTATGCTCCAAAAAGAAATCTTTCCAAAATACTATTCAGAGGCTAAAACTGGCAACCAGGTCTTGAAGCGCGCAGAAAAAGCACGACCTCTTGGAAAAAGCGGCGTTAACATTGCAGTCACTGCTGATATGGGAAAATTACCCACAGGAGAACATAATATCGAACTTGCTATCTATATTGGAAATAAGTTAACCAACGAAGAAAATGATGCTTTTAAAAATCACCGCTCCTATAAAACATATGTTTCCAGCTTAGAACTGAGCTCCTTAGTTCCTAAAAAATAAGAGAAAAAATAATCCCTATGATACATGATGAAATAAAACACGAAGACCACTCAAATTCACAACCACAAGAAATTCTGTGTGAAGAACAAGCAACACCAGAAGATCTCCCTATGACTGTTCACTTGAAAGGTTATGAAGAATATTTTGAAGAATTCTCCTGGGATGCTAAAAAAGTCATGGACGTTCTTGGGATAAAACGCTCAAGACTTAATCAAATTTCTGGAGAAGAGCTGCGAGTTGGTAAAGCTCGTGTGGATAGGTACCTGCGTCCAATTTACCGACCAGAAGATGTAAAAAAATATCTAGCTTGGACAAAACCCACAGCAAGTCACAAACGCTCTACAAGTATTATTGATGAAGCACGCTTAAAACTTGACCAGACATCAGGAGAGCTCAAAGAAAAACTGATTGGCAGCCAAGAATCCCTTAAAGAAGAGATATCTCTTTTGCTTGAGCAAACTCTAGTAAAACTAACGAGAAATTATGAACACCTAGGAGAAGCTCTTTTAACAAAACACCTTCTGTCTCTCCAAAAAAATATTCAAGAAAGCCAATTCCTAGAGCAAGAAGCTTTTAAAAAGACAAAATTACTTGAAGAGAAACTAGAAAAAAATCTTCAAAAAGACCTAGATACCTCATCATCTATACTTTCACTAAAAGAAGAAACCACAAAACAAGCTCAAACAATGGAACAAGTCCTTACACAACTCATTTCTCTAGAAAAAAAATTAGAATCTTCAGAAAAACAGCTAGAAAAGATCCTCCAGGTAAAAAAGACCGAAAAACTCTCACTGAGTGAAAGAAAACAAATAATCTCTCCATGCCCCTTTAAAGCTAGCCGACCTGTCTTCAAAAAAGGTAGAACTTTATCTATTCAAGAAAGAAAAAAAATTAAATATTTCTTATAGAAAAAGATCTATACCTATGAAACTAGAGATTTCTCAAGCAGTAAAAGAGGCTCTTCGACAAAAAACTCCTATTCTTGCCTTAGAGTCTACCATTATCACTCACGGTCTCCCATACCCACAAAATTATGACATTGCTCTAGAGCTAGAGGAAATAGCACGAAGCTACAGTGTAACTCCTGCTACTATTGCAATCATTGAAGGCAAAGCACATATTGGGCTCACAACAGAAGAGATAAAAGAACTAAGCTTTGAGGGAAAAAAGAAATATAAATTCTCAGCTTATGACCTTCCTATTGCTTTTGGACTAGGCCTAACAGGATCTACAACAGTAGCAGGGACAAGCTTTCTTGCAGAAAAAGCAGGGATCAAAGTTTTTGCGACAGGAGGTCTTGGAGGTGTCCACAAAGAACACCTCACTCGTATGGATATCTCAAATGATATTAAATCTCTTAGCGAAACCCCTCTTGTTGTCGTTTCTTCAGGGGCTAAATGTATTTTAGATTTAGAATCTACGGTTGAAGCCTTAGAAACTTTTGGGGTTCCTACTCTTGGTTGGAAGACAAATATATTCCCAGCATTCTACTACAATGACAGTGGTATCAAGCTGAGTTATCAAGTAGATAATGGAGATCAAGTAGCTAGCGTTGCTAAAGAACTCAACAAATCTGCTCTCCTTGTTTTCAATCCCGTTCCAAAAGAAGCAGAACTTCCCAAAACATACATGGAAACACTTATAGAAGAAGCAAATAATGAAGCTAAAAAAATAGGCATAACAGGAAAAGAAGTGACGCCTTTCTTGCTTAATTTTATGAGGGAAAAAAGCGAAGGACGCACAGTGGAAACTAACTGTGCCCTTATCCGAAGCAACGTAAGAGTAGCCTGTGAAATTTTACAGAGTCTCTCCAAACTTTGAGTTCATCCACCGAGAGTCAATAAATTTTGTCAGATAATTTCTTGAGCTATCAGGAAGAATAACTACACAGTTTTGTCCTTTTGAAAGTTTAGAAGCAGCCTTCATGACTCCAACAAGTGCTGAACCAGATGAACCACCGCACAAGAGGCCTTCTTCTCTCAAAAGACGTCTAGCCATTAAGAAAGATTCTTTATCTTTTGTCTTTACCCATTCATCCACAAGAGAACGGTCAAGGACTTCTGGTACAAAGTCATAGCCAATTCCCTCGACATCATAAAGCCCAACTTCATGATTATCATCAGCTAAAAGAGAACCTACAGGATCAACCCCCACCACGTGACATTCTGGGTGATATTCTTTCAAGATTTTTGCAACCCCGGTTAGGGTTCCTCCAGTCCCTGCTCCAATCACCACCATGTCTATAGTTTTCCCTTTTAAATCCTCTAGGATTTCACGACCAGTACCTTCGTAGTGAGCTCCTGGATTGGAATCATTTTTATACTGATCAAGGATGTGAGATCGAGTGATTTCTTTTTGAAGTTTTTTTGCAACACCAATATGGCTTCTTGGATCATCCCAGGCTGCATCATTTGGAGTTCTTATAATTTCAGCACCGAGAGCTTCTAAAACCACCTGTTTTTCATGACTCATTTTCTCTGGCATGGTAATAATTACTCTGTAGCCTTTTACAGCTCCCACAAGAGCCATACCAATCCCAGTATTCCCAGAAGTAGGTTCAATCAAAACATCACCAGGGCGAATACGACCAGACTTCTCTGCTTCTTCTATCATTTTAAGAGCAATACGATCTTTTACTGATCCTCCTGGATTTAAAAACTCACACTTTGCATAAAGAGAACAGTCTAGTGAACTTCCAAGCTTTTTGAGAGGCACCATTGGAGTTCCACCAATACAATCTAAAATAGAAGAGTATAACATCTCTCGACTCCTAGAAAAGAGTGATAAAAGAAATCACTTTATAACTAAAAAAATATCAGCTTTGAATCTTTTTCGAAAGCGACAAAGAAGAACATAGGGTTTATTGACAGACCCGAGACACCATGACAAACTACAAGTATTCCTATATTTTTGAAGCAGCTTCAATTATTTCCCTAAGACAGCTGGGAGCTTTGCCTATGTTCTTTAAGCATCCTGTCACATCTATAGATTTAAGTGAACGCTATATAAAAATTCTTTCTTTTTCAGGCTGGTTTCAAAAAAAAATCAAAGTAATTGGACAAATAAAGTTGCCAGATAATTCCATCGTAGAAGGACGCATCGAAAACAAAAAAAATGTGATCATCTCCCTCAGAAAATTAGCTCAATCTATGCAGATAACAACAGGAAAAAGATCAGCTCTTGGAATTCCTGTGGGAGAAGCTGACATTAAAGTGATCACTTTAAAAAGTAAGAATAAAGACGATCTGAACACAGAAATCACAGAGCGTTCAGAAGAAATTTGGGGAGAAGCTCTTGCAAACAAAGCTTTTGCCTATCATCTTTTACCCCTAAGAGATCCTAAAGAGAAAAGACAAGCCCTTCTTGTAACAACCCCTGAAACCCTTGTAGAAGAAAAAATAGCTCTTGTGAAAGCAGCTCAGTTCAAAGTCGGTCTTATGGATCTAAACTCCTTTGCCCTTTATAATATGGTAGACAGCAACTACTCTTTTTCAAAAGGCTTAAATATTATTTTAAACATAGAATATCGAAGCTCACAGATCGTCTATGTTTCTGAAGGAGATTTTTCCGGAGAAGACAAAATACTTTTTGGAGAAGAAAACTATTTCAAAAACATCATAGAACATCTCAATATTCAGCATGAAAAAACAAAAAATATTATTACCTCCTCTCTTAAATATAAAAACCTTCTCTACACCAAGTACAAAGAAATCATTCACAGTACTCATTCTCTTTTTTTAACCCAAGTGAGCTCAAAAATTGAAGAGTACCTAGCTTCTGAAAAAAACATAAAAAAACACACAAAAGTCACAGAATTCTATCTCACAGGAGATGGCTGTAATCATCCAAGTTATGCCAGTACAATTCAAAGAAAATTTGAAACAAAAACACAAATTATAAATCCTCTAAAAAATTATGAGGTACCCAAAGAACAAGGAAAAAAAATCTTTACAGAACGAAATTCTTTTTCTATTGCCTCAGGCCTTGCTAACAGAGGGTTCTATTATATTAAGTAAAGGTGACAATTTTGATAGAAATAAACCTAACACCTGAGTCAGAAATTAAAAGCTATACTTGGTTTGTACCGGATCTAATGGTTTTACTGGCCATTGTAGGAGGAGCTTTTGGCTTTGAAAAATTTCAAATTGGATCTCTTAAACTTGAAATAGCAAGTATCCAAGAAAACTATGAAACTACAAGTACACAACTAAGAGGACTTTCTGAAGAAAGTAAAAATTACTATTCTCTCAAAAAACGCCTAGAAACAATTCGAAATAAAATTTTTTCGATTACAACACTGACCCAAAACTTAATAAACCACTACAAACCTCTTCTTCTCCTTGAACTTATTCAGACCAATAGACCTGAATTTCTTTGGTTAAGCTATATAGAACATGACGAAAAAAATTCAATTTTCAAAATAGGTGGCGCAGCTCTTGAAAGCCGCATGATTGCTGTCTTTATAAAAAAACTAAAAGAGTCTAAAGAATCTCTTAATCCAGCAAATAAACTTCTTTCACAAATTTACTTCTCTCAAATAGCTCTTGAAAAAATATCAAACTCTAAAAGTAATATTACTTTAAACCAAACAAATGAGCTTGACCAAAAACTTTTACAAGTGATCCAAGAAGACACCGAGGGACCTACATCTTCTTTAAACAATTTTCCTCAATACAGTTTGCAAAACTTCACGGATATCAAAGATTACCCAGAATTCAGGCTCAATCTGAAATATGATCTAAAAGAAAAGAATCTATAATATGTTTAAACAATTTTATGAGCGTTACAAAAATCTAATTTTTTTGAAAAGAGCGCTTATTGTTTTTTTTCTCTCTGGTAGTTATTTCGCTTTCGACCTATTTACAAAAATAGAAGCTCTAGAAATAGAAAAAAAAGAACTTGAAGACAAACTTTTCTCAGAAAAAAACAATCTCAATAAAGTTCTCTTAGAAATAAAAAGACTTCCAGGAATTAAAGAAGATCTCGTTCAAGCTGAAAAAAACTTTTCCCTGTCAAAAAAAAGACTCCCAGATGACTTCTATGTTGAAAGACTGCTAGAAACTTTCAGCTCACTTGCTAAAAAAGCTGGGCTCACACTTGATCTTTTTGACCCAGGAATACCTATGAAAGAGGAAGAAAGCTACACTTACATTTCTCTTCCTATTTCAATTGTTCTCACAGGAGAATTTTATCACATCGTAAAGTTCATGGAAAATGTACTGAATCAAGATCAATTCCTTGAAATCAGAAACTATAAATTAGATTTAGTTTTAGGGCCATCTGAAAAAAAAGAAGGCGAAAACACATCAGAATCTGAAAAACAACACACTGACAGAAAAAATTCAAAAATTAAATTAGAAGCCAGTATCTATGCATTTAGATCTTTATCGGAAAAAGAATTTAATAGCGTCAATGCACAAGATGTAAAAACTAATAAAAAGAAAAATAAAATAAGAGAGTAGTATGAAAGAATTTTTCATTTTTTTTTGTCTCTTTTTAACTCGAAATCTCCATTCAGAAGAAAGCAAACTAAAAGCAACAGACCTCAAAGACTCATTTTTACTGGAAAAAAAAGAAAAAAAAGTTCTCTACCAATACACTCTTTATCACAAAGCAAATCCTTTTATACCTCCTGTTATTGAAGATCTAAAGCCAAGAATGGAAATTCAAGTAATCCACGAACTTCAAAACTATTTTTTATCAGAATTAAAACTTGTTGGTACTTGGAATGTAAATGAAAAAGAAGAAAAAGCACTTATAATGACTCCAGATCAAAAAAGTTTTACTGTTGACATAAACACTCCTATTGGACGAAAAGGAGGAAGAATTTCTGAAATCAATGAGAATTCTATTCTTGTTACCTACTACGAGCTTCTACCAAAAGGCAAAAAAAAGAAAATGACAGAATCTATTTACTTAGAGACAACACCTACAAAGGGTGAAAAAGAAACCCAACAAAAAGAAACAATTATCATCAAAGAAAATGAAACTAACGAGATAACCACCCCTAAATAAAAAGAATTCTTTTTTTTTATTTATAAAAAAAGAAAACAAAAACACTGCAAAAGCTGCCTACTCTCCTTTTTTTTTATTTCATGATAAAACAAGTATAGTACCCTATTGAACGAAGGAGACTCGAATGAGAAAAAGCTATAAATTCATGGCATCCCTCATTCTTTCATGTTTTTTTGAAAGCACTTCGTTCTCAACTACGCCTACAATTCAAAATGAAAACCCTGTTTTAGAAGCACTCAAAAAAACTTCTATAGCTGAAAAAAATAATTTCATTTCAATTCATTTGAAAAAAGCTTTTCTAAAAGACTTTCTAAGCTATATTTCATCTCATTATAATATTAATTTTGTTTTTTCAGATGAGATTGGGTTAAAAACAATTTCTGTTAAATTCAAAGAAACCCCTCTTGATCAAGCCATAAATGCTATTCTTGAAATTCATGCTCTTGGCATGACAAGACTCTCAGATAATATTATTCAAATCGAAACAATTATAGAAATTCAGAAAAAAAAAGAAGAACATAAACAGTCTCAAATTGCCTCAACCCATTTAATTCCTACTAAAATATCTATTTTTAGACTCTCTTATGCAACAGCAGATAAAATAACTCCCGTGGTGAAGGAACTGTTAATGTCTTCATCCAGTCATGATCCAAGAGTCAAAGTACAAAGCAATGAGCAAGGGAACTCTATTATTGTGGAAGCACTTCCTCAAGATCTTGAAAAAGTATATGGGCTTATCAAACGAATGGATCTTCAAACACCACAAGTAAAAATAGAAACAAGAGTGATTGAAGTTTTAAAAAATGCAACTAACTCTCTTGGTATTAACTGGTCTGCACCTCTTCGTATTGATAAAGGAAGAGGAGTTGGTTTTGGTAACCTTATTTTTCCAAACAATATGCTTTCTAATTTCTCTATCGACACAGGAGCCACTAATCTTCCAGGCTCTAAGTTTGATACGCACTTTGGAAGTATTAACAATTCTCTCGAACTTGATTTAAAAATACGTCTTTCTGAAATCAATAATATTTCGAGAAGCTTACAAAACAACAGTGTCATCGTACTCAATAATCAACCTGCCACTATTAGCGCTGGACAAACTGATTTCTTTCCAATCTCAAAAGGAGGAACAAGCACAGAAACAGTTATGCAACAAGTGGACTATGACTTAAAACTTGATGTCACACCTCACATAACAGCTGACGGCTCTGTTCAGATGAAGATACGTCTTGAAAACTCAAACCCACAAAATCCTGCTAAAAATGCAGCAACAAGTAAAAGCACAAGAATTATTGATACTTCACTCATAAGAAAAAGTGGTGAAACAGCTGTTATTGGTGGTCTATACAACGTAGAAACCTCAAAAGTGGTAGAAGGAGTTCCCATTCTTTCTAAAATACCACTTCTATCTATTTTCTTTAGTTCAACTACTTTTTCAGAAGACAAAAGAGAGCTGATTATTCTTGTAACCCCTACCATTATTAATACAGAAAAAGCTTTCTCTTTTAGTGAAAAAGAAACAACAGATGCAAAAACAAAAGTACAAAAAAATGATTTCTATGAAACAGACAACGAAGAGCGGCTAAAACAAGCAGTAACTCTCAATCAGGCTGGCAAAGATGAAGAACTGCTTCTTGAAGAAATCAATGTTGAAGATAGTTTTAACACAGAAAATAATTCAGCAAATAACACCACTCTGAATTCAGCTAAATCAAATGAGAACACAGAAAATTTTAAAAATGATTATAACGATATCCTAGAAAATAATGAATCTTTTAAAAAAACAGACGATATAGATGAAAAAAATTCAGAGAATTAAAAAAATTTAAAAAAGTCTTTGGTGCACCTATGTCTTTTCTAAAAAAAATTCTTTTATTTCTTCTTACAATAACTCCTTTTTCTTGCGGCAGAGGACCAGGAGAATATTCAGGTCTTTGTTCAGCCGATTGTTCAACTGCACTCATTGCTACAAATGACATGGAAATAAAGTCTCTTATAGATGAAACCATTCAACTTGATTGCAATAATAAAAAAGTAGGTGATGATCATGTCAATGTTCCTTTTCGTTTTAAGATTCTAAGACCCTACTTAGATATCAATCCTGATGATTCAACCAAAGAAACAATAAAATCACAAGTGCCTGCTCCTCATATCAGCTTTAGTTACACTCTTATAAATGGAGAAATAAAAAATGGACTTGTCAACGATTTCCAAACAACTTGTACTGACAGTTGTGGTGTAGGACTTCTTGAAGTCACACCTATTTGCAAGGCCAAAGATAATCAACTCAAACTACTTCTTCAATCAGGCCCGATTTCTAAGATAATTCAAATAACTATCAAAGGAGCTACTCTTTGAAAAAACAGGAAGGAAATATCTCAAAATCTCTTTCAGATGTGTTTAAGAAAGAAATTTTATCTCACAAAAAAAATAGAAGTAACTTTATAATCATAGGAAAAATAGTCGAAAAAGAACGTATTAAACTAAAAATAGAAAAAATAGAAAAGATGTTAAGAAAAGTAGAATCTTAATTTAAAAACAGGAAAGTAAAAAAAATGCATAAAAATTTTTTAGTTATTAGCTCACTTATTATTTTCTTTTTTTTAACAAGCTCATGTCGCACAAAGCTATCAAAATCACAAGAAGACTCTATGCACGGGGAAGAAACTGGTGGTGGTGGAGCGGCAGCAGATGGTGGTGGTGGAGCTGCTAAAGAAGATAATAGTGGAGCCGCTAAAGAAGAAGAGCTTTTACTAAAACACCCTGGAATTATAAGTGAAGAAGCCAGTAATATTTATTACAGAGAAAGAGATTCAGAAGAAAAAAAAACATATTATCGCTACCCCGAGTTCGTTCCAGTTGACGCTGAAAATGTGTCTATAAACTTGATGTGGATTAATAAAAAACGAAATGAAGAAAATAAATTTATAGGTGGTCATATTGAAAGAGAAAACAAACCTTTTGAAGCAGTCATACCAGAACAAATTGTCAAATGGATGGTTCTCAACCCAAAGTCTCACGTAGTACTCTGGTATGATTCAGAAATGACAACCGAAAAACAAGTCTCTAATACACAAAATTTTATTTCTGCACTCATAGAAAAAGTTAATGCTGGTAATTCTAATTTAATTAACCCTCAAAAATTTCAGATAAAAAATGTTAGAGACTTACAAATTGTTAAAGCTTACCATTATGCT
>JACCDV010622147.1_pt1 | contig 13104 bp, 7 predicted proteins | sample 7446131 | NCBI WGS metagenome assembly JACCDV01 (sample SAMN15323448, study PRJNA562643) | freshwater metagenome | isolation source: river surface water | place: USA:Blue River Watershed | collected 2017-08-17 | reverse complement strand
GCCAGGTTCTTCAGTATATACCAATACGATCAAACCTTCCAATGCTAACGTCAAGACAATAAGCCACATTCCATAGCAACCTTAGAAAATACCAATAATAGTTCCTCACCCAATATAAAATCCTAAGCCTGAAGTCCAAGAGCGTTAGATTGGTAAAATAAATGTAAAGAATAATGATTTTCTTAACGAATTACACAAAAAGTTGCAAAACAAAACAATCAAACCCAAACACTATGAAGAATAAATCGATACTCATGAAGTTATTATTGAAGCTCCCAAAGTAGTAGAGTAAGTTGTGGTGCCCAGAACAAGCTTCAATGTCAGAAGATAATCATTTTAGGTATTAAAGCCTCAGCCTTAAATAGCTCGCCCTATCTAAGTGCCTAAGGCATAGTAAAAAAAGATAGAGTAACCATCAATAAGATTGCCATAGCGAGTTATTAACTCTGTAGTATAATAATAGTAATAGCTCGATTTTAATACCATAATTGATGGCAATTTGACAAGATCGCGTTTCCAACCAACTGATGTTAAGATTAGATATGGAATAAACTAAAGATACCCAACCACAAAATAGAATGAGCTCCTTTTCTATGAGCTTTAGGAGCAGAGAAAATCAGAGGTTGAAGAGATGAGAATTAAAGAGGAGAGTACGAAAGAGAATACTGTGGCTATCAGCTATTTGAGGAATACTAAGGATGACAAGCCAAAAGGACTTAAAAGTGGATATTATACCAAAATACCTAAAAATGATAAAGTGAAGCGAATATAGAGGATAGTAGATAGTATTTTCGCCAAGAATAGTAGTGAAACAATTGTTAACCCTCGATTATCAAAGACATAAGTCAATTATACACTAATGCAGTTAGCTATTGAGCAAAAGCCAACCACTTTAAAAAGTTCGTTGATATAAGCTCTTCTCATGTAGTCATAACAACCGAGACCATTACTGTCCTAACAAACAAAGATCTAAGAGCCAATATATAAAACAAATGATGATTCAAGAAAGATGGTTAATGCTTAAATGCAGCAAAGGGTATCAACTAATAAAGTTTAAGATATTTCATCGAGACCTAAGTCAATGTTCGGCATGAACCAATAGATGCTCAACTAAATCAACTCGAAAATCAAAAGAAGAGAAGATACAATAAAAGAAGATAGTAACAAGCCCAACGAAGGCCTTGCAAGATAAAAAAGCCCACTTGGAAAGAAGAAGAAACACTTTTAACAGTTTGATGACAACTGAAAATGATCGTTTTGGGTATATTTAATGAAGATGCAAGAATATCATATTTATTGAAGAAGCGTCTTGAGACGATCATACTTTTCCTTAGAATTCAAATTAAGCCTATCCTTTAAGCTAAATTCATTATACAACTTTTTTGAGTTATAATATGATATTTTGCTTGTCTACCTTCTAAAGCCCTTTATTTCATTAAACCTGTCTTAAGATGACTTAGATTCAGCTGATGCATCACTTAAACCCTTCATACCCTTTTAAGCGAAATAGTTTGGTTTTCTAGAATTCGTTCTTTTTATTGGACTTTGATTGTAGAATGTATCATTTGCTTAGTTCGCGTAAACTATTGAGTTTAAAGTAGGGAAACGTTTTAGCTATGGTTGTGGCTCTGTCTTGAGGCTCATTTTATCTCTACGTTCACTATTTTTAGGTATTTTGAGCATCAAACTATTATTTTATGGTCGTTGAAAGTCATTCATTATGCTTTTGCTCTTTTACTCATATTGATTGTCTTTGAGAATGGAACTGGGGTTGTTATTGAGCACTTGCTCCTTAACTCTTTTTAGTAGAGCTTCTTCCCTTTTCTTCAACAGATTTAAAAATTTTCTTTACTGATCATTGAGATTGTCTTTTGCTTAGATTAGCTATGGCTTTAACCTCTTAGATTTATCAATGGAAAATTAAATCTTATTGAGTGGTTTATAACTAATCTATGCTGTATTTGAATTAATATTTGTTTGCTTTATATCGTTTTTCTTAATTTATATTGGTCGGGTTCTTGAGACATTGGATATATTATTGATGAATACGGTAGGAATTTACTATTCTTTGAGATTTTATTCATTATTCTATTCTTCATTATACTTTATATTCATATAATTGCTAATTACTTTGTTGGCGATTGGAAATATCTTTTTCACTGTTTTCTATTGACCCTAATCATACTATTCCTATTATTGGGCGGGTACTTTACGTTAATTTTATAATGTTTTCTATGGTTTTTATTGCGACTTCCTCAACTACTCTTTGTTTTAATGCAAAACCTCAATGATTGTGACTGACAGTTGTGAGTTTTTACTTATACTCTTGGAAACTCTTTAAGCTTTGGAAGATTCTTGATGAATTGATTTCTACTTCGATTTAAGATGTTTGCTGATATCAATAGACTTATTAGTTTTTTAGATATGGTGTTGGTCGAGCTAACCAATTTCATCCTCATATCTGATTTTCTTAGGCTTATTTTAAAGGCTTTTTGCAAATGACATCTTTGATCTTTATTTAGATGTAATTATTTTGCTATGAGGATTGCTTTGCTCGATATTCTCTCTTGAGATGGATTTATTGTTGATTTTAGATTAGATTGGAAGCTATTCCTTGTTTTTGGACCTCTTCTTTTATTGTAAGGGAATATGGATTTACTAGAACTAATTCTAATTAACCTATTGTTAATTGTTTCCTTCATTTTTATTATGCTTATGCGATTATTATCGATCTATCATATGGTCGTTGTTGAAGATATTCTAGTTCTTGCCATTGCCCTCTTCATTTTTGATCTCTTCATTTTTGATTTCCATTGATTATTTATTAGATTAGGAATAGTAACTAACTGAAGCGATTTCTTCGTTTTTATGGAACATATCAAATATAAATCCAAGCTTATTCTTTAGTCTGTCTTTCTTATGCTATTCAGCAGGATACACGCCTTTCTCATACTGATACTTGCCTCTTTGATTCTATTAAGGTGAAGTTTTTATATTGAGTTACTTCCTTTTCTATTAGTAGCGAGGAGCCTCTTTTTGTTACTACTTTCCTATGGATTTTTTCTATTATTTAACAATATTGTAAAAGAGATACTTTGGCCTACTGTTTTACTTCTTCTTCTTTTTCTTTTACCTTAATACTAAATCCTACTCCGCTATTTTCTTTTTGTCCTTACTCTTTTTATTTTAACTCATTTACTCTTCCTATGAATCTCTTTAGGACGAATTATATCTACGCCTGTTATTCGATTGCACTGTTGAAGTAGAGAAATCAAGCTGACGTATATTGCCATTGTGGGGAATTTATTATCTTTATTGCATTAGTTGTTTATCAAAGCCATGGCGTTAAATTTATCCTTTATCGTTATGCTTTTTGCCTGCATTGGATTAATCCTTATGCGGATTATTACTCTTAATATGATCAATATTTTCCCACTCTCCCTAAATGTGAGGATGGTTCTTATGGGTTAGGTTCTATTGATGATTGTAATATATGCTCATAATTTTATATAAGGAACTATTAAGTTTATCATCCATATTGACAATAATAGGCATGCATCAATACATTATCATTATCAACAGATCTCCTCTGTAAATTATAAGCATTAATATAAGGATTTCATTTAACTGTCATGTGAATTTAGGTATTAAAGGATTTGCTATGCTCCTTATTTTATCTTAGAAGCATCTATTGCTGGAACTTTGGGGCGGAGCTTGATTTTCAATGATGAACTATTCGATCGATTGCTATCATTAGACTCATGCCTATTTCCTTTAGACCCTTACTTCTTTTCCTTAAATGATCTCTCATTGTGAAGCTTTAGAATCGAATTAGTGGAGTTGCTTGTAAGCAACTGCACCTAGGATCGATTAGAGTGAAGGGGTTTAGGATAAGCCTATTTCTAATTAATATTAAAGGTTAGGCTCAAATTTTCCTTATTAATCTCACTATTGTTTTATTTGACTCTGTTTCTATGTTTGCTGCCGAATTTATGTCGATTCGATTTTATTCCTCCTTCCTCATGGCTGGGATTCCTTTGAGAGTAGATAGGCTTATTTTATGGCTATGGTAAGGGATTATAAGTTAGGTTATAGACTTAGCTGGGCTAAGGTTAAAGGTTAAGTTTAAGCTAAGGGTATTTGAAGGTACAACTATTATAATGCCTTAGAGAATCACCATAGTTCTAAATGCTTGTATTAGATTGGTTATTTGCATATTTCATTTTCTAATCCAGTTTGTCTGCAAGTCGATCAACAAAGCTCTCAAGCAATTTTTCCTCACTTTCAGAATAGGACCTTAGATGGGCATTGAGTGTATGAAGATCAGCAGTAAACTCGAAGGGAAGAGGAGCATATAGTTCAAGGACAGTGCCAATGAACTTGGTTAAATTACGAAGAAGACACTTCATAATATGCTGATAGCAGTTAGTTATTTAATATTATAATAGCTTAGCTGATATTAATATTGATAAGATATTTATCTACGCAAACCTTATTACCTTATTTGATGTTCAAAATGGTTTTATCTAATTTTATAATATTTGCAAATAAGCTTTAGTTGAATGGACGAATAGGTCTAAATACAGATGGGAGACTACGTCTTCACATAAAAATACTGCATAGGGCAAGGATCATTCGGGAAGGTATACCGCGGAAAGAACATGAAGACAGGAAGAGAAGTGGCCATAAAATAGATGGATGGAAATCTCATCTCTTAGAAGGAAATAGGGCAAGAAATAGGCATATTAAAAGGATTGAAACATCCTAACATTGTAGAGTATGAAGATGCATTTCAGGTATTTGTTTGGTAAGGTAGAATAATGGCTACTTTTATATTGTCACTGAGTACTGTAAGGGTGGAGATCTCAGAGGGCTATTGGATAGCAGTGACGAAGAGGATAACGCTGAAAAGGAGAAGAAAGTGTTAGATATGTTTTGGCAGGTTTGCTAAGGATTCAAGTATCTGAGGACTTTTGATATCATTCATCGAGATCTAAAACCCTCAAATATCCTTATTCAAAACGGCCTGTATAAGATTGCAGATTTTGGACTTGCTAAACGTTAAATGGTGCATCGTAGTGTTGTGTACTCATAAGATAACTTAGACATCAATAGATGATGGGAGTTCCTATATATCTCTCTCCTCAAATTCTATCAAAGAACCACTATACTTATAAGTGTGATGTATGGTCTTTGGGCATCATTATCTTCGAAATGCTGTTTGAGCACTTGCCTTGGAAGGCACAAGACATTGAAACCCTTTTCTTTCAAATAATGAACAACCCGAGGCCCTATCAAGAATACTCATCAAAATATAACCACATTTTTAATTCAATCTTTTAGAAAACCTTGTCCTATCTCTAAAAATCGAGAAGCTCTTGGGACTAATTACTTTTATTAAAAGATTCAAAACCTTCATCAGGGAAGGAGAAGCTTAGCAAATAAAAAAGTAAGTCAAAGAAGTAAGAAGCCTCTATTTCTAAGATTGACAAAAGTGTGCCTAAATAGTAAGCATAAATCCTGAAGCATATCTTCGGGCAAGCAAGGTCCCTCGAGAACTAGCTGATAAGCATTACCAATAGCGAATGCTTGAAAGGCTTGTTTACCACTATAAAAAAGTATCTGTAAGAAGGCGCATAATTCCGAGGAATGATGAGGGACTGCTTCTTTATCTTCCTGAAACTGGTGGGGAACAATCTGCATCTACAACTCATGGAGTATGAAAAGCTATAGTAATCGCGACAACTCCTCATCTTCATCGAGTTACTGCATGACTATGTTAGTAATACGTAGCAACATCTCTCCTTCAATAAGAGCCACTTCCAGAGTAACAGCCTGAGGAACAAAAATATCTCAGAGTATGCTGCATCTGTGATAAGTAAGGTGAATACTTTGCTGCTGGTGGACCAGAGCGAGTAGAAATGAATGATTTTTAAACTGTCTATTGCTAAAATAATACGAATCAATTTATTCCTCTTGCAGGACGCATCCCTCTTCCCTTGCTTCCTTTCTCCTCACGCTTCAACTCCAGCAATTTCTCAATCACATCATTCGTATCCGCCTGGAGATGATTATTGAAGTGATCTTTCACCTTCGACTTCACTTCCTCGTCGCTTGCACTGATTTTGAAGTAGCTCTGAGTTAGGGTAAGACTTACTTGGTACTTTTTGATGGAGGACTCGCTTAGTTTGGAGAGGTCAAAGAGTTAGTCAACGCGCTTATTGGTCATTTGCGATAACTTATGCTAAATATTATAAGAAATGGAATGAATCACTGTCAAGAAATATTTAATACACAACTTAATCTAATACCATTGATGTTTTGATATTGCTGTTTGTCTTTCCACAGTTTCTCCTATAAATTCATTGTTTTTATCTTAATCCAGTGCGCTTTCGTCAACCAAATTTCGATTATTTGAATGTAAAATTGCACCCTATGAAATATAATAATTATATCTAAGTAATGGCGACAATCCAATAGATGATAATAAGCAAATTCGGCTAGGTAGCCCCACCAGGAATGAAACCAGCTTCCAATGCATTTGTATCGGTCCTGACTATCGAAACCTTCAATGATTTCGTACTGGCTAATGTGTACGTTGGAATTGTTTATTACCTTCTTTATTTTGTTGTTGGAGGTAAACCCATTTTAAATATAGGCGTACTTGAGTATACTAACCCTGTGCCCAAAAGCAAGGACAGAGTTGCCTCCACCATTGTGCAGATCAAGATGGGAATTTTCTCTCTTTTCAGCTTGTTATTGTTCACCACAGTGTGGCTCTGGAAAGTTGATCACTTGACACCTTATTATGGATATTGGGCGGGAAGGGAAAATGAGTTCGGCCTCACTGAGCTAATCCTTCAGATCTTTATTTATCTCTTCGTCTTTGATACCTGGTTTTACCTCACTCATCACTTACTCCATGTCTAATGGTTTATGAAGCATGTCCATCGATTCCATCATGTAAGCGTGAGTTAATTTAGCAATTTATGGAGCCCACTGCCTTTGCCCAAGATGCAGTGCATCCTTTCGAATCCATTCTCCAAGGGCCAATGGGACATTTCTTATGTACTCTCGTCTATCCAATGAATCCACTCGTCATATCTGCATTAGGGTTCTTGACAAGCATATATGCTCTTCTTGCCCATGATGGACGCGCTCTTGACTTAAACAGTCACACCTATCATCACTATTATCGTGAGTGCAACTTCGGCCTGTATTGGGGCTTTTGGGACTATGTATTTGGAACAAGATACTCATAAAAGCGTTTCCCTCAAAAATACGTGCCCTCTTGGTAGCTCTAAGCAATGAAATCAAAATGATTAAAATGTCAAATATCACACTAGTTATTATAAAACCACATTTGATTATTAATGAGATAAATTTGGATAGTACTATTAGTCCTCACCCTTCTTCATTCCTCTCATACCCAATCTATTCTATTTAATATGGCGATAGCCAATCCAAACATGGTCGAGCCAAGTTAGGCTCAGATCTACACGGAGGATAATCTAAACTAAGTGTATGACGATACAATATATAAGTAGAATTCTAACTGTCGCAATGGCTATCTCAATATCATCAATACAACCTATGGGGACAGTATGACCATTAACTACTCTGGAATGGCCAATCCAGTTGTTCTAGATCAAACCAATACAGCCTTAGATGTATCACCCAACTAATATCCTAAACCAACCCTTAACTCGACTACCACAACTGATTTCACCATCTATTTCAACTGTCCAAAATCAATCAACGATTACAATTATTATAATAAAGTCACAGTTACTCTTCCTGAAGGATACATCTTTAGTTTTCTTCTCAATTGCGATCCTAACAATAGACATAAACCTTTCTAGTTTGGCTATCTTATTCTCTCTGTTATTAATGCGGCCATTATTGTTGGAGTGGCTATGAATTCCCATATATGGTCACTAACATGGAAAACACGTTCACTTAGCGTGGAGCTCAAATGGATTCCTTTCTTCATCTTCAACGTGGTCTCTGTTATCGCCCTAGTTGGCTTTACTTTATTCGCTGTCAATGATTACTCGAGTGCATTTGTGGCAATTAGATATTTCGGAATAGCAGTTTCTGCATTTTTCTCCTATCTTTGCTTGAACTAGGTATTTTTTCTAATGAAATCACTGCAGGCCAAATTATATAGTGTGATTAGAATATGTGATGTTCTATCTTTAGGAGTAACTGCAGTCATACTAGTAATTGCATGCCTTGTTGAAAGCTGGCTGCTCTATGACATTTTAGCCGCTTTTATTTGTGTGGGGTGCATAAAGCTCTTCTACTTCAATACTCTCAAATAAGCATTCTTGGCCATGAGCATTTATGTTGTCAATGTTACGTCTATTGCTATAGCTCTGCATTATATACTGAGAAATAGGTCTTACAATGACTACGCTTCTTAATTGTCTTCGCCTTTATTCTTTCAGGTCCCTGATCTTATCAATGGCTTGTTTAAAAAATGTTCCTGGCTAGTTGTGATAGATACCATTGTGCCAGGTGTTATGCTATCCTATTTGAGGATGTACGATGAGAATAAAGGGTCGAAATACGGAGGAGTTTACACAGTTTGGGGAAACATTGTCTTCCTTTTGGCGACAACGTTCTGGATAGGCTTGTAGGCTGTCTATCCTTTTAGTATACCCTTTTGTTTAGTAACTTATCTATTTCTCATGCTTGCAGTCTTCCTCATCGCCTGGAGGAGAAATGACTGGAAGACTTTGATGGAAGGCACTTTCTAAAAGACGACTGCTTCAATGAAAAGCGAACTACTAGAAGAAAAGGAAGAAAGATTTTCAGTATTGGTAAAAGATGAGATATTTGAGCCTCTGAAAAAATCTGTGGAGAGAGAAAGCAAAGACTCAAGAAACTGATTCGTTTGATTATTGTTTCTCTTTGTGATTTAAAATCTGCCATTTTATCACAATTAATAAAATACTATGGGTTACAGTCCCTTTTTACGGGCAGTGGGTTTCTGGGGTTCATTCTATGTCTTCTACCATTACTCAAGAAAAGACCCACAATCTAAGCAGCATGTCTACCCATCCTATCTCATCTTCAAAGAAAAATTAATCAATGATACATTGAAAAATGGCTTCGATGGCGATAAACTTGAGTCTTCTTTCCATCTTTTCACTGGAGAGCTATGGAAATAAGTGAAAAGTCTTTACCAATGATGACTTTATAAGAAGAATATCGATATCTAAATCATTGAGCTTTATTCATAAATCTTCATAGGAGGTACTGGAAAGGTTGGTTTGGGTTTGCTCCCTTGGAATATTGAGTGAAGTCTTTAGATCATTAACGCATAACAGCTATCCGTACTTGAGTTGGCTTTAAGTTGTTTAGCAGTCCTCGTCAGCAACCAAGTTGATGATTGGCAAGTCGATGTCATTGATGCCAATGCAGCGATCTTGGTAGAGATTGAACTCTGCTTTATTTTCTCCATTTTTCATTTGGACTACCTCATTCTTCATGTATTGACTTTTCCACTTGAGCTATGCACACTTTGTTGTCGATTCCTGGCTTATTCTCAAACTGCTCCAGGGTTTCTTAGTCACTGTCTTGTTCTCAAACATTTTTAATATTATGGCTCACTTGCCTAAAATAGTCTAATTATATCGTAATACTAAACTCTAGTAATACAAAGTAATATTGATATGAGTTGTATATGATAATAATAGAATACGTATGTTTCGATAGTTTCTACAGCTCAATCTTAACACTCCCCATAACAAACAATCCTACTCTCTCAAAAGGAACTAAATAATAATAAACGAAATCCATCAATCAGTAAAACTAGATGCTATGTAACCCTCACCTTATTTAGTTGTTATTCCTCCCAAGACATCATTAGCAAGATCATCCTAGAATTAGTCAAGCTTTCTAGTAAAGGTAACAAATTAGGGTAGATTACTAATCTTACTGCCACATTTAACTACAATCTTTAGGCCAAAGATCTTATCCTGATAATTGAGCAAATTCTATAAGTTAAAATATTTTCCAAGAGCAAATTAAGAATAGGCCACTTTTAAGTACGGAATGGCCATATTTCCGATTATAATAGATCCTCCAACAAGAAAGAAAATAAGCTTATTGATGACTTGGATCAATTCTAAAAGGAAATCGATAATTGGCTCAAACTATAAAGGCTATGGAAAATCAATTAATACCTCACCTATAAAGAGCTAACCCTTTCCAATATTAATAAGGAGGTAGCAATAAATCTATTTAGATGACGCACAGTAGTAAGAAATTCGGCAAACGAACAAATGAGTTCTTTATAATATAAATAGACTAATTGATTAGACTGATCGTAATAATCCTGCCTCGAAGTCGAGACATGGTGCTGACTCGTGAATAGGAGAAGGAAATCTAAGAACTTTACATCATTAATAAGCATTCCAACCTACAACAGCAGCAACATATCTGTTTCCATACTCCCATTGCACAAATCATTAATAACTATCTTTAACAGGCAGAACTCAATATATTTGTCAGCAGCTTTCCCCAGCAAGACAAAGAACTTACTGAAGCTATGAAGCTAGCCCTCAGACTTGGCAATCCCCAGGAGGAGTAAATAAAGCAGATTTTGTAGAGCTATAATAAAGACAAGAGACAGGAGCTTTAGCTATAGACAGAGAGAATGAAGAAGAAATTAAAAGAATTTCAGTATTCTATGAAAGCAGAGCAATAGAATATGCAAAGGCTCATCAAAATATACGTAACCCTTATCTTATTTAGAGTAAGACATTCAATAAAGCTTTCCCTAGTATCTAATATCTAAAGCATAAAGAAATCACCAATGTTAATACATACAGTGAATGGCTCAAGTCCTTAATAAAAAGGAAGTAGCAATAAATACACGCTGAATAAGCTGAGTTGAATTAAATCCATAAATAGATGATAAAAGACGAATAAAGACATCTTTTCTATGTAAACAAGATTAAGAAGTATAAAGATAACGTAGTGATTCCCACATGCAAGTCTCCCATCATTGAACCCAAAAATACAAGCATCCATCAGCAAGAGAAATACGACAACTTCGAGCCAACGTAAGAAGAACTAATGTATTTTTATGATCCTCAAAAGGAAATAACTCGTTATAGATAGCTCAAGTAGCAATAGGTAAAGAACAAGCTCAATGCTTCAAGCGAGAAAAAAGCATTTACAAAGCTAATCGAATAGGCAAAGTACAAAATGAATAAATTTGAGTTCAACAGGCTTTAGCAAGACTATTATGATCTCATATCTTCTTGATTATCCAGTATAATAACAGGCTACATTAGGCTACAATATATTGGCAATTTAAAATTCATAATTTCAATAAAGACAAATAAATTCGTTTACCCTCTTACATAAAGTAAAGATAGCTGTACAACATGTCCATCCATCATATCCTTATTAATTTTGAATTCCTTTTGTGGAGCATTTGATGTATTCCATCTAAATTATAATTTCTATTTGGTTTTTCGATAGATGACTGACAAAGAATAGCATTAATAGGAATAACAGAGAGGATGCGAGCACAACTTCGTCGAAAGTAAGATAAAGCAACGCTTCTAAGTAATCAAGAAGATTGGAAGTGGAGCATACGGACACGTATGGAAGGTTAGATGCAAATAGACAAAAACCATCTTCGCTATAAAGAAAGTATTCCTTGCTTTCCAAGACTAAACTGATGCGCAGAGAGTGTATCGATAGATCAACCTTCTCAAAAAGATAAACCACGATAACGTAGTAAAACTCAAACAAATTATATCCTCAGATAATCATACAGATATCTATCTTCTATTCGAGTATCTGGAGAGCGATGTCTTCCAAGCCATCAAAAATAGAGTTCTCGACCAAACTCACAAGAAGTTCATAGTCTATCAGCTTGCCTGCGGACTCAAGTACCTGCATAGTGGAGGAGTGATCCATCGAGATCTAAAGCCTTCCAATATTCTAATAAATTCGAGCTGTGACATAAAGATATGCGACTTTGGGCTATCAAGATCAGTCACGTCTTAGTTCTTCAATAAACCGATAATGACTGAATTTATCGCGACGAGATGGTACCGTGCGCCTTAGGTGCTGATGGGCAGCAAGGGCTATTCATTTAAGAGTGATATGTGGAGCTTAGGGTGCTTAATTTACTAACTCTATAGCAGAAGGACATTATTGCCAGGGGAAAATACTATTGATCAGATCAATAAATTATTATAGTTCAAAGGAATACCAACGGCAGAGGAAATATAATCTTTTAAGGCAATAAAATCATCGGAAATATTAACTTTCTTCAAAGTGCAAAGACAGCCTGAGGAGTATTACTTCAACGATCTATAAAACAATGAAATCAAGCTCGTATTGAGGAACCTGCTGTAGTACAATCCTAACAAACGTTGGAGTGCTTAACAGCTTTTATAGTGTGATTTTTTAAAATAGTTCAAAAATACTCTGCCCGAAAATGCCTGCAAGACCCCAATCCAACTTGAGCTTAATGATAATAGAAGATACGGTATTGAGCGATATAAGGATTAGATCATCATGCTTACAGGGTAGAAGCAATCGAAATAAAAACTATTATCCAAGAGAATTTATCTTAGCCATAGAGCCTCAAATACTAAAAGCAACTATTCCCTCCATACCAGCTTGTCTAAATTTGCAAAACAATCACCCTTGAACTCAACCACTATTCGTGGAAGCTTTAAGCAGAAAAAACAATTCAAATCTGCACATGTTTCTCCAAATGCAAATAAATCAATCGATGAAATAGTGACCAAGGCAAAAAGCAATTTACTAAGGGTTTCATAAAGGCTAAAAGTAAGCGAGAGAAAGGCGAGGTAGTCAAAAGATATAAATATGGTTGAAAATAGTAAAAAGATGAGAAGCAAGCACTCTAAGAGGCAGTAAAAAGATGTTAAATTTAAAGAGCACGGTGAACCAAATAAAGAAAATTATGAAAAAAGACTAAAAGTACTTAAAAAATAAAGATTGAGGCATTATAGAAGTGATTACAACTTCGAAAATTCAGTTTTCAAATGATATTCATAGCAAAATATAAAAATTATCATATGTTCAAATAAAATAATGGGGTTGGGG
>JACCDV010331851.1_pt1 | contig 13110 bp, 14 predicted proteins | sample 7446131 | NCBI WGS metagenome assembly JACCDV01 (sample SAMN15323448, study PRJNA562643) | freshwater metagenome | isolation source: river surface water | place: USA:Blue River Watershed | collected 2017-08-17 | reverse complement strand
CACGGTGATGGGGCAAGTCAATGTCTTTCGGACGGATATTGTGCGTCCCTCTCTTCCGGTGGAGAAAGCGTTGACCAACGCACCAGAACGTGAATCGGATGGCTTTGTAGTCCCTAAAATCATAGAGGAGCGTTAACCGTCAAGAACCGTCTCATCCGTAGCTATCCTGGATGAGGTATGACAATCGACGGAAGGCGAGGCAATACATGTTGCGACAAATGTTACGTTCAAAAATTCATCGCGCGACGGTGACAGGAGCTCACCTTGAGTACGAGGGAAGTCTGACGATCGATCAAGACTTGATGGAGGCCGCCGGCATTCTCCCGTATGAAGCCATTGTCTGCTCGAATTTGAATAACGGCGAGCGATTCATGACCTATGCCATCAATGGGGCGCGCGGAAAGGGAGAGATCATTTTGAATGGTCCTACAGCCAGGAAAGCGGCAGTCGGGGATCAGATCATCATCTTTTGTTATGAGTATTATGGTGAAGAAGAAATCAAGAAGCACGCGCCCAAGATCGTACGCGTGAATGAGAAGAATCGAATTGTGACAGTGAGCTAGCCAGCCCACCGGCGGCTGTCGGTTTGTTGTTCACGCGTGTATCCACAATAGGAATGTCATGTCTCTCCACAAGTTAAGTCTCGTCGAACTTCATAAGAAATTTACGGCAGGGGAAGTGACTGCGACAGAGATTGTGCGTGCCTATTTTCTCCGGATCAGTCAGGTGGAGCCGAAGGTGAAGGCCTTTGTCACTCAGACAAAAGACGCGGCCTATCAGCAGGCGGAGGAGTTGGATCACAAGCTCAAAGTGTGGAGAAAGACTCATCCGCTGACCGGGATGCCGCTTGCGGTCAAAGATAATATCTGTACGGATAGTGTGCCGACGACCTGTAGTTCTCGAATGTTGCAACATTTTGTTCCACCATACGATGCGACGGTCGTCTTGAAGCTGCGCTCGCAGGAGTACATCTTGGTCGGCAAGACCAATTTGGATGAATTCGCGATGGGATCATCGACAGAGAACTCCGCATTTGGCCCCAGTCGAAATCCTTGGAATCTTCACTGTGTGCCGGGTGGATCGAGTGGAGGATCCGCAGCGGCGGTGGCCGCGGAGGAATGTGCGGCGGCGCTTGGGTCCGACACCGGAGGGTCGATCAGGCAGCCGGCTGCCTTCTGTGGTGTGGTAGGGGTGAAGCCTACCTATGGACGTGTGTCGCGGTACGGTCTCATAGCATTTGCCTCATCACTTGATCAGATTGGACCAATCACACGCAGTGTGCCCGATGCGGCGTTTCTCCTACAGGCCATTGCCGGCCACGATCCGATGGATTCCACGTCGGTTGATCGTCCTGTGCCGGACTACTTGAAAGCGTTACAGAAACGTGATCTCAAAAACGTGAGGATCGGCGTGCCTGTGGAGTTTTTCACCGAGGGAATTGATCCGGAGGTCGAGCAGGCGGTCCGAGCCGCAATTGGGGAGCTGAAACAGCTTGGTGCCGAGGTCAAGGAGATCCGTCTACCAAGAACCGATGCTGCCGTGGCGGTCTACTACGTGATCGCGACAGCAGAGGCCAGCTCAAATCTCGCCCGCTTCGACGGCGTGAAATTTGGGTTCCGCGCCAAGGAAACGAAAGACCTGCTTGAACTCTATATGAAAACGCGACAAGAAGGGTTCGGGCCGGAAGTCAAACGTCGAATTATGCTCGGTACCTATGTGCTCAGCGCAGGGTACTATGACGCCTACTATGGGAAGGCGCAGGCCGTGCGCACGCTGGTCTGTCAGGACTTCGACGCCGCATTCAAGGAGGTGGACCTGATTGTCACTCCGGCGACGCCGACACCGGCCTTCAAATTGGGGGAAAAAAGCGAAGATCCTTTGCAGATGTATCTGTCTGATATTTTCACCATTTCGGTGAATCTGGCAGGTCTGCCGGCGATCGCGCTGCCCTGTGGGTTCAGCAAAGCAGGGCTTCCGATCGGACTCCAACTGATCGGGCGGGCATTTGAAGAAGACATGATGCTTCGCGCCGCACATGCCTATGAGCAATCTACAGCATGGTATCGACAAAGGCCGAGTATCCGGTAAAACTCAGGCGGCAAGAAGACAACGGAGCCGGGGGCGATCTGATGCGGCGACTGACCTGGAGGGGTAACTATGACGATCATTGAAATTGCAGTACTCCTTGTCGCTGTAGCGTTTGCAGTGCTGGTTGGATGTCTCATACCTGTTTTGTTGCAGGTTCGCAAAACGGTTATGGAGTCTGAACAGCTTCTGTCCAAGATGAACACAGAGGTGCCGGCTCTTGTGGCTGAGTTACGAACGATGAGCCAGAACTTGAACGAGGTGGCGGGTCAGGCACGCGAGGGTGTCGAGCATGCGGCTGTCTTACTACATGCTGTGGGCGAGGTTGGTGAATCGGTGCGACAAGTGCACCATGTCGTGTGTGGGTCAGGCGGAACGCTATTGAGTAATGTGGCGAGTATGGTTGCTGGCGTCAAGGCCGCGACCCACGTGGTCCGGGAACGCATGAAGCATGAGGGAGGGACACACAATGGCGGATGAACGAGGATCTTCGACGGCGGTGTTGCTAGCGTTTCTCAGCGGTGCAGCTATGGGTGCGGTGATGGGGTTGTTACTGGCTCCGCAAACGGGCAATGAGTCGCGTGACAGGCTGCGAGGGTATGCTCGTCGTGCCGAAACCGATTTGCGGGATCTTGCAGGGCGAGCCGGTGAGGCATTTGAAGAAGCTGTTGATCAAGGCAGGGAGTTCGTCGAGTCGAAGCGGTCAGTTTTGCAAGAGGCCTTTGATGCTGGACGCGAGGCGATGAAGCGTGAACGAGGGCGTCCACGAGATGAGGGGGCGGAACGCGGATGATGTTTGAAGCGGTGATAGGAGTGGAGGTCCACGCACAATTGCGGACCAACTCCAAAATGTTTTGTGGGTGCGGCACGACCTTTGGTCTCTCTGCCAACAGCCAGACCTGCCCCGTTTGTCTCGGTCTGCCAGGCAGTTTGCCGGTGATCAATCGAACGGCGATCGAAATGGCGGTTCGTGCCGGACTAGCGTTGAACTGCATGATCACGGCGAACAATCGATTCGCGAGAAAGAACTATTTCTATCCGGATTTGCCTAAGGGGTACCAGATTTCCCAATACGAGGACCCGATCTGCCAGCATGGATGGATTGAGGTGGCTGTCGGGACGGTCACAAAGCGAGTTCGGATCCGGCGAGCGCATTTGGAAGAAGACGCTGGGAAGAACGTGCACGGAACCGGGACTGCGGGAAGCCGTGTGGACTTGAATCGTGCCGGCACCCCGTTGCTAGAGATCGTGACAGAACCAGATATGAGTTCGGCCGATGAGGTCGTGGCCTATTTGAAGGGGTTACGCGATGTGCTCATGTACCTCGATGTGTGTGATGGGAACATGGAGGAAGGAAGTTTTCGGTGCGAACCAAACCTATCGCTGCGTCCGGTTGACCAGCGGGAGTTTGGGACCAAGGTTGAGCTGAAGAATATCAACTCCTTTAAGTACGTGAATGATGCGATTGAGTATGAGATCAAACGGCAGACCAAGGTCTTGAATGAGGGCGGTAGGATCTATCAGGAGACCAGGCTTTGGAACATTGATCGTGGCGAAACGGCTGTGATGCGGTCCAAAGAAGAGGCCCATGACTATCGATACTTCCCTGATCCGGATTTAGTGCCACTACAGTTGAACAAGGACTGGATCGAGGGATTTCGATCGACATTACCGGAATTGCCCGCTGTGCGTGCCCGTCGATTGATCACCGAGTACGGTCTTCCAGAGTATGATGCGGGCGTGATCACGGCATCGAAAGGCATGGCGGACTATTTTGAGACCTGCCTGAAGCAGTTCAATATGCCCAAAACGGTGAGCAATTGGGTGATGGGGGAGTTGACGCGAGAATTGAACAATTCCGGAATTGACATCACTGCGTCGCCTGTTTCGCCTGAGCGACTTGTTGATTTGTTGACGATGGTGGATAAAGGGGTGATTAGCTTAAAAGTTGCCCGTGACATCTTTCCCGATCTCTATCGTAGTGACAAGACTCCCCAACAGATTGTGCAAGAGAAGGGGCTGACCCAGGTGTCAGATGAAGGAGCATTGGAGGGAATCATTGATGAGGTGCTTGGTAAAAATCCGATGCAAGCGGCACAGTTTAGAGAAGGCAAACAACAGGTCTTGGGATTTCTTGTGGGTCAGGTGATGAAGGTCAGTGGGGGCAAAGCGAATCCCGGCAAGGTAAATGAGTTATTGAAGAGGAAATTGATCGTCTAACTGGAGAGAGGGTAAGCGGTATGAGCGACATCAGAGAAATCAGGGGTAGGCAGATTATCGATTCCCGTGGCAATCCGACGATTGAGGCTGAAGTCACGCTTGAAAGTGGGGCAGTTGGGCGAGCGGCTGTTCCCTCCGGTGCTTCGACGGGTGAAAAAGAGGCGATCGAGCTGAGAGATGGAGACAAAAAGCGGTGGATGGGGAAAGGCGTCTCCAAAGCGGTTGCGAACATTAGTAAGGTCATTGCTCCTGAACTGTTGGGGAAGGATGCGTTCGATCAGGCCGGGATTGACCGAGCCATGATTGCGTTGGATGGAACGAAGACAAAGGGCAAGCTGGGCGCCAATGCGATTTTGGGTGTGTCCTTAGCCGTGGCGAAAGCGTCTGCGATTGAAACGGGGCAACCCCTCTACCGGTATTTAGGTGGGACGAATGCACGTGTGCTTCCGGTTCCGCTTATGAACATCATCAACGGGGGAGCTCATGCCGACAATCGGCTGGATCTTCAAGAGTTTATGATCATGCCGGTGGGGGCCAGCCGATTCAGCGATGCACTTCGTATGGCCACCGAGGTCTTTCATTCGTTGAAGACGCTCTTGAAGAAGAAGGGCCTCAATACGGCCGTAGGGGATGAGGGAGGATTTGCTCCCGATCTGCAATCGAACGAGGAAGCGCTGAGCCTCATATCGGAGGCGATTGAAGCGGCGGGCTATCAGGTCGGGCGGGATATTGCCTTGGCGTTAGACTGTGCCGCCAGTGAACTCTATGAGAAGGGGCGGTACATTCTCGAAGCAGAAAAGAATCCGGAGCGTTCATCGGAAGACATGGTCAGTTACTATGGCAAGCTCCTCGATCGCTACCCCATTCTTTCCATCGAAGACGGGTTGAGTGAGTTGGACTGGAAGGGTTGGAAAATGCTGACGGAGAAACTTGGGAAACGAGTCCAACTCGTTGGCGACGACATTTTTGTGACGAATGTTGAGATCTTTTCGAAAGGTATTAAGGAAGGGATTGGAAATTCAATCCTGATTAAACTCAATCAGATTGGAACATTGACAGAGACGTTGGATGCCATTGAACTCGCGAAGCGATCCGGCTATACGGCCATCATTTCGCATCGTTCCGGGGAAACAGAGGACACGACGATTGCGGACGTGGCCGTTGCAACGAACAGTGGGCTGATCAAGACCGGGTCCCTCTCTCGAACGGATCGTGTGGCAAAATATAATCAGCTTCTTCGAATCGAGGAAGAGTTGGGGGGCGCGGCAGTGTATCGTGGTCGAGAGGCCGTGCCCGTGCGGAGCTAGCCTGTTCTGGCGCCATGGTCTGGATTAATTGATTCATATGGTGATTAAGCAAAATCGTGGCCGGGAGTGGCTGGAATGGCAGCGACGTCTGTTCACGTTTGCTCAGGTGGGCGGGGTGATCGGGGTCCTTTGGTTGGGGGTTGCACTCTTCTCCGGAGAGATGGGACTCTCACGGTATTTCGCCATGCGGGATTATGCCAAGAACTTGGAGCAAGAGCTGTCGGTGTTACGCCATGAAAGTGTCACCTTGCAGCAGGATATTCAGCGTCTCCAGCATGACCCGGCCAAGATCGAACAGTTGGCCCGTGAGCAGTTAGGCTATGTGCGGAAAGGTGAGACGGTGTATCAATTCATCCCAGGTTCGGAGAAACAACAGGAGCCTTCCTCAAAGCCATGAAGTTCGGAACGGTTGCCATCATCGGACGGTCCAACGTGGGCAAGTCAACTCTACTGAACCGCCTGCTAGGCGAAAAAATCTCGATTGTCTCGAGTAAGCCCCAGACGACCAGGACTCGAGTGATGGGTATTGTGCATGCGGAAGGGGCGCAAATTGCCTTTCTCGACACACCGGGACTACATAAGCCTGACCATTTGTTGAATCGGCGGATGGTCCGCGCGGCGGTGGAAACACTGGAAGACGCGGATGTGTTGTATATGCTCATGGAGGCGACGAGCCGTCCAGGTCCCGGAGATTTGTCAGCCATCAAATATATGAAAGAAGCGTTGGCAAAGCAGCCGAGGCCGGTGATCTTAGTCATGACGAAAATTGATCTGGTGAACAAGCAGAAGATGCTTCCCGTTCTTGATCAGTATGCCCAGCTGTTTGCATGGACGGAAGTGGTGCCGGTGTCCGCTCAGGTCAACGACAATGTGGAGCGATTGCTTGCGGTGACGGTTCCATACCTTCCGTCAGGGGAAGGACTGTATGGCGAAGATGTGGTGACAGATCAGACGATGAGGACGTTGGCTGCTGAAATGATCCGGGAGAAGATCATTCAAGCGACAGAAGATGAAGTCCCATATGCGACGGCGGTAGAGATCGATGAGTTTGTTGAGGAGGGAAGGCTCGCGAAGATTCGGGCGTCAATTATGGTTGAGCGAGAGACACAGAAAGGTATTCTGATCGGGAAGCAAGGGGAGCGGCTGAAATCAATCGGGACCCAAGCCCGATTGGACATGGAAAAGGTTTTTGGGATGAAAGTGTTTCTTGAGCTGTGGGTGAAAGTCAGAAAAGACTGGCGCGAGGATGAACAAGCTCTTGTGCAGTTGGGCTACTGACCGTTGGTGGACGCTTGATGGTAACGATTCCCCGGACACATGCATAACCGAAGGCGGCTGATATCTCCATGCTGAAGCAGTCCAAATAGACTTTCCCAATAAGACCGTATGTAACGAAGACGAAGTATCTGCTCTGTGCCGTCCCGTGAGCCGTTGACCTGCTCCAGTCGGCGTCACCGGGCAAGTCTCAAGATCCCGCGCAACGATCATGCAGCCAACCGATCGACCAACGGAACCACGCTTTCCGGAACAACGTTCTCGTCCGGCGGATCGTGATATTTTGCGCGAAGTCCTTCGTGATCAGACCGAGCGGGGGCAGACCAAGTCGGACATTGTCATTCAATCGGTTCAGAAGTTGCTGCGTCGGGGGGCGATCGCAAACTTGTCAAAAATGTTAGGGCGTATGCACCCGGCGGATATTGCCAAAGCCGTGACACATCTCTCCTCACCAAAGGAGAAACGGGAAATTTTCGAGTTGGTTCGCGGGGGGAAGCGCGGGCAAGTACTCAGCGAGCTGGATGGGGAGAGTATCCAACAGGTACTCGCGGATTTGCTTCACTCCGATATTGCCTGGCTCTTGAAGGAGCTTGGTCCTGACGATGTTGCCCATATTCTCGGGTTTCTTCCGGAAGAACGCGGTAAGGAAGTGTTGGCCCTAATGAAGACGGAGGATTCGACCGAGGTGGCCGACATTCTCCGATATCCCAAAGATACAGCCGGCGCCATCATGACCACGGAATTCTTTTCCCTGTCTGAGGATGCCACGGCCCAGGAAGCCATACGCCGGTTGCAACAGGCAACTGATGCGGAAATGGTGTTCTATATCTATGTGACGGACAAGGATGATCGCCTAGTCGGTGTTCTTTCGCTTCGGCAGCTTCTCACGGTGCCTCCCACCACTCCGCTGAAAAACATCATGACGCGGGAGGCTATGAGCGTCAGCATTGATATGGATCAGGAAGAGGTGGCGAGGCAGGTGGCCAATTATAATTTGTTGGCGATTCCGGTCGTGGAGCGAGACGGGAAGCTTGTCGGGATTATCACGGTTGATGACGTGGTCGATGTCATCCGTGAAGAAGCGACCGAGGATATGTTGAAGATGGCCGGCGCCATTGAAGAAGATACGACTTCAAAGTCATCGAGCATCGCGTCAGCCAGGCTCCGATTGCCGTGGTTATTTACTAACCTTGTGGGGAGTTTGCTGTCCGGCGCAATCCTCTGGTATTTCCGTTATACCGTTCAAGAAGTTGTGGCTATTGTGAGTTTTATTCCCGTCATTGCGGCGATGGGTGGTAATGTCGGCTTGCAATCATCAACGTTGATTATTCGTGGGCTGGCCACCGGTTCTGTTGAGCTTACCCATGTCTGGCCGGTGTTTTTTCGTGAGGCGAAGGTCGGGCTAGTCATGGGACTGGCGTGCGGAGTGACGTTGACACTGGTTGCGTGGGTCTTACATCAAGGGTTTCTGGGGATGGTTGTGGGTGTTTCTCTGATCATCGCCTTTTTTGTCTCGACCAGTATGGCGACGATTATGCCGATTATCCTGAAGCGCATGGGGGTAGATCCTGCCGTCGCAGCCGGTCCCTTTGTGACGACGGCGAATGATATCACGGGGATTTCTATTTATTTGACGTTGGCCACGCTATTCTTGGAGTATCTCCGATGACACAATTCAGTAGGTCGTCAGGATATGGTTGTGTCAGAGGTGAAAGGGATATGTGCCGCTCATAAAAGCAACGGCGATCGTTTTGCGGAGTCGTAAGTGGGGAGATGCCGATCGAATTGTCACATTTTATTCGAAGGAGAAGGGCAAGATCGGAGGTGTGGCTCGTGGTGCGCGTCGACCCAAAAGCCGTTTTGGTGCTGCACTCGAGCCGTTCAGTCTGTGCCGGTTGAATCTTTTTGAAAAGGCCGGTGATTCGCTCTTGCGGGTTTCGCAAGTTGATCTTGTCAGGTCTTCCCAGAAGTTGCGGGAATCTCTCAGTCTGATAGATTCGGCGGCACGGATGGTCAACGTGGTGGCCGCGATCACTCCGGATGGCGATCCGGATCCGCTCTTGTTTGATACGCTCGAGCAGGGGCTTGCATCGCTTCACGAGAGTGAAGACCCAGCCTTTACGGCTCTCCTTTTCCAAATTCGGTTACTGGGTGTCACCGGATTTCGCCCACAGACCGACCATTGTGCCGCATGTGGGAAAGCACATTTTGTAGGTGAACCTCAGTTTTCTCCGCTTGCAGGGGGGCTTGTGTGTTTATCATGCGCGGCGCACCAGCGAGTTCGTTGTATCGCACTCTCGCGCGGCAGCCTTTCATTTCTCCAACAGGCAATTCGTCTTGATCCCACCGTTGTGACACGGTTGCGAGCCAGTGGACAAGTGCGAGGCGAAGTGGAGGCGGCGATCGAAGGGTATGTGACGGTTGTGGCCGGTAAACGGCTCCCATCAGCGAACTTTCTATCGGTTGCCGTGTCGTCCTAAGCGCGTTCAGAGGGAGGAGTGGGTATGACAACCGCTACGGTAGAGCCTCGGGATATGGAGTGGCTTGAGAAGGGTGTATTGGGAATTCAATGGAGTGACGGCCATCAGGCAATGTATCCGGTCCGTTCTCTTCGGCAGCATTGTCCCTGCGCGGCTTGTGTCGACGAATGGACGGGGGAGCGCCGTCTTCAGGCTGACGATGTCCCGTTGTTGATCATGCTGCAGGATATTCAACCGGTCGGGCGCTATGCGCTTCAGTTCAAGTGGAGCGATGGCCATGATACGGGAATATACTCCTACACGTTGCTCAGGGCGTTGTGTCAGTGTGATGCCTGTCAACCGGTTAAGCCGATCGAAGTCAAGTCCAGGCGGCTTCTGTGAGGGGGAGATGATGACATGGTACATAGCGTTAGCGCTTCGATGAAAACCACACTGAGCGTGTTCGCGGTCGTAGGATTCGTGCTCTTGTTCGGATGCAAGAGTATGCCGACACTGGAGCAACAAGAGCAGCTGGTTCAAGGAGAGAATCTTGTACTAGATCAAATCACCAGCAGAGCCGTTGTAAATGCGTGGGGGGGGCCTCCTTTCTACCATAGCGAGTTCGCCTACTTTTTTGTGATGCCAGATTTAAGTATTATTCCTCGATCCCGAGTAGCTACGGGTGAGGTGCCGAAAGGATGGGGCGGTGGGGTTCATGCAGGCGAAAGTGTCTACTTTGCCTACCCCGATCGAGGCTGGTTGCTGGTCTTTTTTGATGAGCGCCTTGTCTACAGAGAAAAGCTCCAACCCGATGAGTTACGGACATTGACAAAAGGTTGGGCCTATGAGGCTCGATTCAAGACCGGGGTTGACGAATCTTCACGCCCATAGGTTGTCCCTGATTATCCCACATGTCGCTGAAAACAGCAGATAGTTTGAACATCATGATGGCCTCTTCTGAGGCGGTTCCTTACGCGAAAACGGGCGGACTTGCCGATGTGGTGGGTGCGTTGTCCATGGCCCTCGCAAAGTCAGGGTATCAGGTGACCGTATTATTGCCGGGTTATCGGACTCAATTAGCTCAGAAGGACCGTCGGATCGCCATGCAATTCTCGGTGCCTGTGGGGGAGAGGCCGATGGATGTTTCTATCGAAGAGGAATATCTGACGGTGACCGGCGCATTACATCACGTGAGAGTGTTGTTCGTGTGTCATGACCCGTACTTCGACCGTCCGGGACTCTATCAACAAGATCATCATGACTATCCGGATAACCTTGACCGATTCACCTTGTTCTGTCGTGCAGTCATTCAAGCGATGCATATCTTAGTGGACGTACATCGGGAGAAGATTGATATCCTGCACCTTCATGATTGGCAGACCGCACTGTGCGCGGTCTATCTCAAGGCCCTAGCACATGAACACAACAGTCTTCAGTCGATCAAGACGTTGTTGACTGTCCATAATCTCGGCTATCAGGGGATATTCTCAGGTCAGGAGTTCATGAAAACCGGCCTTCCTTCATCGTTGTTCTCACTGAGTGGCCTTGAGTTCTACGGAGCGGTCAATTGTTTGAAGGGGGGTATCATCTTCTCCGACGCTGTTTCCACTGTAAGTCCCACCTATGCAAGGGAGATCTTAACGGCAGAATATGGGTGTGGTCTTGAAGGTGTACTGGCAAGCCGTAGGGATGGTGTAACTGGCGTTACCAACGGAATTGATGAGGTTGCGTGGGATCCTGCGCACGATGCCTATCTGCCGGCGAAGTACCACGCCAATGACCTATCGGGAAAACGGACGTGCAAGCGAGCGTTACAGCAAGAGCTAGGATTGCCGATTCTTGATGTGCCACTGTTGGCTGTCATTGGTCGGTTGACGTTCCAAAAAGGATTTGATCTGTTGCTTGAGATTCTTCCGGAGCTGATGGCTCTCGATCTCCAGTTGGTTGTCTTGGGTACTGGCGACACTCACTTGGAACAAGGGTTCATTGCGGCGAAGGAGAAGTATGCCCGCAGAATTGGTCTCCATCTTGGTTTTGACGAGGGGCTAGCCCATCGTATCGAGGCGGGTTCAGACCTGCTGATCATGCCGTCTCGTTACGAGCCCTGTGGACTAAGCCAGCTCTATAGCCTGCGATATGGGACGGTTCCGATCGTGCGGCGTACAGGGGGACTGGCTGATACTGTTGTTCCCTTTCGTCCGTCAACAATCAAATCAAAAATCGCAACAGGGTTTCATTTTATTGATCCCTCTCCCGATGCCTTGCTCTCCGCAATTTTGCTCGCGCTTCATGCTTATGAGGAGCAGGAGGTTTGGCGTTCCTTGGTGACTGCGGGAATGAAAGCAGACCTCTCGTGGGATCAATCGGCAAGGGTCTATGCAGATTTATATCGTCAGTTGCGGGATGGGAGGTGAGGCGAATCGGCTAACGTGTATTGAATGAGATGGTGAGCCCTTGCTCAATCTTTGCTAACAAGGTTTTTGCCTTCACAGCGTAGTAGGAGTGTTGCCCTTCATGAAGTCTGATAATCGAAACAAAAAGATCCCGTGCAACTTCAAGATATCCCTGGTTAAACGCAAGCTCACCAGTATGGAGGGCGCAGGCTGAAGTCATCGCCTTAACGTCCACTGCCACTCGGTTGGTTGGGGTTGAAACCAGATGAGCAAGTTGGTTTGGTAGTGGCAAAATGAACCCACTCTTCTCCTGACCCAGAAGACTCGCCGCTCGGAGTTGGTCCAAGTTTGCTGTCGCTTTAGACAAATCTGATGTCGATTTGCAATCGCCGTACGCGTTCCACAATGAGGCGAAACCACTGTCTCTCACCTCGCTAGTGTGGGAGGAAGGCGTAGTTGTGCATCCAGAGAAGAGGGAAGCTACGCCAAACAATCCGAACACCACAATCGCCAGAGTTTTGCTAGAGCCAGATCGCATTGAATCATCACCTCCGATAGGATTTGATTTGGTTTAATGCAAATCACAGGCCGTTAGTTATTTTTCTGTAATATATTGAAAGACAAGAGAAAGTAAATTATTGGCTCTGATTAATCCGTTGTAATTTCGCCGCACTGTGTTGTTTGCGTGACAGCGGTAGGAGAATGAAAGGGGGCGCTATGTGAGGAGCCGGTTAAGCGTTAAATATTTGGACTAGGATACCAGTCCTGGTGGTGGAATTAGTCTTGCGCATGATGTGCTTAATGTGCTCTTTGACGGTTTGCTCAGTAATCTGTAGAGCGTTAGCAATCTCTTTATTTGTCCAGCCCTTTGCGAGGTGTTCCACCACGGATTGCTCTCGGTTGGTGAGTTGGAAACGTTCTCGCGCATGTTCTGCATTCAGGTTCTGTTTTCGCCCCAGCTCTTCCATGGTTACCACAAGTCGGGCGTGTTGAATCCCACCTCGATCTGGCAAGCCAAAGCCTCTTAGTAGGATGGGTTGATTGGGATCACCTGTTACGCGCTTGAGCTCAAACTGTTCCCAATCCTTAGCTTCTGTCCGTATGTGGAGGGCTTTGATGATCTCTGTACACAGCTCAGTCAGAGCTGTTGGGAGTATTCCGCGAGCCGAAACCGTCGTAGTGCCTCCATGTTCAACCGCAGTGATCTTTTTGGCGAGCTCGGTAGCCTGTCGATTCATGTGGAGTAGTTGCATGGATGTCGAGAGTACGACAATCCCAGCGCCTGCTCTCTGATCGGCAAGCACATCGGTTTGTTCGGTTCCTTTTAGTGATTCCGTCATAAAGCTAGATTTCGCAATATATGTAAACTTG
>JACCDV011257644.1_pt1 | contig 13112 bp, 9 predicted proteins | sample 7446131 | NCBI WGS metagenome assembly JACCDV01 (sample SAMN15323448, study PRJNA562643) | freshwater metagenome | isolation source: river surface water | place: USA:Blue River Watershed | collected 2017-08-17 | reverse complement strand
GTGTCATCTTCGAAGGTGGTACCGCCGATGCCTTTGAAGGTCTCCTTACCTCAGCTGTCGCTACCTCAGACAAGACTTGGACGCTGCCAAACACCACCGGTACACTCATCACTAACGGTGATACAGGGACGGTGACGAATGCAATGCTCGCTGGTTCAATTGCTGCTAGCAAACTAACCGGTACTGATATTGCGACCGTTGGGACCATTACTACAGGGACGTGGAGCGCATCATTTGGTAGTAATGTGGTAACGCCAAACGCCATCCTCACCACCGGCCAAACCGACGAGTACTGTCTCACCTACGAAACTACCGGTACCACCTTTGAGTGGCAGACGTGTTCGGGAGGTGGTGGAGCCAACACAGCACTTTCAAACCTCGCATCAGTTGCCATCAACACTTCGCTGCTTCCGGGTAGTAATGACGCAATCGACCTCGGTAGTGATTCACTCCGCTTCCGCGACTTGTACCTTGGTGGCGAAACACTTCACATCGGTACCTCGCTCACCGATGAAGGCACAGTCAGCTACACCACTTCAACCAACCTCCTCAACTTCAGTACGGACAGCACAAGTAACGGTGACATCGCCTTCTTTAGTGATGATTTGTATTTGGATAAGTCAGCAGCTAGTATCGGTATCGGAAATACCGCACCAAGTTTTAACTCACGATTAGAAATAACTGGCTCTTCTGCTTCTCCAGACAACAGTCTATTTATAACAACAAATACCTATACCCAAAGTTCGGCAGGGTCTGTTCTCAGAATCGGTCACGGGGCATCTTCAGGAAATACATACTCAAAAATCGATGCACTTACAGCTGGAGGAACGGCAACTGGAAACCTTGTTCTTCAAGGCTCTTCAGGCAACGTCGGTATCGGCACCACCACTCCAAACGCACTCCTTGGTCTCTATAAGAGCTTCTCTTCTGGAGTCGACAACGTCATCCAGCGTCTCGACTTTGGCTCTACAGTAAATCGAACACTCTCAATAGGCGCTGATTCTAGTTCGGCACTATACATACAAGGCTCACAATCAACCAGCCTCACTACATACAGAGACATAGCACTCAATCCAAGTGGTGGCAACGTCGGTATTGGTGACGCTTCACCTGCAGCACTTTTCACTGTTGGAAGTGGTGACCTCTTCCAGGTTAGTTCTGGCGGCGCTATCAGTACCCAGTCGACTACCGATAACATATTGAGACTTACCCAGAATGAAGCAGGTGATTTGTATAACTACATTGAATTTAACAATAACACCAACCGGCGTTATTGGATGGGAACTGACACAAGTGGAAACTTCCAAATTTCCCGTGACAACGCAGGAGGAAATATACTCCTTGGTGCTAATGATGGTGAGTTTGTGGGAATTGGTACAGCAAGTCCAGAATCTATATTGCACATAGCACCAGCGGCTGCATACAGCGCTATCAATACCGGCCAAGCGTTTGTGATTAGAAATACCAGCCTCACCGGCGCTAACTTGGCGATGGGTGTAAACGGTAGCTTCGGCAACGTCATCCAATCACGTGACGGAGCGTCCACTGCATATGGCCTTCTCATAAATCCATTTGGAGGCAATGTGATGATTGGATCTCAAGCTACCCCAGGTGATAAGCTCCATGTGTACGATGGAACTACGGTGGTGGGTAACCCAACAATGCGACTAGAAGCAGCAACTGGTGGCTATGGCGCAGGTATCGAAGCCGGCGCGGCGGTGATTGGCGGCAGCTACCTAGCTATGGGTAAGGCGGTGTGGGATGGAGAAAACGCTTGGGACACCACTGCTGCCAATCAAGACTCATACTTTACACTTCACACCACACTCAATGGAACGCTCGGTGAAAAACTTCGGGTGACATCAGCTGGCAACGTCGGTATCGGCACAACAGGACCAAACGAACTTCTCACTATTAATAATGGTAAATTTGCCTTCCGTTCAGATGGGGGTGTGGGAAATAATACTCGTGCCAGGATAGAAGGGGTGTACGAAGCGGGGGGTTCAAACTACGGAGGAGCTCTCGTGTTTAGTGTCACTGATTCTTCCAATGTTGATACTGAACGAATGCGTATCTTACAAGGCGGTAATGTCGGTATCGGGGACTCATCACCCGCTGCACTCTTCACTGTTGGCTCAGGTGACCTCTTCCAGGTTAGCTCAGGCGGTGCGGTTACAGCAGCTGGTTCACTTACTGTTACTGGCTCGCGCCCGCTTACGTATTCTTCTGCTGGCACAATGTTCATCCAAGGAGATTCGGGCGGATGGGGTAATGGTTATCATTTCAAAGGTAGTGCCGGTACTGATCGCGGTGGTTTTGGTGCACTTGGTAGCGCTGATGCTCTGGCTGAATTCTACATTGGTCCATCGTACAGCGCTTCATACATGACACTTGAAAATAGCGGTGAGGTAGGTATTGGTACCGCAGATCCCGCGTACACCCTCGATGTTATTTCAGCGACACCGTTTATCCGTGTTGGTACAAGTGGTAGCTCTGGCGGCGGAGTTTACTTTGGGAACTCAGCTCATGGCGTGCTGCGCAATTATTCAGGTACAAACGACGTCGGTCTTTATACCACTTCAGGGGATACGTACCTCTCTGCAAATGGGCAATCAACTACACAGTTTGTATTGAAAAACAGTGGAAATGTCGGTATTGGCGTCGCTAGTCCAACTTTCTTGGGTGGTGTTGGTGGCTTAGAAATTGCTTCTAACTACGCTGGAATGCGCCTCACTTCGACTGAAGGTACCGACCGTTCATATGAGATGCTTGTTGATTCAGCAGACAGCTTCGCTATATATAATGTGACCGGTAGTGCACAACCATTCACTATTCAAAGTAATGGCAATATTGGTATTGGCGATACCAGCCCAGACTATCTTCTTGATGTCGGAGGTGATATTGGCTCGGACGGTAACCATATTTTTACACTTGGCAGAAAGGGTCTTATTGGTCAGTATGATCCTTCGCAAACCCAAGCCATCTTTGCGATGGGTGCTTCGTATGTCCTTACTCCAGGAGGAGGTTCAACTGACTACGGTGCCCTGTATGGTCTTGGCTGGTCATACAATCCAGACTATGGTGGAGCAGGTAACAACCCGCAGTCAAAAGCCAACCTTAATCACCAACTACTCGTGATGAATAATGGTGTGACTCAAACAGCTATTGGTTCCGGTGTCTGGACACAAGGAACAGTTACCGTTGCTACTGGAAATTACCTCAGACTCATGCGTTCTGATAATGCTACCTACAACGAAATCTACTACGGCTCAGGTGATAAGTTCCAGTTTAATCAAGCCAATGGCGGTACATATAACTTTGCTGTAAATGGTACCGATCAGTTGACTATCGCCGCTAACGGTAACCTCACCTTTGCAGGAAATCCGACTATTACTTCTGCTAGTAGTTACATTACCATTCCAAATGGTCTCTATGTCAGTGGGGGCACACCGTACTTTGAAACACGGATCCAAGCTCGTGGGGGAATAAATAGTGATACTACTGCCGCACTTACAATATCTGGCGGAACCAGCAACATTATATATATGGATAGCGATACGGGTATCGGTCGTGTCGACCCGCAAAAGCGGCTTGATGTGTTTGAGACTGTAGCAGACGCTCAGTTCCGTGTCTCGTATGACGCGAGTAACTACACCGATTTCCAGACTAGCTCCGCGGGAGATCTCACTATTGACGCGTCTGGTAATGATGTAACGCTGCCTGGTGAAAGCTTCTATGTCTGTAGCGGTGGTAGTTGTGCTAGTACCGCAAGCGGTGTGGGTACCATTACAGCTGAGCGGTCTATTGTGTCTGAGGAAGGAAGCGTGTCAGCTGGCACAAACATCACAGTTGATTGGGATAATGGTAACCAACAATATCTAAGTTTGACATCTAATACAAATATCCAGACATTCTCAAACGCGACCAACGGTCAAACATTACGTCTTGTGGCTTGTCAGGATGGTACGGGCGGACGAACATTTACCTTTGACGCCGGACTCTCAATTAAGTGGGCAGGTGGTACAACTCCTACTCAGACAAGCACAGCAAATAAGTGTGACGTCTATTCGTTCATAAAAACAACTGCCGGTACTCTCGGTGCCTTCAATCAGAACTTCTAATATGAAAGCCAAAACAGCCACAGTTTCAATCTTGCTACTCACGGTACTCCTCACTGTCTGGGGAGTATTTGTGGCGGCTGATTGGGTTAGTGAATATCTTGCCACTAAACAAAGTCCAGCGTATGAAGAATTGCCATTTGAATTTAAACTAAAGGCCAAGCCCGAAGATGTGATTTACAGCGAAGCGTACACCACTAGCGATGGGCAAGATATCGTGAAGTATGCGTATTTGGCTGATGAAGTCGGTCCGCAATTAAACGAAGATATTTCTAGACGAACTCCTAATTCATACACTGAAGTAATCGAAAAATTCGAAGACGAAGAAGGAAAGCCAATGGAAAAATTAAAAACAACGTTCGTGAGCAAACCTGCATTCTATGAGAAAGAAGGGAAATGGAAGAGTATAGAATACGCCACCACCACGCCAGAGATTTTTTCGATGTCGGGAGCAATTCCATATATTAAGAGAAGGGAATTAGTGGAGAGGTTTCTTCCTGGTGCGCCTGTATTTGCTGATACATCAACTTTTAATCCTGATCCAGATGCTGAAACCAGCAGTGTTGATGGGTACATCGAAGCCTCCGGGTATTTTACGGACTTTACTGTAGACTCCGCGTGTACTGAAGCTTTTACGATAGCTGTCGATAATACAATAGGCGACTCTTCTTTTGATTCGAGTACAAGTCTTTCTATCTATGTATTCAATCATGCTAGCTTGGTAGATCCAGACTTCGAGTGTATAGCATATATAAGAAGGAGTTTTGTCCTCTTTAATACAGCTACTTTACCCGATAGTATATTAATATCGTCTGCCACATTTAGTTTATATGTGATCAATAAGACAAATGGCGATAACGATGGGCAGGATACTATAAATATCGTCTCTTCAAATCCAGCATCCAACACAGCACTAGCTACAACAGATTTCGGCAATGTGGGATCGACCTTGTATGCTTCAGCCGCGGACATTTCATCCGTCTCTACTAGTGCTTATACCAATTTTACGCTCAACGGAACTGGACAGGCGGCAATAAGTACCACAGGAGCTACTAAATTTGGAGTTCGAGAAGGTCATGATTTAGCGTATTCCAGACCGGCAAATTCATCACAAAACACAGTCAATTTCTCCTCTGCCGACACATCAGGAACTTCTCAGGATCCTAAGTTAGAGATTACATACACAGTCTTGTCTACCTTCTCCATGGGTCAATGGTTCCCGTTTTAGTTTGGTATAATTTATTTAGCTATGAAAAAGTTCACACATTTCCTCGTCTATAACAACACCATCCCGATTGTACTCGGTGTACTCTTCCTTGGTACCACCGCCACCTTCGCCGCCAGCCCCGAAGCTAGGGAAGCTGTCATCGATACAGAGTCAGCCATCACCACAGTCGATAACTCATACCTCCTTAACACAACCATCACCGATAACACCATCACCATCACCATCGGTTCAGTCACCGAAGACAGTGAGTCATACTATATCGAGTACCAATTGAGCACTATGGAACCTCGTGACGGCACCTGGCAACCAACCACCCGCATTAAAACCCTCATGGTGAACAAAGAATCAGTCGTCGGTCGTGACCTTGGACTCTATGCGGAAGAAGAGATTGCTGAAGTACACGCGTTTGAAGTACGTTTATTAAAAGAAACACAGGAGAGTGAAAGGCGAGCAGGACTGACACCGAAAGTGGTGACGACTGAGTACAGCGGGCTCGTAGGACAGTTCTTCGATCCAAACCAAGAAGTCTTCCCGCAGTATGATCCAGTTATCCCACCACCAAAGAGCGTTCCCCTCACTGCCGCAGAGAAAAGAGCTTATGAAGCAGACCAAAAGAGAATCGCTGATGAGATAAACCGCCAGACCAACCCACCAGAAGAAGATGAACCAGAACCACCACCAGAACCAGAACCGACACCAGAGGGAGAAAACCCACCACCTGAAGAGATACCACCGGTTGAAGAACCACCAGCAGAGATACCGACAGAGCCGAGTCCGGAGCCGGAGCCGGTTTTGGAGGGGGTACCTGAGCCAACACCAACCCTTGAAAGTATAGGATTATAAAGAAAAAAGTTATACCCAGGTTAGCGAAAAATGATGCATAAATAAGATAAATCTTAGCTATCATATATAGGTACATTAAATTACACGTATGCAAACACACTTTACAAAAGCCATCGCTATTGAATCAGCCACTCAAGCAATTGTTGCCGCTCTTCTTGGCATCACACTTCTTACTCTTAGTTTCTTTGCGGTAGAGCCACGCATTAGTCATGGGCAAACCACATCTGAATTTAAAATTCGTCAAACAATAACTGACGCTACCTCGTTCTTAGTTGAACCAGCTGATGTAACAATGGGTGGAGACATAAACGGTCTTACTGGAGGAACTGCTACCGGAACAACACAGTTTGTGGTGCGATCTAACAATGCAAGTGGATACTACGTAGAAATCGATTACTTCGATAATGCTGGTGCTTATGCAATGCGCGGAGATGAAGACGGTGGGGCGCAAATCCGAGACTACTTTCTAGGTTCTGGTACTGCTACGTTTAACATGACAGCTAGTACCGCTGCGCAGTTTGCATACTCTGTTCATTCAACTACTACTACTGACACAGCTCAAGCTTTCAAGTATTCTGGTAGTACTTGTAACAGCGGGTCAACAAATACCGCCGGTAAGTGTTGGAAGTCACCAAGCACAAGCCCTGTTCAGATAATTAACCGGGCTACTGCGGCTACTAGCGGTGCTACTTCAACCCTTTACTTCAAGGTGCACGTACCATCTGCTGCTAACCCAGCCCCAACTGCTCAAACATACACTGCAACAGCTACCTTGTCAGTGTTCATCCAATAGGCTATCCTGTAGTCACATACTATGGCTACTTTCTTAAGGGTACTACTTTGTCTTGCTGTAATTGCTGGGTCGTTCCCCGGCACTATGGCGTTTGCGCAAGGTGACACAGCTTCTTCAACACCAACAAATATCGATAACACCTGGTATCGTCTCGAGAAAATTGAAGGCGTGATTGATGTCGGAGACTTCGTAGTTGGTCCTGGTCGTACTGAAATCTCCGTAGCTCCAGGAGAGACTGTGGTTCAAGAAATCACTATCACTAACCGTATCAGTGATGGACGTACTTTCATTCTTGAAGTTGACGATATCACCGGCTCTTCTGATGGAAGTACAGCCGTAACACTCGCAGACGGTGTCCGTGGTCCATATAGTATTCGCGACTACATTTCATTTCCGCAAAAGAGCATTACGTTGAATCTTGGTGAGCGTGCACGTATCCCAGTTACCATAACTCTTCCTAAAGACGCAGAACCAGGCGGTCTGTACGGTAGTGTGCTAGTTTCTACAGATCGTAGCCCAGAAGACAACGGTGATGGTTCGAGGACTCCAGTTATTGCGCGTATCGGCTCACTCTTCTTCGTAACTGTTGAAGGAGATGTAGAGCGTACAGGTAAGGTGACAGGTATTGCAACAACTGACAATAAAGCGTGGTACGAAAAAGGTCCTATTAATCTTGGTATTTTTTATGAAAATAATGGATCTGTCCACCTTAATCCTTACGGAGAAATTTCTATAAAGAACATGTTTGGCGAAGAGGTTGGTTTCGTTGAGCTCGAACCGTGGTTTGTGCTGCCGAAGTCACTTCGCACAAGAGAGGTTGCGTGGGACAGAGAATTCCTCCTTGGTCGTTATGTCGTGACTGCTCGCATTAATCGTGGCTACGACGATATCGTAGATGAAGTAACTACTACGTTTTGGGTATTGCCGTGGAAAATTGTACTCGGTATTTTCCTAGGAATTTTCGTCCTTGTTTTCGCTCTGCGTTCGTTTTTCCGCACGTTTGAATTTAAGCGAAAGTCTTAAGTGGTACACTAGAGGCACATGAAGGCTCTTTTGCGCTCATCAGTTCCCATAAGTGTCGTTTTGACTATCATTGCACTTCTTTCGATGCAGCTTGGTTTTGCCCAAGTTGCAACCAGTACTAACTATCAACTCCAGAGTGACAGTATCAACTTCGGTGGTGGTCTTTCCACATCTACGAATTATCAACAAGAAAGCACGTTTGGAGAGCTTGGTACCGGTGTTGGTACTAGTACTAATTACCAGCTACGAGCTGGGTATCAGCAAATGCAAGAAGTGTACCTCAGTATGACTGCGCCGAGTGACGTTACTATGTCCCCAAACCTCAATGGTATTACCGGGGGAACTTCAAACGGCTCGACGACAGTTACTGTGACTACGGATAGTCCCTCTGGATATAGTCTCACTATTGAAAGTGCAAATAGTCCGGCGATGCAAAACGGAGTTAATAGTATTGCTGATTATAGCCAGGGCGGGGATGCTGACTTTTCATTTTTAGTAAACTCAGGAGCTGCATCATTTGGATTTTCACCATCGAGTGTTGATGTGGTGCAGGCGTTTCGTGACAATACATCACTTTGTGGGGTGGGATCTTCTGACACACTACTCGCGTGTTGGGCAGGGCTCTCAACTACACCTATTACTCTTTCAGAGGGTGTGGGCTCAAACCATCCAAGTGGAGCTACAACGACACTATACTTTCGTGTAGGGGTTGGGGCGAACGCGGGAGTACTCTCAGGTCTCTACACTGCGACCACAACTCTAACAGCCCTTCCGTTATAATAGAGACATGGTTCGTTTCATTGTCTGTATCCTTATACTCGGCCTCGCTACTCCATCTGTGCAAGCACAGACCGACAGTAGTGGCTTTTTGATTAGAGTGTTTGGTGGAACAGATGTTGTTTCCCCAACTACTCCGACACTTTCCGGTTCACCAATCGCACCCACGCAAGTGGATGTGTCGTGGACAACAGCTACGGATAATTTTGCTGTGTCAGGTTATGTGTTATTCCGAGATGGGCTACCAGTCGCAACCACAACTCAGACATCGTATTCGGATGTAGGTTTAATTGCTTCAACTACGTACAGTTACTTTGTCCGTGCGTTTGACCCCTCATTTAATTACTCGTCATCGTCGAATATTGTTGACGTTACTACTCCAGATAATCCGCCACCACCGGTGTCAGGGGAATCTTCTGGCGGAACAGCCACGAGGGTTGTTTTGAACAGTCTTGATATTATTCCTACGGAACGGACGGCTGTATTTTCTATTAATACTGTCAGGCCGGCTCGCTTTGAAGTGAGGTGGGGAAGGACTGGTTCATATGAGCTTGGGTATACTGTAAATGACGTCTATGTGAGCTCATACAAGACCACTATCACTGATCTCGAGCCCGGAACTATCTACCAATATGAGGTTATTGGATACACACCACTTGGAAGGGCGACAGTGCTTGAGAAGGGGCAGTTCTCAACCGTAAGTCTCGCTGATTCATTTCCGCCAACAAACGTACAAGGCTTCACAGCAACAAGAGATGGTTCAAGTGTTGCGCTTAATTGGAGATTGCCGCAAGAAACAGACGTCGCGTCTGTTCGTGTTGTGAGAAGTCATCTTGGTTTCCCCGCACATATGCAGGACGGAGTGCTGGTTTACCAAGGACTCGGTACGTCTGTTGAAGATGAGAATATTTTGAGTCAGTACTCACCGGTGTATTACACAGCCTTTGTGGTCGATGATAACGGGAATGTGTCTTCAGGAGCGGTGGCTCGAGTGTATGCGCTTAAAGAAGGTGTGCCTGACAACGGCGCTATAGATCCACCGATTCCTAGTGGTACAGAAACAGAAATAAAAGAAGAGACCGTAGCTTCAACGTCACCGGATGTTCCGCTTGGTACGCGTATGCCGAGTCTCGAAGAAATCTTTTTACAGCAGAGAGAAGCACGACAATCACTTGGTGTACAGGAGATTGTTCTTGATAGTGAAGACTCATTTTTGCTTTCTATCCCGAAAAGTGCGGTTTCAGATAATCTTAAGACAATTATTGCGTCACTCACTGATCCTAGTGACAGCAGACGGACATACTCTTTCATGCTGCGTCTCAATAAAAATCAAACTGCGTACGAAGCGGTGCTTCCGCCAACTATGCTCGAGGGAAAGTCGAGGCTTATTATCGATATTTACGACTACGAATCACTCATCGTCGCCAACTATCAAAAGACAATTGAATTCAAACAAGGCGAAGTGTCAGAGGGCGTTCCAGTATTTCCCGATCAAATCATTCGGACATTTTCTGATTACGGCTGGATGATTGCAGTACCGACGTTCCTATTGATGGTACTGCTCCTTTTGTATCGTAGAAGAAGAGCGCCGCTTGAGGATAATCTGTAATGAATTTACAAGCACTTGCTTGTATAGTAGAGGAAGTTAAAAAGTATAAGTATATATATGGCAAAAGTTGCAATTAATGGTTTTGGTCGAATTGGACGTACGTTCTTTCGTGCCGCGTATGGACACCCTGATATCGAGATTGTTGCGGTAAATGACCTTGGTAGTATCGAAAATCTCGCCTACCTTCTTACGTACGACTCAGTATACGGACGCAGTCCGTTTGAAGTAAAAGTTGAAGGGAAAGATTTGATTATCGACGGAAAGAAAGTAACCTTCTGTCAGGAGAAAGATCCATCGACACTACCATGGGCGAGTATGAATATCGACGTAGTAGTAGAATCAACTGGTTTCTTCACTACCTATGAAGGTTCAAAAAAGCACCTTCAAGCTGGAGCAAAGAAAGTGGTTATTTCAGCACCAGTAAGCGACGATCCAATTGCTGCTGGAGTCCAGGGTGCGACCGTGCTCATGGGTGTAAATGAAGAAAAGCTCGCTACCTGCCAAATAACTTCAAACGCGTCTTGTACTACAAATGCAACGAGCCCACTAGTCGCCATCTTGAAAGAAGCTGTCGGAATAGAAAAGGCGCTTCTCAATACCACTCACGCATATACTGCCTCGCAGTCACTTGTTGACGGTCCATCGAAAAAAGAATTTCGAGATGGTCGCGCAGCTGCTCTTAATATCATCCCATCAAGTACAGGAGCCGCGAAAGCAACCACCAAGGCGCATCCGGAGCTTGCTGGTAAATTTGACGGGATTGCTATCCGCGTCCCGGTACCAGTTGGTTCGCTTGTTGATGTGACGTTTGTTTCTTCTCGCGATACTACTGCAGAGGAGGTGAATGCAGCACTCGTAAAGGCAGCTGCCGATCCAAAGTGGAAGAACATCTTTACTGCGACGAGCGAACCACTTGTTTCGTCAGATATCATCGGATCACGTGTTGGTTCAATCGCTGATCTTTCGTTCACTCGTGTGGTTGGTGGAAATCTCGTGAAGGTATTTGCGTGGTATGACAACGAAACGAGCTATACCCAGACACTCGTGGAGCATGTCGCAGCTGCCGCACGCACTTTAAAATAATATGGAAAATAAACACCTTACTCTTCATATCGCTACAGACCATGCGGGATTTTCATTGAAGCGTGAGGTTGTTTTGTGGTTACAAAGTGAAGGATACAGTGTGGTGGATCACGGTGCTCATAACCTAGATGAAGGGGATGATTTTCCTGATTTTATCGGGAAGGCAGCTCGTGCTGTCAGTCAAAATTCTGCACACGCCAAGGCAGTTATTTTTGGCGGGTCGGGACAAGGGGAAGCAATGGCTGCCAATCGCTTCCCGCATGTACGTGCGACTGTGTACTATGGAGGGGATGAGCGCATTGTGACACTTTCTCGAGAACATAATGATGCGAACGTACTTTCAATTGGAGCTCGGTTTGTGACAGTAGAAGAAGCAAAACGAGTTATCACACTCTGGCTCCAGACATCCTTTGACGGACAAGAGAAGCGCGAGCGACGTAACCAAAAAATTGAAAAGTTAACAAAGGAAGTATGACTATTCCCCAAATCCCAATCGTCCCTGCCATCATACCCAAAACAGCTGAAGAGGTAATTTCATTTTTATCTAAACTGACGTTTGCACACGAAGTACATATCGATGTTGTTGATGGTGAATTTGTGCCTTCAGTGTCGTGGCCAATCAGTCCGGAAGGTTCACCTATGTCTGTGAAGTCGCATACGGATAGGTACACACTCGAAGTTGACCTAATGATGAAGAATCCTTTTCCGGCAGCACGAGAGTGGGAGAGAGCGGGAGCAGATATGATTGTTTTTCACGTCGAGACAATCGATGAAGCTTCTTTTATAGATTTTTGTAAACACTCAGCTGCTTCTGTTGGTATTGCCTTTCATGGCGGAACTTCACTTGAAGTTGTAAAACCTTACATTGCGTACGCGGATTATATCCAAGTGATGGGCATAGAAGAAATAGGTGCCCAAGGACAGCCATTCTCACCCCGAACAATCGAAAAGGTACAGACACTAAAGACACAGTATCCACACGTGCCAGTCTCTGTTGATGGTTCGGTAAACAAAGATACTCTTAAGCAGATTGTAGAAGCGGGAGCCGATAGAGTGATTGTCGGTTCTGCAATTTCTCGCGCTTCTGACATGGAGTCAGCTTATAGAGAGTTGGTCGAAATTGTGAATGGATAGCGTATAGCACCAGCACCGTCTGGTATACTTATTTTGTTATATGAAGTACCTGACAGGAGATGAAGTACGTGCACTTGAGCTTAAGGCGAACGAGATTCGTCAGAGTATTATAGAGATGTTGACAGAGGCGGGGAGTGGGCATACTGCTGGTCCTTTAGGGATGGCAGACATTTTTACTCTGCTGTATTTTGCAGTCATGAAGCACGACCCAAAAAATGTACATTGGGAGGATCGCGACAGACTAATCCTTTCAAACGGTCACATCTGTCCGGTGCTTTATGCCACGATGGCACACGCAGGATATTTCCCTGTAGAAGAACTCATGACGCTTCGAAAGTTAGGTACACGTCTTCAGGGTCACCCACATCGCCAGACACTTCCAGGACTTGAGACCAGCTCAGGACCTCTTGGTTCAGGACTCTCACAAGCTGTTGGTATGGCGCTTGCAGAACGAATCAATAATCCATACTCAGCCAAATATTTCTACTGTCTTACAGGAGACGG
>JACCDV010641772.1_pt1 | contig 13116 bp, 12 predicted proteins | sample 7446131 | NCBI WGS metagenome assembly JACCDV01 (sample SAMN15323448, study PRJNA562643) | freshwater metagenome | isolation source: river surface water | place: USA:Blue River Watershed | collected 2017-08-17 | reverse complement strand
TCAATTTACCCTTCTCACCAATAATGATCGCCTTTTGAGATTCTCTATTCACCACAATATCTGCCTGAATCTTCACTAAAAGGGGTTGCTCTTTAAATGAGTTCACCAATACAGCTGTATGGTATGGAATTTCCTCTCCAAATAATTGATAAATCTTCTCCCTAATAATTTCACTCACAAAGAACTTAGTAGGCATGTCACTCAGGTCTTCCTGGTCAAAAAATGGATGACCACCTTCTGGAATTAATTCTAATATAACTTTCAATAACCTATCTATATCACTGATATTCAATGCACTAATAGAAATTATCTTTGAACAATAGGGCTTAGTTTTAAAATAGGCATTCGCCTCTTTCACCCTTCCGCCTTCTGCTAAATCCGACTTATTCATCACCACAATACAAGGCACTTTAAGCCTTAATGCAGTAAACATAGCGTCAATTTCTTCAAAATCATCGCGTACATCTACCATTAAAAGGCCTAAATCTGCATCTTCCAAAGCGGATTTCACCGCACCCATCATCTTCTCATGAAGCTTATACTTAGGATCAATGATCCCCGGTGTGTCTGAAAAGATGATTTGATACTCGTCTTGCTTGTTCAAAAAGGCCTTGATTCTATGTCTGGTCGTTTGAACCTTAGAGGATACAATAGCCATTTTCTCGCCCATAATGGCGTTCAGTAAAGTGCTTTTACCCGCGTTTGGCTTCCCAAATATGTTAACAAACCCAACTTTCATACCTATCCTTTAATAATACAAACTTACGACAAAAAAAATCCGCTCTCGATAGGAATCGGGAGCGGGATTAAATGTTGCGAGGGAAGGGATCGAACCTCCGACCTTCGGGTTATGAGCCCGACGAGCTACCGCTGCTCTACCTCGCGATGTTTGGAGGGCAAAGGTAGGTCAATATTCCTTCTTAAACAAGTTTATGGTAAAGAATATGGTCTACTTTATGAAATCAATTAGTTCTTATGTCGCACGCTTGAAGCACCTGAGCTTTGCATTTCTTTGATGGTTGCGTTTCCTTTATAATCGATACTACTTGCGCCAGTGGCATGTGGCTTTAGCATACCAGATACATTTAATTTGACACTACTTGCACCGGAAGCGTCTACAGAAGCCCCTTTTACTAAATAGTCAAACATTTTTACGCTTGTGGCACCAGATACATCCACTATCAAGTCTTCGCCTGCACCTGAAATATCAAAGTTACACGCACCTGAGCCTTTTACAGAAAATGCATTGGCTTGTACTGTTCCTTTAAAACTTGAAGCACCAGATAAATCAGTAAGTAAAGTGCCTGCTTTGATGTCTCCCTTCATATCACTCGCACCAGAAAGTGTGATCTTTAATTTCTCAGCGTTTACTCCATTCACAATTTTAATATTGGTCGCACCTGAACCTGTTATGGCATATAATTCATTGACACTTACATAAGCTTTGATTCTGTAATCTTCATTCCCCCATTTCCACCATTTACCGTAATTATCTGCCATTCTAATAATTAAAGTTCCACCTACTACTTCTGTAATAATTCTATTCTTATACTCTTCCGATGAGGCGCTCACTGCAACTTCTGTTTTATTGGACTGACTAATAAATAATTCAATCGCATTGGATACTCGGATAGATGTGAAATTGGGTAATTTTCTTACCTGTACATTTTCATCATAAATCACGCCCATTTTGTTTTGAGCTTGTAAGGTAAATGCCATTAAAAGGCAGGCGAAGAGGGTTATTTTTTTCATTTGAAAGGTTATTTTTTCGTATAACGAAAGATTAAAAATAAAGTTACAGTTGTTCATCTAAAAAAACCGTCTTAATTTTGTGCCGTCCTCGGGGTGCTGTTAAAAGCTGAGATAAAACCCGTTGAACCTGAACAGGATAATGCCTGCGAAGGGAAGGTCACCGCAATTTCTGCGCGGCTTCTCATAGCAATTACCTGTTCCCATTATTTATTTTAATAAACTAACATTTAGCTATGACTAAGTTATTGGGCACATTGGTTTCTTTTTTATTTATGACCTCATTGATGGCGCAACAGCCTGCAAAGAATATTGTAAAAAAGGATAGTAGTAACAAATATACAGACAGTATTAGAAGTTTGCCCCCATTAGAGATTAGATCTATTCGATTGAGCGAGCAGGCGCCTTTTGCAAAAACGAATATCAGCAAAGCACAAATTGCTTTGAACAATGTTGGACAAGACCTTCCCTTCTTACTTGAAAATACGCCCTCAGTTGTAGTTCATGCAGATGCCGGTATAGGTGTTGGTTATACTGGTATGAGAATCAGAGGTACGGATGCCACAAGAATCAACTTTACTTTAAATGGTATTCCTTACAATGATGCAGAGAGTATGGGAACCTTTTTTGTAAATATACCAGACTTTGGATCTAGTGTGAATAGCATTCAAATTCAAAGAGGTGTTGGTACTTCTACCAATGGCGCTGGGGCATTTGGAGCTAGTGTTAATTTAATGACCAATGAATACAATCCAACATCCTATCTATCCTTACAAAATACGGCTGGTTCTTTCAATAGCTTTAAAAACAACCTTGTATTTGGATCAGGATTAATTAATAATAAATTCACCATTGATGGTAGAGTCAGTTCAATTAGAAGTGATGGATTTATAGACCGAGCGAATAGTGATTTGAAAAGTTTTTTTATAAGTAGTACCTACTGGGGAGATAAATCTTCTTTGAGATTAAATGTGTTTAGCGGTAAAGAAAAAACTTACCAAGCATGGTATGGTGTACCAGAGGAATTACTAAGTACGAATAGAACATTTAATCCTGCAGGTACCGAAAAAGCAGGCGAGCCCTATGACAATCAAACAGATAATTATCAGCAAACGCATTACCAATTATTTTACAATAAGAATATCAATAGTCAATGGAAATGGAACACTGCATTTTATTTAACAACTGGGAAAGGCTATTTTGAAGAGTACAAGGCAGGGGTGGATTTTTTGGATTACAATATAGATGTAACAGGTAAGACCAACGTGCCAGCTGACTTAGTGAGAAGAAGGTGGTTAGATAATAACTTTTATGGACAAATTGCCGCACTTTCTTATGTCGATAGTTTAAATGATTTAACAATAGGTGGTGGCTGGAGTGTTTACAATGGCTTGCATTTTGGTACTTTACCTTATTTGAGCCAAACATTTGCTCCTGCTAATTTCAGGTACTATGACAATGATGCATTGAAAAGAGAAATGAATAGCTATGTGAAATGGGAAAGAAAATTAACTAATAAAGTTAAAAGTTTTATAGACTTACAATATCGATATGTGTCCCATCAAATGAATGGTTTTACAAGAAATACAGACTTGGAAATTGAAAGGGATTTTAATTTCTTCAACCCTAAAATGGGCTTGTCTTATCAAGCTAAAAATGTTTTTTATTATACGAGTGTTGCGGTTGCTAACAAAGAACCCAACAGAGATGATTTTGAAGCAAGTGCAACTGAACAACCAAAAAGAGAGCAATTAGTTGATTGGGAGGCTGGTTTTGAAATTAAAAAACCTAAATATGCGATTAATGCAAATTTCTACTATATGGATTATAATGACCAACTGGTATTGACCGGGAAGATCAATGATGTGGGGGCTTATACTAGAGTCAACGTGCCAAAAAGCTATAGAACAGGTTTGGAATTACAAGTGAAATACGCTTTCAATAAATATTTTAATACAAGTTATAATTTCAATATTAGCCAAAATAAAATAGAGGAATTTACAGAGTATATCGACGATTATGATCAATTCACGCAAGTGGCTATCCCTCATAAAAATACCAATATCGCCCTATCCCCTAGTTTAGTTACCAACAGAACATTCAACTGGAAGCCAAATGATAAACTAAGTTTTTTCTGGACAACCAAATACACTTCTAGACAATTTCTAGATAACACACAAAACGAAAATAGACAACTAGACGCTTTCTTTATCAATGACCTTAATGCACATTGGACCATTTTGAATAAATCAAAATTCACAATGTTATTGCAGCTATACGCGAATAACGTACTAGATGTTAAATATGCTCCGAACGGCTATACTTTCAGTTATATCTATGATCGTACTTTAATTACGTCGAATAATTTTTATCCAATGGCAGGTAGAAATTACTGGATCAGTTTAAAGATTGATTTAAAATAAATAAAGCCCCTTCCCTCATAGTCTCGGTTGTATTTAACCCAAAATAGGTCCTGAAAAATTCAGGACCTATTTATATCATACAGCTTTACTTTCTAGCATCTACCCCTTTGATGAATTTAACTAAACCAGTGAAATAAGTATACTGGTCGTCATACATAGACATGTGAGAACCTTTTGGACAATATAAGAATTGACCATCTTTTACTGCTTTAGAAAGTGCTTCCATCGCTTTTGGATCCATGGTATCAAATTCACCGCCAATACTTAAAGTAGGCACTGTGATTGTATTTAGATCTGCTTTGCGATCCCAGTTTTTTAATGCCGCATCTCCTACCACACCAAATTCAGAAGGTCCTTGCATTCTTAAATACAATGGATAATTCATTCTTGCAAATGCACGCTTGACAGGATCAGGCCAATTAGCAGGAGGCATTCTCAAAACGTGTTCTGGATAATAATAGTCTGTTATGATTTTTAAATACTCAGGATTTGTGTAGTCACCCTTGGCTTCGAATGCGCGAATTTTTGCAAGCACATCAGCTGGTAATTTTGGACCTAATACCTCATTTGCATATTTTACATAATCAGGAATAGAAGGCACCATATTTGAAATAATAAGCCCTTTTAAATTTTTTTGATACTTAAGTGCATACTCGGTTGCCAATATACCACCCCAAGAATGACCTAATAAAAAGAAATTAGAAGAATCCATTCCTAATGCCTTTCTAACAGTTTCTACTTCTTCTACAAATCTTGGCAAATTCCATAAACTAGTATCGTTAGGATTATCTGAATACGCCGAACCTAACTGATCATAGTAATAATATTCAATTTCTGCTTTAGGAAAATAAGAATCGAAACATTCAAAATATTCGTGGGTAGAACCAGGCCCACCATGCAATAACAAAACTTTTATTTTTGGATTGTTCCCCACTCTCTTTGTCCATACATTAAATACACCCTTGCTTGTTGTAATAGGGATTAATTGAACTCCACCAGAAAGTGTGTCCGCTCTGTTAGCATTATCGTGATAAGTCGATGGCTTGTTATTATCAACATTACAAGCACTAAATGCGATTGTAAATATTAATAATATTGCACTTAGTTTTTTCATTTTAAATCATTTATATGGTTAAAAGATTATCCAGGGAATTTTTCCTGCCATGCCAACATGCCACCAACTACGTTCACCACATTTTTAAACCCATAAGGCTCCATCATCATACAAGCCTGCCCACTTCTATTACCGCTTCTGCAATACACATAAATGGTCTCTTCTTTTAAGTGTTCAATTTCGTCTAACATCAAAGCTTGAACCAAACCAAGTGGTAATAATTGACCACCAATATTGAAAGCAGCGTGTTCATGGGGTTCACGAACATCTAATAAATTAATTTTTTCACCAGCATCTATTTTAGCCTTTAAGTCGGCAACTGAAATTGTATTCATATTAATTATTTTGAATTTTTAAAAATAAACAGTTTAACTATTGTTGAATAGTATCACGAATCGGTTTTACCGGAGCTACTTTGTCCAATACCAAATTGATGGTTGCACCTTTGGATACTGAATTTTGAATTGGCATCCCTAATGAATCAATCTGACTTCCATAAGCACTCGGATTTTGATCAAATACAAATGCAGAAGCACTATCTCCTATTGAACCGTTGACAGTTACTACACCAAGATTTAATCCTAAACTAATCAACTGCGCTTTTGCTTGTTCATAAGTTAAGCCTACCAAGTCTGGCATGAACATTCCCCCTGATGCACCTCCATCACCTACTAAAAAATGTATCAAAGTGCCCGATGGTATTTTCGAACCTGGTGCAATTGGTTGTCCATTGACTAACTGATCAATCACCACATTTTTATTTTGATCAGGCACCATTTGTATTGAACCCAATCTTAAGCCTAACACTTTTAAATAGGTCTCAGCACTTTTTATAGAAAAACCAACAAGGTTAGGCATATCAACTTGTGGCGCAATCACACGATTGATAGTTAAGTATACGGTTCTTCCTTTTTTTACAACCTCGTCTGCTTCTGGCGTCTGTCTTAAGACTGCATTTCTAGCAAGGGTATCTACATAAATTGAATCTTGTAACTCCACCTCAAAACCCAATGCTGTTAAATTTTTCTCTGCTGCTGCTACATCTAAGCCAATGACTGCAGGCACTTTTTCTGTTTCGCCATTGCCAGTGATCCATCCCAAAGAAAAAAAGAAAATAATGAATAAGCAAATGGCTACTCCAAAACCGATGAGCATATTCATCCACAATGGCTTTTTTAATATATCGTCAATAAGTTTCAAATTGCTTGATTTTATTTTTGTTCTAAACTATCTTCAATAATCCAACCATAAAAGTCTGTTAAGTTCCAGCCCATTGCTTTTACTTGCTGTGGAATCACACTCGCTTCACTTTGTCCAGGCACGGTGTTTACTTCCAACATGTATGCTTTTTCTGCAGCTTCATCGTAAATAAAATCTATCCTAACCACACCTCTACAATTTAATATTGCATACACCTTTTGTGCAGCTGCTGTTAATGCATCAAACATTTTGGTTGAGATATCTGCTGGTGTGATTTCTTTACTCTTACCTTGGTATTTTGCTTCGTAATCAAAAAACTCGTTTTCTGTTTTAATTTCAGTGATTGGCAATACAGTTATTTTTCCTTTGGATTTAAACACACCAATTGTAAATTCCCTTCCACTAATAAACTCCTCTATTAATATCTGAGTGTCTTCTTTAAAAGCCTTTTCTAATGCAGCAGGTAATTCACTAGCTTGATTCACTTTGCTTATACCAAAACTACTTCCTCCATTATTAGGCTTCACAAATACAGGAAGAGATAGGTTGGAAAGTATTTGATCTGGGCTTAAAGCTTGTTCTTTAAATAAATGCAATGATTTTGCAACGCCTATTCCGCCAAATCCTGCAACAGCCACTGTATACCTTTTATTAAAAGTCAATGCAGAAGTTGCAGTATCACAACTTGTATAAGGCAAGCCGATCATGTCAAAATAGCCTTGTAATTTCCCGTCCTCACCTGGTGTGCCGTGGATACACATCAATGCCACATCGAATATTATTTTTTCAGCATCTTCTTGAATACTAAAATCAGCTTTGTCAACAGCGACTTCTTTTCCAACTGTATTCTTGTACCACCAACCTGAAGGATTTATGTCTATTTGATAGACATCATATTTATTTTTATCCAATGCATTGAACACCGTCTTTGCACTTTTATAGCTAATCTCGGCCTCGGAACTATAACCTCCTGTAACCAATGCGACTTTTGTTTTCATAGATTCCACTTTGTATTAGGTCAACAATGCAACAACAATTAAGACAATAAAAAAAGGGAAATGATTCCCTTTTTAAACCATTCAATTATAAATGTAATTTTTCTTTCTTTGCTAATAATTCATCAACTGTTTCTTTGTATAACTCGTCTGGTACACAACAGTCAACCGGACAAACAGCTGCACACTGAGGTTCTTCATGAAAACCTTGACATTCGGTACATTTGTTATGTGTGATATAGTATGTATCCATTGCAACAGGTGCAATTCTTGCTCCTGCATCCACAGTAGTACCATCCATTAATGTGTATGAACCTTTCAATGAAGTACCATCGGCCATTGCCCATTCTACTCCACCTTCATAGATTGCGTTATTTGGACATTCTGGCTCACAAGCGCCACAATTAATACATTCGTCTGTAATTTTGATTGCCATAAAAAATATTTAAATTTTAGAATCGTACTTTTGCTAACAAAGATATATAACTAGCATGAACTTACAAGCAAGAATTAAAGGTTTTGTCGCCCTTGGACAACAGCTTTCTGATCCAAATAATACCCTTTTAAATGAAGCAAAATCGGAGGCTTATCGCCAAAACGCCTGGTTTTTACCAGAATTCATAGACCAAGCGATTTTACAAATCAAGGAGCAGTTTTTAGACCAATCTGCCCTTGAAGCATGGACTGCTTCATACCCTTCTATTTCAAATGAAGCCACAAATTTGAAAGTGGGTATTGTCATGGCAGGCAATATCCCTTTAGTGGGTTTTCATGATTTACTAAGCACTCTGATTGCTGGACATACGGCTATTGTTAAAAGGTCCTCTAAAGACCAGGTATTGATGGATTTTATTATCAAAAGTCTTATCCATATTGATCCAAAATTTGAAGCACAAATATTGGTGCAAGAACAACTAAAAAATTGCGATGCCTATATCGCCACTGGAGGCAATACTGCAGGCAACTATTTTGAATATTATTTTGGTAAATTCCCACATATAATACGCAAGAACAAGACATCAATTGCCATTTTAGATGGCTCTGAAACTTTGTCAGAACTAGCTGCTTTAGCAGATGATTGCATGCTATACTATGGGATGGGTTGCAGGAATGTTACCCAGATTTGGGTGCCAGAAGATTATGATTTTATCCCGTTTTTAAACGCACTTAAAAAATACAATTACTTGTTAGACCAACATAAATACAAGCACAATTATGATTATCAATTGGCTTTATTAATGATGGGTAAAAAATTATACATGGATTCAGGGGGCGTATTAATAAGCGAGAACCCTTCCCCATTTGCGGCCATTAGCCAAATACATTATCAGCAGTACAAATTGGGTGCAATGCCCACATTGAATATGGATGAGATTCAGTGTGTGGTGGGGAAAAATCAGCTTCCATTTGGTAGTTTACAAAAGCCCCTGTTAGCCCAATATGCAGACGGAGTGGATAGTTTAGCCTTTCTATCAGGCTTATAATTAATTAAATGATATAGCCTTAGTGAAAGCTATATGTGAAATATTGTCACAATTAATAAACAGTTTTCTTTAATTTTTGTTAAACTCTTTGATGGATTTTGTGCCATAATTTCAGCTGTATTAAATTGCTAATAAATTGGTACAGAATTTGTGAAAAAAGTACTAAACTTATTCTATTATTTAAAAAATAAAAGCATGAATATGAACTTAAAAAATGTAGCAGCCATTATTGGTATTAGCGCCATAACGACCGTTGCAAGCATGTGGGCTTATGGTAAAATTTCAAAATCAAATTCAAGTTTTGAAACAGATGGTAAACTGCCTGCTAATTATGCCAATTTTTTTAATGGTAATGCCCCGGCCACTACGGTAGACTTTACCCCTGCTGCCAATGCAGCATCCCCTGCAGTGGTACATATCAAAACCAAAACCAATGCGAAACAAATACAACAAAACCGTCAACCAAGACAAAGAAACCCATTCTTCGATTTTTTTGGTGACGATGATATGTTAGGCGATTTTTTTGGAGGTCCAAGAATTCAACCAGAACAAAGAGCAAGTGGAAGCGGTGTATTGATTACTGCTGACGGATATATTGTAACCAATAACCATGTGGTAAATGGTGCTGACGAAATCAATGTAACACTAAACAATAAAAAAAGCTACAAGGCAAAAGTGATAGGTGTAGACGCTAGCAGTGACATCGCTGTCATTAAAATTGAAGCAAGTGGCTTGCCTTATCTAGTATATGGCAACAGTGATGAAATTAAATTAGGACAATGGGTATTGGCAATAGGTTATCCTTTAAACTTAGATGTAACTATTACAGCGGGTATTATCAGTGCTAAAAATAGATCAATTGATATCAATTCTAGACAAAGCGATAAGCCTGTAGAATCTTTTTTACAAACAGATGCAGCAGTAAATCAGGGTAATAGCGGTGGCGCCTTAGTGAACACCAGTGGAGAATTAATTGGGATCAATTCTGCCATCGCCTCTCCAACAGGATCTTATGCGGGCTATTCTTATGCGATCCCAGTAAATATGGTAAAAAAGATAGTGACTGATATCGTAAAATATGGAACGGTTCAACGTGCTTATTTGGGTATCTCTTATCCACAAGAAATATTAAACGAAGAGCAAATCAAGAAAATCGAATCAGAGTATAAAGTAAAAATTGGAGATGTGCAAGGTATTGTAGTAACAGATGTGTTGGAAGGAGGTGCAGCAAAAATAGCAGGTATTAAGGTGGGCGATATCATCACTAAAGTAAATGGAATAGGTGTTACATCCTCACCTGAACTACAAGAACAAATTGCCAAGTACAAACCAAACGATAAAATCACGATCACTTTAAAGAGAGATAATAAAGACCTTACCCTCAATGCAACTTTAAAAGCTAAACTAGGCAATACCGAATTAGCAAGTAGTAAAGCTGCAGAAAAATTAGGTGGCAAATTGGAAACAGTTGACAAATCCACTGCAGAAAAAAATGAAATAGATGGCGGAGTCGTTGTAAAAGAATTAGGCAATGGTATTCTAGGTAAAAGCAGGGTTGAAAAAGGCTTTGTAATTACCCATGTAAATGACCAACCCGTAAAAAATACAGAGGAATTTTATGAAGCTTTAAAGAAATTAACAGGGGCAACAGTTAAGCTTTCAGGTATTTATCCTGGGTTCTTTGGAAACTATGCTTTCATGTTGAATTTGAATGAATAAGATTCCATTCTATCTAATTTAAAAAGGCACTCAATTGAGTGCCTTTTTAATGCTGTTGATATTATGTTTATTTTAATTTCATAGACTGCCAAATGGCTTCTTTTTCTTCTAAACTTAGTTTGGCTAAATCCAACCCATTTTCTTTAGCATATGTTTCCATTAATTCAAATCGATGCTTAAACTTTTTATTCGTTTTCTCCAGAGCAGTCTCAGGGTCTATATTTAGAAATCGAGCATAATTGATTAAGCTAAAAAATACATCTCCTAATTCGTCTTCCATCTTCTCCTTATTGTTCTGGGCAACCTCATGTTGTAGTTCCCCAATCTCCTCATTCACCTTCTCCCAAACCTGCTCTTTGTTCTCCCACTCAAAACCTACCTGTTTTACTTTTTCTTGAATTCTTAAAGCTTTCACCATAGAAGGCAAACTATTAGGCACCCCGCTTAATAAAGTTTTAGTCCCATCCCCTTCTTTTAACTTCAACTGTTCCCAATTTAATTTCACTTGTTCTTCGGTATCGGCTTTTACATCCCCATAAATATGGGGGTGACGATGAATTAATTTTTTAGAAATACCTTCAATGACTTCTTCTAAAATAAACTCATTTTTCTCGGATGCTATTTTTGTATAAAATAAAATATGCAATAATAAATCACCTAATTCTTCTTTTATACCTTGCCAATCTTCTTCAATAATAGCATCCACCAATTCATAAAGTTCTTCAATGGTGTTACTTCTTAAACTTTGAATAGTTTGTTTCTTATCCCATGGACATTCGGCTCTTAATCGATCCATGATCGCCACTAGTTCTAGAAAGTTTTTGGAAATATTTTCTTGAGACATGACTAAATATTAAATAAAGAAAACATGAAAAATATCACCATCAATGTAGCCATCAAAAACATAGTTAGCAAGATTAGTATAAGACACTTAAGTAAAGTCTTTTTCCTTGATTGATTAAAGTGATTCTTAAGAGATTTATACAAATAGAAAACTAAAGATAAGGGAACAATAAACGCAATAATTCCAGATAACTGATCTGAAAAGAAATCATTTACTGTAGATACTATTTGGGTAATAAATAATATGATATAAAATGCACAGTAGATATGAATACTAAAAATGACATGATCAACAAAGAAATGATTTTTGTTCCGCCTGTATAAAACCCAAATAAAGAATGCGAAAATAGGTAACGAGATATAGAGCATTCTTGAGAAATAATTTTCAAATTTTTCAATCAATGCTTTACCAATTTTCAAGTTATCCCCTCCATATTTTTCTTTGAGCTCAATACCCTTCTTTTTTAATTCTGCGTCTAACCAATTATCTTTTTTTGATGATGGTAATTTTTGTTGGGCAGCATTGTATGCTGCAATTGTTTTATAATTTACAGTGTCATTATTTAGATCAAGCTCTAGACCTTCTTGAATACCAGATGCAAAATCTTTTGATGTATTTACTTGTGATCCTGCACCTTCTGGCTTTATAGGGGCTTCTCCAGTAAACATAAATAAAAAGAAGACTGCAGAAACAAAAATATACATCCTAATTGGATGAATATATGAAGCTCTTTTGCCTTCAACGTATAGTTTAGTTAGGCTACCTGGCTTAAACAATAACAACTTTACAGTTTTCCAAAGCTTACCGTCAAAATGTGTTAAGTCTTCTACAAAGTGCCTTAACAATTGAAAAAAACTTTCCTTTACTTCTACATTCTCTTGACCACACTGTTGACAAAATCTTCCCGCAACTTCTGTTCCACAGTTGAGGCAATCCTTGAATGATCTTTCTTTTAAATGTGACATATTGGATGCTAAGATACGCTTAAATTTATTTTTGTTTTACTCGTTTGAAAATCTATTCTTTGATCTGTATGTATCTGTTTGTGCATGGCAATTTGGACATAATAAACGTAGATTAGGAAGTGTATGGTTAATTCTATTTCCATCAATATGATCTAATTCCAAACTGAGTTGCTTATTATTCCATGAATTAATCCCGCAAATAGCACATTTGTAAATTAATATTCCTTCTTTTAAAAGTCTATTTTTTAGTTTATATGTCTGAAAGGAGGGATGTTCACCAGCTAGAATTTTATTTAAAATGATTTTAGCTGGAGCATTTTTATTTCCTCCTTTTAACCCTTGGTTAGGACGATAGCAATTATATAAAATCGCTAACCTCTTTAAAGTATTAAAATGGATATTAAGCTCAGCAGCTGCTTTAGCCATTGAATTGCTCCTTGCGCATATTTCTACTACAAGTGATTGGGGGATATGTGATTTCATCCTTTAAGTTAACAAAAAAGCCTCTCACTTTCGTGAGAGGCTTCGTGCCTCAGGCGGGAATCGAACCCGCACTCGCGTTGCGGCGAACAGGATTTTCTTACTACTATGGTTTTCACCACCCACTACCGGTTTGTAGTCTG
>JACCDV010338906.1_pt1 | contig 13117 bp, 35 predicted proteins | sample 7446131 | NCBI WGS metagenome assembly JACCDV01 (sample SAMN15323448, study PRJNA562643) | freshwater metagenome | isolation source: river surface water | place: USA:Blue River Watershed | collected 2017-08-17 | reverse complement strand
GAAAACATAGTAAATAAAAAACCTCCTTTTTTAAGGGAGGCTTGGGTATTCAAATTCCAGTGTACACGATGCGGTGTGTGGGGGACACTGAAAGTTATTTTTTTCTAGCCATTGCTGATAGCTTAGAAAATTTCTTTGCGCCGTATTTTTTGCGTCCAACTGAAGCTGCAATAGCTGCGCCAACTTCTTTGGCTTTCTCTGGACTCATTCCTTTCTTTTCGTATGATGCTGCTGCTTTATCTTGAATAGCTGCAAATCTTGATCCTGATCCTAATTTTGGTTTCATACTACATTGGTTTTTTCATTACCTTAATTGTCTTTTTAACCACCACTGGCTTCTTTTTGTTTTTTTCCATGATCATTTTTTCAGACTCGGTGATCATTTTGCCCTTTCCAAAAGAACTAGCAGCGTCTAAGGCTTGGCTTCTTTCTTTTGCGTATGGGTCATTCAAAACTCTTTTTTCTAAGTTAGTTTGCATATATGTGCTTTTAGGTGTAACGTTTTCTTCAACTATTTTTTCTAACATAATTATGGCTTTTTACCAGCTACCTTTTCAAATTCTTCTTTAGAAAGCTTTGTTGTATCTCCTTTCATGTCTATCATGCCAAAGGTTTTTCTACCTCTTTGTACCATTGGGTATTTCGGAGCTGTTTTCTTTCTAATTCCAGTTACGGTTACAGTTGGTAAAGTAGTCTTACCCGGCTCTTGCGCCACTGTCTTTTTCATTATTTCTAATGCCATAAAAATATTTTACCAAATATACGAAAAAATTATATCCCCCACCACTTTCCACCATCGGTAAAATTAAAAAATCTCAACTACATCAATACACATTTGGGGTACCCCCCGCTGAAAATCGGTTGCGCTTCCGTTGGGGTTTCGGTTTTCTTGCACTGGGTAGGTCGTTTCTTGCTTTGGGCGTTTGGTGGTTGTGTTCCTTTGGTGGCGTGGTTTTGGCGTTGGTCTTGGGTACTGGTTAGGGCTGGCACTGGTTGGACTGGTGGCGCTTGGTTGGGGTGGGTTTTGTTTCTATTGTTTTGAGGGGGGGAGGGGAAAAGTGATATATTAATAATTTCTTGAATATGTTAAAACTTTGTTAAGACTTTGCGGAGGTGTTCTAATTTACACAAAGTTAAGCGTATATTCGTGGAGCGAAGCGCAAAAGCGCAATTTTAAAACCTCAAAATTTATATTTTATGTCAAAATTCAAAACATTAGATTTAAACGCCCGTACTTGGTTTGACAAGATAAACGGGAATTCCTATTTCAGCGCTAAATTAGTGCTAGATTATGGAACGGAAACGCAAAGAGAGTATTTTTTGCCTTTTCAGTATGGGTACGGCGACCAGTACCAGTACGAAGCATTGAACGAATTAAAAAGAAAAGGCGAAGTTTCGGATAGCTTAGGCGCTTTGTGGCAATTAAGAGATGCGGGCGTAATAATTCGCACCAGTAAAAAAGACACGCTAAAAAGAGAATTAAAGCAAGAAAATTACTAATAAATCAAATCTTTATTTTATGAACAAGAAACAACAAAGAGCCGAAAATTTAACCCGCCATTATTCCAACCTTTGCGCCTTATATACCCAAAATACTGGGGAAGCGCTGACAATGGAGCAAGCTAAAAAGCTATCTAATAAACTGCGCAAACTGGAAGCACTGGCAACAATAGAAACAACCGCACAGCTTAACGGATATTATCAAGAACCAACCCCGCAAGACTATAAAAACGGAAACTTTGAGAAAATGCGCTTAAAATGCACGGAAAACGGAGAATATCCCGAAAGTGAACAAAAACTCGACAAAGTGAGAGCGGAAGTGTTAAAGCTATTCAAAGGTACTTTAAACGGCTTTTTTATCAATTATGACGCAAGAGGCTACGCATTAAAAATAAAGGGCGAAAATTGCCCGCTATCGCAAGACTGGGGAGGATATTATATACTATCTCCCGAAATTCAATAACCCCAAAGGACTGGAAGCGATAACCAGTTAAAAAACACTATTTTAAAACCTTAAATTTATTCAATATGTCATACGAAATAATACTTAGAGAAAATGTACTTAGTGATAATACCCTAATATTACCCGATAATGGGAAGATATTTAAAGGAGGTTACATAGCCATAATAAAAGAATATGTTTATTTAAATGCGTGGAGTGATGAATTGAAAGTAAAAAAATTCAAAAAAAATAATTCATTAACTAAATATTTATCTAAAAATTACCCAAATTATGAGAGTATTTAACACAATATCGGAGGCAATAAATTACGCCCGCCAAGTATTAAACGCAAACCGAAAAGAAGCGCAAGACATACGCCGACAACTGGAAACTCGAAGCGTGGCAAAGTTTAACGGCTTACTCCTTTTTTATGATGAATTGCACCTACTAGATTAATTTTTAACCCTTAAATTTTATACCAGTGAAAAAGATTTTTAACTTGTTTTCTATGCTTTTTTTGTGCCTAGCTTTTGGCGTTTTATTTGTGCTAGTCTTTACCCAAGATCCATTGAGTAAGATTGGCGCTTTATTGTTCGCTTTTTTCGGCTTGTTGCACTATCTATTTTTTGACCTCTCTAATAATGCTAAAAAATAATTTTGGCCATTTAAAACTTATTTTCTAATTTACACAAAGTAAAACAAAAAACTATGAAAGAAATTAACAAATTAAAGGCGCAAATAAAGGCCTTAAACACTAAGTTAAACACTGGGCAAGTTAAAAATAGATATGCCCTAGAAAACAAAATTAAGGCGCTTAAAAGCCAGTATCAAATACTACTAGATAACTATAACTGGGAAGCCTATTTATCTAACTAATTAAATTAAATTTTATGAAAAAAGAACAAATCATTGAAAAAATTAGGATTGTAGAAGTTTCCCAAAATTCTTGGGATGAAGAAAATTTACTATTGCTTACTACTTTAACTGATGAGCAAATTCAAATCGTATTAAATCCTTTGTTGGAAGAAGAAAGGGATTGCGAAGATGGTAGTGTAATTTATGCTAATGAAGATTTGGCAAGTATATTAAGTGAAAAATATCCTAATGATATTGTTATATTATATGCTGAACCCGATTATTTAACTATTTAAACTAAATTTTATGACTTTTAAACAATTATGCAGAAAGCGAAATAAACTGGTAATGTTATCTTTAAAATTAAAAGGCGAAGAACAAAAAGCAGTTAAAATTGCTATTCATCTTATTGATTTACATTTAGACAATTTTAAACAATTAAATTAAATTTTATGCAAGTATATCAAGCAAAAGATGGCTTTTTATGGGCAGATGTTACCCCAATAGCTGAAAGTTTATGGTTAAGACAAGATTTTGAATTATATGCCATATATGATGACCAAAGCGAACATTTAATTCAAACGCAAAATGATTTTGATGAGTCAATTAGATTGAAAGATATTATAGTTATTGAATTATGCCCTATTCAAGAAATTAAAAAATTAAATTAAATTTTATGAAAACTTACACTTTTGAAATGTTACGAACTTACTCAACACTATTTGAGATTGAAGCAGAAAACCAAGAAGAAGCCAATGCAAAATTTAAGGCACTGGGCAATAATATTTATACCCAAGAAATGGAGCAATGTGAAGTTATCAAAGAAGAAGTAAAAGGGGATAAATACGCCCGAAAATGCGATAAATGTGGGCAAGGTATGAACGAGGGTTTTTGCATATACGAGGGAGAAGAATATTATTGTGATGATAAATGTTTATACTCGGTTTATAGCAAATCGGTATGGGAGGGAATGTATGATGCTGAAGATATTGGTAATAGCCCTAGTTATTGGACTGAATGGGAAGATGAAAGCGAATACCAGTATCAAATTATAAACGGAGAATTACAAGAAATTAATAACTTTTAAATCAAAAAAATGCAAACATTAACATTGACACCCCAAGAAAAAAAAGAACTTTTTTTAACTGAATTAGAGAACAAAATTATTAAACAATTAGGGGATAGTTTATATACCCGATTTGAAACTTGTTATCGTGCGCCTGCTTATGGTTGGTCGGTAGAAGAATATACTTATATGCCTATTGTAGCAAATAGATTAAGACAAAAAGGATATTCGGTTACCTCTAGCGTTAGTTATGAAGTTACCGACTGGACTATTGCAGTATAATTAAATAATTAAATAAAATTTTATGAAACCAAAAAACCACAAAGAACAAATTATTGTACCAGTATATTACTGGGAAGATGAAAACGGAGTAATTCACTACGATTTTGAAGAAATGGCAAGATATTATGAAAATGAAATCTTAAACCTTACTCACTCTTAAATCAAATTTTATGAAAATTGAATTAAAAAACTTTAAACATTACGAAAGACTAAGCGAAGAAACTAATTGTTTTGTAGGTAATATATGGATAAATGGCGTTAAATGTGGGTATGCTGAAAATACTGGCAAAGGAGGTTGCACCAGTTACCACAATGAGGGAACGCAACAAAGCAAAGAATTACTTAGGCAAGCAGAAGAATATTGTTTGACCTTACCTCCCTATTATGTGGGTAAAAATGATTTTGTTATTAATATGAATTTAGAACACTATATAGACACTTTAGCCGACAAAATGATAAGTGATATATATAAACAAAAAGATGCCCAAAAAATGCGTAAAAATATGGAAAAAGCCATATTGATAGGCAATGATGATACATACACGCAAATAGGGTTTAAGATCCCATTAAAGGAACTTATGGAAAAGCACCCCGATTATTTCAAAAAAACATTGAAAGATAGACTTGCCAAGTATCAAAAAGGCGATTATAGACTTCTAAACACTAACATACCTCAATCATTTTTAAACTAAATTTTATGAAAGAATTTGAATTTTATTTAGATAAAAAAATAACTACTTGGCTTAGAGAAAAACATTCAATAGAAGCAGAATGTTATCAAGAAGCAGTTAATCTTATGCAAGAGGCGTTTAAACGCAATTTTTGTGAAAACACATTTTACGACCAAGAAAGAATGTATGATACTGATGAATATATGTCAGTAGAAGATAACAAAGGTCAAGCAACAGCCGAATTATATGCTGATACTGAAAATGGTGATGAATTAATTATTGACAATTTAATCTAACATATTATGAAAATTTTACAATTATACCCCGAAGATTTTAGAAAAACCCTAGACTGGATAGCAATATGCGACCAGTTGAATGTACCAGTGAACGCTACTAGCATTGAATTAAAAGTAAGCAGTGTACACTATGAAGAAGATGAAAATTTAGAATTAAACGATATTGAAAATTAATAACCTTAAAACTTAAAACTATGCCAAATTGGTGCTACAATTCACTTTGCGTAAGTGGAAACGAAGAAAAACTTGCAGATTTTGTAAGTAAAACAATTATCCCCAGTGATATGTCAAGTGAAACTGACTACAATGAGGAACACAAATTTACCTTTAATATCTTACACCCTTTGCCAAAGGCACTGGAGGGAACTACCTCGCCATTAAGAAAGCTAGAGGGCGAAACTGAGGAGCAATATAAGGAACGAATGGCTGAAAATGTTCGCTTATATGGTGCAGAGGACTGGTATAGATGGCAATTAGATAACTGGGGAACAAAATGGGACGCAACACATACTCAAGTGGAACAATTAGACTCCAGTTGCTTGTTTGTTAGATTTGATACCGCTTGGAGTCCTCCTATTGAATGGTACTTGAAAATATTTAAAATGTACCCCGAATTAACCTTTGAGGTTGTTGTTGGCGAAGAAAGTGAAGCATTTTGCGGTAAAATGGTAGCTACTGGAGGCGAAATTGTTTTTGATGAAAGTGGCGAATATTTGCACCAAGATGAAGATGGCAAAGAGGTTAAATATAACCAAAAAGAAAGGAAATGGCAATATGTTGATACTGAAGAATTGATTATGGATGAAGATTTTTGGCCAATAGACATAAACCCTTATGAATTAAATTAATTTTTTTAATACAATTAATATCATTACTTTTACTTTACACAAAAAAAATTACTGAAATGAAAACTACTACAACGAACTTATTTGCTACTGCAACAAAAGTTAAAGAAACAACAAAGAAAACGGATAAGAAAGTTATCCAAGCACCCGAATTAGGCGACAAAGTAAAACGCTTTGCTGAACTAAAGCAGATTATTGATAGCGCCACTGGGGAACTTAAAATGATTGAGGGCGATATTAAAGCCACTGGTAAAGGATTGTTTATGAAAGAATACCTTAGCCAAAAAAGTACGCCCGATAATTTCAAGATAGAAGATGGGACTGGCAATGCTTGTATGTTTATTGTAATGGATAAGTACACTATTGTTGATGAAAACAAAGCTAATATCCTATCTAATTTTGATGGCTTATTGGCTGAAAATGTAGTGTATAAATTTAATGCTGAATTGGTGGAGAAATATGGGCAAGTATTGAGTGAATTAATCCTTAATTGCCCCGATATTGATGATTTGGATAAAGGCAATCTAATTAGTGGCGAAAAGACATTTAGCGTGCAAAAGGGCAGTATTGATAGACTTATGCAATATGATAGTCCAGAGGCAGTTTTTGAATTAATTAACCCTATTGTGGCACTAAAAAAATAATATGAAAAAAACTTTAATTTCTATTTATGAAATTGCATATTTTATGCTTATTTCAGTACCACTGGCTTGTATTTTATTTTCAACTGCACACTCAATTTTTGAACTTAAACGCATAATATTATGGCTACGCACAAAACACACTCATTAAGAATAGAAGTAAACTATTATACCCAATGGATACCTCCTCAAATAGAGGAAGGACACGGCTACCACGATATTGGTAGCTACAATGAACTGGATCTTGGTAAGGTAGTATTAAAACTCTCAAATGGCAATGAAATAGATATTACTAACCGACTGGATAAGTTTACAAAAGATGCAATTTATAACGAAATCCTAGATAGATTATGATACCTTACTTAAATTTCAATTACATATACCCGCCTCGTCCCGAATTCAAAGTACCTCCCAGTGAACTGGAGAAATTTGATAATGGCGAATATGTGGTTCAACCCAAATATAATGGCACTTGTTGTCTTGTTTTTACTAATGGGGAAGATACCTTCGTTTATAATAGACACAAGCAACAAATGGCTAATTATAGCCAAGAAATTGATTTTAGTTCGCTTGCTCAGTCTAATAACTGGTATGTATATGCAGGAGAATATCTCAACAAAGGTAAATTGGGCGAAAATGGGCAAAAAGAAAAGGATAAGTTTATTATTTGGGATATTCTCGTTTGGTGTGATCAATACCTTATTGGCGATAGCTTGCTAACCCGAATTGGCTTACTGGAGGAGCAATACCCTTGTACTAGAGGAAAGGTTAGTAAGGAAGGATTTGAAATTTACACGCACCTATGCATAACCGATATAAATGGCGTTTATAAAGCACCTACCTATCTCAATGGATTTGAAAAGCTATATAACGACATAATTCAAACGGATTTGTACGAAGGACTTGTAATAAAGAAAATAGATAGCAAATTAACTTTTGGCTACCAAGAACTAAATAACCACGATTGGCAAGTAAAATGCCGTAAACCAACAAAAGTATATCATTTTTAAAATTAAAACTATGCACAAAGAATTAAATGGATTGACTGCAATGCAACTAATGATCCAAGCACTGGAGAAAGTAAAACAAAAAGAAAATGTAACCCCAGTGGCAGACAAAATAAACCAAACACTGGAGGCGTGTAAGCAATTAGCTATTGGCTTGCTAGATATTGAAAAAAGCCAGTTAGCAGATGCTTATCGCAACTCGGATTTTGAAACATATTACGAAAATAGATTTTATAACCAAAAATTAAATTAAAATGGCAAAATTTGAATTAGTTAAAACAACTGATGTAAATGGAGAAGTATGGTACAACATTAAGAAAGACGGACTTCATGTTAATCAAAGTTTTTCAAAAGATTTAAAATTAACTGAACAAATGTTTGATGAATTAGTAAATGGTAAACCAAGTGAACCGATTGTAGAAATTTTAAAAACAATAGAAAATGGAAATGACTAGAAGTATTTTAGAGTTAGCAATACCGATTGTTATGACAATTTTAATATTTATTATAATTTATAATTTGAAATTATATGTTAAATACTGGAAGATGGATAAGCGCAAAGTGGATAAACTTAAAGAAATAGATTATCAAATAGCCAATTCAACGGATTATAAGGAAATTGTATCATTAACTAACGAATATAATAGAATTAAGAATGAGGACTAAGCAAATTAGTACACTGGAGTATGCACAAAAGATTAACCCAGCATACTTTAGGCGTAATCGGAAGTTTCCCGATATGCCAGTAACAAGACACGCTATATTTTACCGAATAAAAAACAATATGCCATTACCCGAAGTAATAAAATATAATAAAGTGGGTAAAGTACATATATTAGTCGTAAGACACGATTTTTAAACTAAAAAAATATGAAAGAAGAAAACAAATTATGGGTAATTAACTGCATTAATTCATGCACAAATATGGATCAATTAAAGACTTGTGAAATCATAATCGGGCTTTTTAAATTTAGGCTATTAAAGGATGGAGCAACTGAACAAGAAGCATATCAAATTGAAAGTGAGTTATTAGATGCCTATATTGTTAAAGAAGCGTTATTGATTGTATGATTTATAAATATTTTGCAATAGCATTCATACTAATATATTTTGTATGGATGACATACTTATACCTAAAAGAACCAATAAAATGAGCAGAAATTATGAGCATAAAGATTATTCAATATTACGACTAGATAATGAAACTATGCGTGATAGGATTAAGGAATTAAAAGATGAAATAAAAAAACTTAAAGAGGAGTTAGATGAAGAAAGAAAGAAATTGGTACAGGCAAAATGGCAAAATGATGTTATTCAAAAATGACAAGCTGATAAGGCAATATAGATATAATGACATTTACAAAAGAAGGCAAATATTAAAGATTTGGAATTCGGAAGTTAAATTTAATGGTAATGATAAATATGAATTGATAATAAAACCAGATTAATCTTCTTCTTGAACCTTATCTATTTCCTTTATATCAATTATTTCAATACCTTCGAACATTTTTATAGCATCCAACAAAGAATCGGCATAGACTAACTTAGTTAGCTTTATGCCGTTTTTTTTGAAATATACTCGATAGGTTTTCATTTCGTTCCGTCTTGCAAGGGTTCGTGATCGGATTGGTCTATCCTTCTATAATTTTCTTTCCATAATATCTTGGTTAAAGCGATGGATTTTTCAACTATTTCTTCTTCGGTGTCCTCTGGTTGTAAAAGATGCATAACCTCGTGGATAAGGACTTCTAAATGCTTTTTAGATTTTAATCTGCTATCTATTTCAATAATCCCATCGGAAGAAGCAATGCCGTATGCTTGTTCCTTACCTAATTTACGATAAATTATTTTTATCTTGGGTATCACTTTTATACAATTTTACCTTTAAAAATTCTTTTATTATGAAATTCAAAATCTTCACCATTTGAGTCCAAATCAACTTCTGCAAAACCATGATTCCATTTATTTAATGGCATATAAGCTGGATGTAATTCACTTAAACAACCAAGCGACCAAGTGGTTACCATCTTGCCAGTAAGAGTCGGCTCTGTGTGTTCACTACTTTGATGATTATGTCCCTGAAAACAACTAACTTTTGACTTTAAGAACAATCCTCGTGCTGGATTTACCGGTGCTGAAATACCACCTATGTATTCATGACCATGAATTCCCCAAAGGTTATTTAGCTTCATTGGTCTTTTATCGCCAATTATTTCTATTCCTCTGGCTCTTGCTTTAATGATATTTTCAAATTCAAATTCTTCAACGCCAACTAATTCACCTGCTTTCTCGTATAAAAAATGCTCGTATCTTTCTTCGTGGTTGCCTATTTTAAAATACATCTTGCACTTTAATTCTTTTTCAAGCACATCAAACAATGCTTTGAATGTATCTAACTCTAATTTAAAATTTCTTTTCTTTGGGTCTTTTATAAATCTACTTAGTCTATGGCAATCTATTGTATCTCCATTTAAAAGTAAAGCATCAGGTTTACTTTTCTTAGCATATTGTAAAGCTGCGGTAATAGCATCTATGCTGTGATATGGAACATGAATATCGGATAAAATTAAAACTCTTTTGTGTCCTTTAAAAATATATGGCTCGTATGCAATTTCATCGGACGCTGGTAATTTGTATGGATTGTATGGTCTTGCTTCTTCTTTTGAAAATTCACTATTTACTATTGTTTTTCTTGCTCTGTGAATTGCTCCTTGTTTGCCTTCAATGTATCTTAGTGAACTTCTAGCAGATTCCCAATTTTTAAATTGTAAGTTATTTTCAGCATACATTATCCTTGCTAATTTCATAGAAGGCATATCAGGATATTTCAATCTATATTCTTTAGCTATCTTTGAATTGCCATTCGATTGTGCCATTTTTTAACAATTTTTACACAAATTAGCTATAATTTTAATTATATTGGCCATTTTTTTTCTGGGCAAGCATCGGCACCTACTGGACTAAATACTTTTGCACTGGTTGTGCATCCACATACTGAGCAATAATCTCTTATTGTACCTTGTACCCATTTATCACAAGCCATGCAGATTTCAAGCCTTTTTTCGGCTATTTCTTTTTGTTCATCGGTTGGATTGATGGCAGTTGCGTAGGATAAAACTATTTCTTTTAACTTGTTCATTTTGGGAAAGTATTTGTTGTAGTAATCTATGTTAAATTTAAATAAATTAATTTTTATATAATTATAATATTTTTCGTAAACCTTCTCTAACTCTGCGTATGTTAGTGGGGTAAGCGGTGCGGTTGCGTAATCACCACTAGCTTTTTTGTGGTTCTCAAAGTTATCTGGATTGTCAATATCACCACTTTGCTTATGCCCCGCGACTTCGGCTGGATCACCCCAATTAAAGCAATATGATGGCAAGTAATCCTTGTTATGCTCATCTAATTGTTCCTCATCCCTTAGTTTAGTGTACCAGCTAAGCCCTTCATAGCCCGTTAAATCGGATCTAAATCCTATTTCCCTGATTCTATTCATCTTAACTATTATACTAGCTTCTAGGGTATTTTTAACCATTTTAAGCTCACTTTGTGAAGCGAAGAAGCTCATCTCTGGTTTCCAAGCGTCTTTGCCATTGGCTTCAATACCATCTACCGCTTGTTGCAGGTGCCACGGCAAGTATATGTCATCATCATCGGCTAGCATAAAGTAATCGCCAGTAGCGTGGGTAACTGCATCTCGGCATATCTGTCCTCTGTTTTGGTAAGGCAAGCCAGTTTCATAATCTAAGGAGTTATTTACTAGTATAATATTTGGATCTTCCACCCCTAATTGGAACGGATATTCTGTATCTGTATTAAATATGATTAACTCTTTGTTTTTGTAAGATTGGGCATAAAATTGAGAGATTATTCTTCTCACACAATAGAATCTTCTATAAGTTGTACAAACAAAACTGACTTTATTCATTATGGTAATTTATATTTTATTAAGATACTCCCTCTAAAGGTAGGTATGTATTCGCTCCATTCAATATGTTCTTCAAATACTCGTAAAAAAAAGTCTATTGCTTTTTTAACATCTTGGTGATAATCATAATCATCCAATATAACATATTGGCATTTGCCTATGCACATTTTTAAATCATGTATTTTACAATAATAATCATGGCATCCATCAATTGAAACTAAATCAAAAAACTGCGGAAGTTCTGTTTCTGCTTGCGAATCTTTGTGTAGTATTTCCCATTTTGCATCACCGGTATAATACTTGCCTATGTTTTCTTTGGCTATTTTATTATCTCCGTATGTTTCCAAGTCCCACCCCAACGCATATTCCATATTGGGAGATGCTTGTATCGTAGGTAAAAAACTAAACCCAAAGCGAACGCCAATTTCTAAAAATGTTTTTGGCTTAATCACTTGGGCCATTGCCCAATACCACTCAAAGCAATTACCACTCCATACATAATCGTATGAATCGTATTTGGTAAAAAATTCAGATGGTATTACATCATGAATTGAATTAGGCTTAGCCTTGTATATCTCTTGTATAATCATTTAGTATATTGATTTTTTGTTTTTGGCTTAGGCAGCCCTAGTCTTTTTGCTTTAGTGTATTGATTTTGACCTTTTAAATTGGCAAATCCTTTGTGGTTGCCAGATTTTACGGCATATTTTATATTTTCAGATTGAGTTGTAATTTCTAAATTATCCACCCTATTATCAAGGGGATTATTGTTTTTATGATGAATAATCTTATTAGAAATATCGCCAATGAATTTCTCAGCCACTAATCGGTGTATCAAAAACCATTTTTTATTTATTTTTATAGTTGAATAACCTATTGTGTTTTTATAGGTTTTTAATGTTTTACCTGTGCATACATTCATTATTTCTCCGCAATCAGAAACTTGATAAGTTACTCTTGGAGATTTATAAAAGATTTCCCATTTCATATTAAAATTGATCTTGTTGCTGTTCTTTGAATTAATTCCCAATATTTTTTGCTTGCGGTGCCTTCTTTTATTTCCAATTGTTTGTTATAAGGCAACTCTTGTATATACAATGCTTTATAAAATAAACCTTGATTTGAATTTGTAACACCAGCATTATGAAATATATTGTATTTATCCCATTCGCTTTCTAAGGAAGTTGCCCATGAAAATTCTAAATCTGGATGGCAAATTGTTTGATTACCTCTTTTCCATCCATTCCACAATACCGCAAACATATCTGCGCACCATATCTGCAAAGGATGATAAGGTTGCCTTGATTCGCCGGGAGGCATTGTGCGCCTATCTAACTCAATCTTCTCGTTATTCAAATCTGTTATTTCTTTAAATAGTCTTTCACAATCCTTTTCAACATCTGCCCAAAATTCAGCATCTATACCTTTCATAAGATACTGCGCGCCTATTGCGTTTAGTTCATTATCTTTTACAACTTCTTTATCTATTCCTACTATTTCGCACATTTTATCAAGTACATCCTCTCCTTTGCTAATTATGTAACTATGGGCTATGTACCATCTTGTATCGGAACCATACCATTT
>JACCDV011170152.1_pt1 | contig 13119 bp, 6 predicted proteins | sample 7446131 | NCBI WGS metagenome assembly JACCDV01 (sample SAMN15323448, study PRJNA562643) | freshwater metagenome | isolation source: river surface water | place: USA:Blue River Watershed | collected 2017-08-17 | reverse complement strand
TCAATTCAATTTTAATCTGGCTTGTTAAAAAACTGGTAGTTTTTAACCTAATCAACATCAGTCCATAAAAAATCCTTTTAATTATTCAAAATTAATCTGTATTTATAATCATATATATAACTGTTATTAGGTATAATCATATTTTATACAAGTTTCATGATAAAACAATAAAGACGATGGATTTCTCACAATGAATTTTATTAGTTTCCTTTTATGATAATTTATTGCAAATCGTTTAGATCTATTTAAGAGTCATTTGTTTCTCATTCAATTAATATTCAATCATGTTCACCTGTAAACAATTCGTTAATTTTTAATAGAGTTTCTTGCTCTTTTTCATCAACTTCTTTCATTTGAATAAAGTTAGAAAAAGTATGACTTTTTACCTTACCTCCAAAAAATTGATATTTAAGGGTAAAACGGTTGTTCGGTAAAATCAAAGCCAATAATTATATTATAATCATTTTTCTCTCCAAAAACTCTACCAAAATAGTTATATTAAACATGCTAAGAATTTCTCTATAATTCCATAAGAGATTAATTTAGATAAAAACTTATTATTTTACATCTCCTCTTCTCTTAAGCAAATTCCAAGTTATGAAAAATGTTCTTAATGCTACAAAAGACCTAATATATTCATTATAATTTAAATTACTTATAAATTTCTTTGTTTATTTTGTTATCTCATAATTCCCTATCGATTTCTTTCATATATAATTTATACAATTCTAAAGTTGCTCTTGCATCCTCTATAGAGCAGTGCTTTCCTTTTTATATCTCAAGATCCAAAAACTCACTTGTAAGATCTTTTAATGGTCTTTTACCTTTGTTTCCTTTATAAAGACTAAAAAGTGAAATATCTCTAATTTTAACATTTTCAAGTTTGACATTGAGCAACTCAAGATCATTATCCAAACTGTGTCCAATTATACATTTGTCTTTCAAAATGTTCTACAATTATTCTTAATATTCTGATAGCTTTTTGGCTCTTGATATTTAAAACTCGTTTAGGCCAGTTATATGGGTTATATAATTGGTTACATTCTACTCAGGTTAAATAATCTAATCAAATAAAACATGTCAGTTGTAATTAATAATAGAAATTCTAGCAATGTGTTTTAATTAGTTACAAATAACCATTTCACAATCTAAAGAAACAATTTATGTTGCACCAGTATAGCTTTAATCATCAGGCATTAAAGTGGTTAACTAAACAGTTCTTTTTTCTAGTTTTTTAAAATCCTTCTTCTTTTATAGCTAATATTTATTGGATTTTTTTATTTTTATTATTTTCATAATTTCTTCTTTTGAGTTTTTTACTCTTTTTAATACTTTTTCTTTAATTTGAGTTATTTTATTAAGAAAATTACTTGCTTATTAAAAGTCATGGTTTTACATTTTTATAAATTTATAATTAATGGAAAATATAAGCGAAATCCTCTAATATGTAAATAACTGAATAAATTAGAAAGATATTAACACCAGGTCTAAGAAAATAGAGAAAAAATATATAAATCAGCTTAGTGAGATAAATGCTTAAAATAATAGTGATTTTATGTAACAATAATTAATAGATGAAATAAAGCAAATTTATCAATAGGTTTAAGACAGCTAAAATATAATTGATAAATAAAATCAAGAATTGGAAAAAATGAATTAAGAAAAAGTTGAAACTCTATAAAAACAAAAGGAACTTTAAGCTATTCAAAATGATTTACAAAAGCAATTTTAGTAGAAATAAAACTCATTAGAAAAGGAATAAAACTAAATGTATGAATAAGCTAATTAGTAAATTTAAGACTGATTAAAGGAGATAATATACAAAGAGAATAAATAAAAACAGATGATCGAAGCTGTTGAGCAAATAAAGACCAAAAAAATCGAAATTTAAGAACAAATAAAAAAACATCTAAATGAATAATAGCAACTGATAGAAAAGAAATAATAATATTATTAAGAAATTGAAGATAAATATTCCCAATTTTTTGATTAAAAAGTTGATAATGAAACGATAAATCAAGTTTAAGATAGCAAAAACTCTATAGAGAAATTAATTGCTTAATATAAGCCTGTTTTAGAATAAATAAAAACCGAAATAAAATAATAGGAGAAATTAATTAATGAAAGAATAGCAATTCTTAACAGCCAATAAGAAGTATAAAAATAATTCATAAAACTCAATTCAGATGAATTCGATATTGTAACAAATGAAATAAGCTGAATTGATAATATTGTAAATGCAGTGGATTAATTATTGGAGAAAAATAATTTAGAAAAAAAGTATTCCGATTTGGAGAAATTATAAAAAAAGAAAATTATACTGGAAAAGTAAATATAAAAGCTCTCTGTATAATTATTATAATTCATATTTGTTTTTTATTATTTCAGATTCTTCTTAGTTAAGATATTATTCATATTCTATTTTACCTAAAAGCTCCTTAATTTATAATTTTTCTTTTTTAAGAAGCATTTTATATGTTAATTGAAATTTATAGGATTGGCATAGAATCAATAACATTTATGTTAAGAACTCTTAATCTTGTTACTAAAACTTTAATAATGAATTTGTTATAAGTAAAAACTTGTTAATTTCCAATTGTTTTTTTGAATAAAATTGCTATAATAAACAAAGATCAATTTTCAGTAAATATTAATATAGGTTTTCTGTGTTGTTTTTCATACTTTCAATTGTTATTTCGAATTATATTGAGTTGGTTGGTTGTGTGAAGTTATTTATCAATCTTTCTTATACTTTAATAGATATTTAATCACTGATATCCAGATTTGCTTATGTTTATATTTATCTATTTACTTTTACTTATTACTCAATTTATACATTTTCTTATTATTTTTACTAATTTATTAATTCTAATTTTAAGCTTTGAAAAGTTAGCAAACTTTGTTGAATTCTTTTATTTTCATCTTTTTATAGTAAAATATTGCATTATTATATTCCTTCTTCTATAAGATCTTAATTGTCATTTAAAGTGGATTTTTACTATTATAAATATCCTTCCAAATTCAAAATATATCTATAGACTATTTTTAAGTTTTCTCAATTATGTAATAAAAGTTCTTTACAATCATTTATTCCTTATTTAAAGTTTTATAGTTTAATGCAAACAAAAGAGCGATTAGAAAGAGTATCATAATAAAGTTGCAATAAATCCTATTCATTTGTATTCTATATTTTGTTAATTATAAAATTATAGATTTCATAAGACTCTTAATATGCTTATTATTAAAACAAATCATTTGCTTGATTTTTCTTATCCAATAAATCTTTATAAGAAAAAGTAGCATCATTTTCTTTTGATAATTTTTACTCATTTTATTCAAATATCTACATATATATATTTTATGCTTTGTTGTTAATACTTTAAGAATTAACATTTTAAAGATTTTATCATATATTGTTTAAATAATTATAAATTTCTTTATCATTATGATTTATCTTTAATAGCAAATGACAATATATTAAAGCTTATTCGTAATTATTAATTCTAATAAAACATAAAATTGCTCTTTTGATGTTTTTTATTAATAAATTCTTATTTGAGTTTTTATAATCAAAATCTTAAGCTTAAAAGATATTAAGAAAAATCTAGAAATTCTCTATAGCAGAATTATCATCTTAGATTTATTTATAACAATGAATCAAATTGCTGTATAAAGACAACAGCGTTGATTATTATTACTCAGTTTTTAAGATTTCTTTGATATTTTATATAGAGGTTTCAAAAAGTCCGTTTTATATGTCTTTTTTAATGTTTTCAATTACATTTTAATCCTTTGTTTCCTCAATAATTATTGGAACAGTGAATTTATATCTATTAAGATATTCGTTAAACTATTTAAGCTCATATTCACTAAGATGGTTTTTAACTCTTTTTATTGATGCTTTTATACTCTCATTTTCGGGCTCGATTTCTGATATTTTTTAATAATCATAGATTGACTCTATATACTTAGAACTCATTTCATATGCCTTGGCCCTTCGGAACAAGCTTTTAATAAAATTTGGTTCAATTTTAAGCGATTTTTCACATAAATCGATAGCTTTTGAGAACTGCTTAGTGTTAATAAAGGCTTAAGCAAGATTGCTCATAATAATATAATTATTTTCATCAACTATCAACGCCTATTAATAATGGTTGATTGCCTCTTAGTAATTACCAGAATTCATCGCTTCATTACCTTTATTTTTCAAACTTTCAGAATCGTTTTGAATTTATCCAGAATTTACTTTGTTTTCAAATTCATTCATTTATTATCCAACTAAGTTCTTTAATTTTTCATTATCAATTTATGATAACTCTTTTTGCTTAATTAATTCAATCTTTTTTTATATTGATCTTTTTAGATCAATAAAATAATCTCCATCTTCTTCGATCAGCTTTATTGCTTTTTGGAGCTTTTCAATATCTTAGCAATTCTCTAACCATTCATAGGTGATGTCATCGAGTGTCAAATTATCTTAGTTAAAAAGCATTATAAATTTAATAATTCCAGAATGTAAAAAATAATACTTTTTATGTTAATTAAATATTGTCTTTAATCGAATGTAGATTAAATTAAAGAACTGCTTAAAGAAGAATATGAAACAATAAATAACTATTGATAAAATGACTTAATTTAAGAATATTAGAAAATGTTAAAAAATTCGTTATATTTAAATTACTATGAAAACATTTAAAAATCTGTTGATAAATTTTCTGTTAAAATTTTCTCAGATTTTTATTAAATTTCAATTTTCTCTTTGAATTATGAAACAATTTAAGAAAATCATTAAAGTTATAGCAATTTTGATAATATTGACTTGAGTGACTATTAGGATTAAATGTTTATATAAGAGAGCCTTTATTGATAGTTACAAAAGGATTATTTTCAAATTTCTAGTAATTAAACTTCTCTTAATTATTCTTTTTTGATTCTTTTATTTTTGTTCTATTATATCTATATGCTAAGCTGATACATTGACTTTTTGCTACTTACTTTCTTAACAATATGAATATCGATTATTTTGAAGTTAATATCAGCTAATTATTCCTTTATGATTTTATTAAAGAAATTATTTTATTCATTTTCTGATATTTCCTAAAAAGTATAAATATGTATAAAGGGTTAACAAATATCAAGAATATCATAACAATTTTAGAAAAATTTCAAAAAATCTATTGATAATGCTGGAAGATTCATAAAATAATGAATTTTTATTACTTATTCCATTCAATTCTATTAATCTTATAAAATTTAAAAACTTTTTAAAATAAAATCCGCTCCATCAAGATTAAAGCATTGAATTTAATCTTTTTTTATTTTATTAAGTTTTATATTTTCCAATAAAAATCTTACTGAATCTGGATTCAGATCATTTGAATAGCATCTAGCCTATTTATCAATTACAGCCAATATTGATAAAGGCCCAACTCCGCAAAAAACATCAAAAATAATATCACCTTTATTTATATGTAAGTTTATTAATCATTTTCTTTCATATTAAAGACGAGTGCAGAAAAATGTTTTTTCAATATCAAATTTTAACAACATTTAATTCTCTTTATAAATAACAGTTTCGATTTTCTTACCTGCAATAAGTTCTAAAATAGGCGTTCTATAAGTATTATTCAAAGACTCTGATTTATTATAAACACTTTATATATTCTTATTGCTTAGAATGATTGCTTCACCAATTATATTTTTATAAATTTCCTATTGCTCGTTTAGGTAAATTATTGCAACCTTATCTAATGTCTCAAACGAAGAAGGAACCTAAATGCTATCAGGTAAAAGTCTTTATAATATTTATTGATAATTTAATGTTTTATAATCAAGAATTGTTTCAATTTAAATCTATTGATATTTTTCCTTTAGATTTAATGGAATTTCATTAAAAACCAAAATAAGGTTTTCTTAATCATGTTTTTAGACAATTTTTATACCCTTTGTTTTTGTTAAGAAATCTCTATATTCTTTTTAAATATTTTAAATCTCTTCTTTAGGAACAACTAAACCATAACTTATTACTTTTTATTCTAATTGTTTTAAATCTATCATTTATATAATTAAAAACTCGTTAATTTATAATGAATAAAATCATATTTATCTTAATTTCTCTTTTTAGCATTTTTTAAAATTAAAATTGTCCTGTATTCTTTTATTAAGATTTCGGTATTGAGTCAAAAGAAATGATTTCAGATGATAAAATACGTCTTTGCTAATTAAATGAAAAAAGTTGTTGTAATTTATAATCAAATATTGGAATTTACAATAATTGGGTAATAAACGAGGAAGGAAGAGTTTTGAAATAGAAACTTAAATATCATAAATAACTATATAAATAGGTATTGGCATAAATTGAGAAAATTGAGTACAAAAGATAGACTATTCTTCAAAATAGAAAAAACTCTATTCAGAATAATTGCAGCATAATGTCAGAGACTATTAAGGGATTTAATCTATAAAAAATTATTCCTTTTTTAACAAAGGAAATAGATACATATTTTTGACAAATAAAAAGCAGTTATAAAGGATTTTATTGTTCAATATGTAGTTCCTAAGGCTAAAATTCTATTAATATGGAAAGTAGTAAATTATTAGTTACCAAAAGTTATTGTAACTGATTTATATAAGATTCTGTATCTTTTTATAGCTATTTCAACTATTATATTCCTAAGCTTATTGAGCTTTTAACATATTTTAATCAAAGCTGTGATATATAAGGAAATTATTAAGAAAAAGTCTAAATAAAAACACCTATAAAAATAAGTAAAATTTTAGTAAGAAACATTAAGCAATGCATAAACAGTTATGAACTAAAACAATAAGAGAAATTTTGTTCTTTTATTTGTAAGGAATTTTCGATTTTTTGAATTAATCGTTAATACTTACCAAATGTATGATTTTTTTATAAATTTATTGAAAGTACAAGCAATATACTAAAGATATAAGAAATGAGTGTTTTCTATAAAGAACCTTTGGAATTCAAAAACAAAGTATTAAACGACTAAGAGATAAAAGAACTAAAAATGAATATTTCTATAAATCAAGGCAAACAGATAATAAACCAATAAATGTTTAGCAGAACAAAGGCGACAAAGTTTAAACTATAAATATCAGAGGAAAATGATAATGGTTTTGATTTTTACAAATAAGCAATCTATCTAAGAACAAATGAAGCAATATATAATGAAGTTTTAAATGAAATTTCCTAATAAAAAAAAGAGAAAAAATAAGAAGAAAATAATAAATCCTCAATTCTTAATACTTTCGGTCTTACTGCAAGTAAAAATTAATAAATTTATTAAATTAGCTTTATGTCTTCTAATTCTATGTTTTAATGGGATATTTTATTCTATTAAAAAAGCTAAGATAAAATCAAGTCTCAATTATGAACTATTTAATCGTTGTTCTGTTTTTATATGAAATTTACAAGCTTTTCAAATCTTTCATATTTGATTTTTCTTCCTTTAGATCTTTTATTATCTTAGATTTTCTTAATTTTATTACTTTTTCTATTTTATAGATATTCTTAAGTGTTTTAAATTTAAAAAGTTTTTTATTCAGAATTTATTTCAATATTGTTCAAAAGCAATAAATAATCAATAGCAAGTTGCTTCATATCCGTTTTAATTGTATTTGGAATATTTTATCAATTTTCATTTTTCATTGAGATTTTGTCATTAACCTCTTTGTTTGACATGTTAAAATCAATTTCTTTAAAATTGACATCAAGCTATTAATTTTCCTTTATTTACTTTTATAATGTGTTTTTGCAAAATTATTAAATTTCCTAAATTTAGCTGTTTTATTAATCATAAATTTACTATGGGTTTAATTGATTCTCTCATTTAAGACTATCATCAGCCTTTTTTTCAAATTTTAAAACTTTATAAAAAATCTCTTAAGAAATATAAATCATTTCTTTAAAAGAGCAGTTTGGAATTAAAAAACTTTCAATTACATTTTATATTGATTCGGATAATAGTAAAATGTTTTGTAAATTTACTATAGAGAAAATATCCATTTGATTCTATAAGCTTTATTTATCTTCTTATTAGTAAATGTTTAATTAATAAATAAGCTCTAATTATTAATAGATTAAATTATTAACAATTTTACCGTTTTATAATAAGCCTTTCATATATTCTTACTTTGTTAAGTTTTGTTTAATAGGCTGCTCGATTTCTTCTTCATCAAATTCCAACTCTTCATAGTTATCCATTTATTCTTCATATTCTGATTCAATTTCACTCATTTATAAATTATTTTTAAAATAAACCTTTATAATGTTAACATAAGATCCTCCAAATAAAAAAGGTTATATTTCTACTATTCCAATGGGTTACACTTTTACCAAATGGAAAGAAATGATGGATTATAATTAAAAGGCTGGAAAAATTAATGAATTTGCATTATAAAATGAGAAATTTGAAATTTCTTAAATGAGTCGTTCATAAGTAATTAATAGAAAATCTAACGAATAAAATTAATAAGAAAAAAAGGAGTGGTTGGATTGATAGAAGAAAATTGATCAAATTGAACAATAAAGAGAAAAAGATAAAATTAACTTATAAAAATAGCTTTTATAAGAAACAATGCAAAATTCTTAATAAACAAAAGAAATTATAAAAAAAGAAAGATTTAAGACTTTATAATAAGAAAAGCTTCATTAATAAGAAAATGAAAAAATTCAAAATTTTATTGATTTTCAAAATTTTGAAAAGTCAAAGATTTATAAAGAAGAAATTAACAATTTATGCTTGTAAAAAGAAAAGCAAAGACAGGAGCATAAAAGTAAAGAAATATAAAACATTTAAGAAATATGATAATAGCAAGAATAATATGGAATAAAGATAGAGTAAAATAGTAAAGCATTTCATGAGCAAATTAAAGAAAGATTAAATCGTAATTAAACAGCTTATGAGTAACTTTAATAGTTATAATAGAGCAAATAATAAGAATAGCTTTAAGAGAATAAAAAAGAGTTTTTCCTTATTCGCCAACAAATTGAAGCCGAATGAAAGGAAATTGAGAAAAAACATCTTTTAAAAAACGTGAATTTGCAATTCATTCAGTAATAAATTAAGACTAATAAACTTAATAAGGAATATTTGGATTATCAAGAGCAAAGAAACGACTATTTGATAATAAGAAATCAAATTGGAAAGGAAAATAATTTAGATTAAAAACAAAAGGAAAAATAATGATAAAAAATAGATGAAATTCTTGATAAATTAAAAGAGTAAATCGAATAGAAAAAATAGGAAATTTAGTTAAACGAATATCTTACTCTTGATGAAGCAAAAATAAACAATAATAAAATACAGAACTTCGAGTATAAAACTCCCTCAGATAGCATAGTATCTGGATTGGTAGGATTTTATAGACCAATCGATAGAGATAAATAGATGAATATGATTAAGGCTCATTTTGCATAGCAAGATTATAATAGTAAAAATCAGGTAAAAGATAACAGATAATCAATGGCTCAAAAAAGATACAATCCTAAAGAAGAATTTGATAACTTAGAAATTAGAAAAAATAAAAGCTTCATAAATTAGGTTGCTTATGATATTATAAGCGGAGATTTGAAGAAATAATAATTTTCAAAAATTATTAATAAAACTCTGTAAAAATGCTTTAATTTTAATCAAGTATTTCTTATAAGGATTTTATATTATTTTAAGAACAATGAAATTCAGTTTCTTCAATCTTATTAAAATCTCCTTGGATTTTTAATATTTTCTATTCAGTGTTCCATATTGCTAAATTAATAGAATTAATGGTTTAAAATAAAGAAATTTATAATTGATAAATCTTATTGTTTAAAGAGATTATATTCTCTTTGTATTTTAACTATACAAATCTTACAGTTTTCAATAAAGGCAAATTTATCTCTAATGAAAATTGATAATCTTGAATATTATCAATAATTTCTTAATCAATTTAATTTATATTAAAAGAAACATTTTATTAATTTAATAAGAAAATCTAAAAATCGGGTTTTATTTACTTTTATTCTATTATTTAGCTTTATAATTATTCTTTTCATTCTTATATTAATTTTTATTATTGTTTTTCTCGGTATTTTTTATTAGTAATTTTGTCATATTTAGAATCCAACATTTGAATCTTTAGCTGAGCTTAAAATTTAATTCTATGAACCTCGATATTCTCTCCTTTATACTTCACATTCTTCATTAATTTAAAAGACTGTTGTAATTGTTACTAAAATTTCTATTAAAAATATTAACTAAAAATCAAGTAAAATTAATTTAAATTCTCAACGTCTTTTTATAACAAATCTGATATTATTGGATTGACAACAACATCAACTTTTTAGTCTTGTTTAAACATCATTAGCTCTCCTATAGACATTGGTAGTCTTATAGCTTATTCAGTTATATTATCTTCTAAAATTTCTTTTTATTCTGGTTGATCTATTGCTGGATGAGAAAGAATATTGATGAATATCTTTTTTCCATTAATAAAATAAGACTTAAAACAACACTATTTATCTGGCAAAATATTCAGCCCTTTTTCATCATCAGTTTTTATTTGATTTTTTCATTCTAAAAACTCCTTAGAAGAAATCGGCTATAATTATTACTCAATTTCATTAAGAATTTCCTATGGACTTTTATTCAATTTTTATTACTCAAGAATAAAGCTTTTAAGCTATTCTGGAAGTCCTTCAATTTCCATTATAAAAATCCAAACATAATTTTAACTAAATTTATTAATGATAGAAAAACTCTTTAATTTTACCAATCATTTCATCTTGTGAAATTAACAATTCTTATTTGCTTTCCATGTATTTTATTTTTACCTGATTTTTACTGATTTCGTCTTCTCCAATCCAAATCATGATTGGAACCTCTTTGCTAAGTGCTTTTTTCATCTGTTTGTCTGGTCTTGGATCGATGTCGTACATAAATTCAGTTTTTATGTTTGCCTTCCAAAGTTCATTTGCCAAACTTAACCTTTTACTAGTCAACCCCTTTCCTATAGAGGCAATATAAACTTGTGTTTTTTCAGAGTTAATTTAAGGAGTATTTTTAAACCTTTCTTCCAAAATAACAAAAAGTCTCTCTATTCCAATCGATATTCCCAATGATGGAATTTGATTATTGGAGAACATTCCTATTAACTCATCATATCTTCCTCCTGATGCAATACTTCCAAGTTGATTTTCATCAGTCAAAACAGCTTCATAAATGACACCAGTGTAATAGTCCAATCCTCTGGCTAAAGAAAGGTCAAATACAATGTCTTAATAACAACCAAATATTTTCAAATTTTCAGATAATTTTTTCATATTAGATAAAGCCTGTATTGCTTTTTAGTTTTCACCGAAGAGTTTTTCATTTTCTATTTTTTCCAACAAAGAGTCAATGTCTCCTTGCAAAAGAACGAATTTTTTAAGATTTTAAACTTACTCAAAAGTTAGTCCTTTTTCTTCAATTAATTCTTATGCAACATTTTCGAAGGTTTCTTTATCGAGTTTATCAATGGAAGAGCAAATGGTTTTAAACTTTTGTTGTTCACAATTTGAGCATTCGATAATTGCCTCAAGCAAAACTCTATTTGAAACTTTAAACTTGAAATTTACTCCGAATTCCTTTAAAACTCAACAAACAATATATAGCACTTCTGCTTCTGCTATAAGACCATTCGTATCACCAGCAATATCAATATCACATTGGTAAAACTCTCTAAAACGTCCTCTGTTCATATTTGGCTAATCTCTTCAATAAACCTTTCCAATATGGAATCTCTTTAATTCTGTTAGTTGGTGAGTGGCCATGTATCTGGCAAAAGGAACAGTCAAATCGTATCTTAATGATAAAAGCTCTCCTCCTTAGTCTTCTAAATCGTATATTAATTTTCCTCCTTCTTCACCATACTTTCCTAATAGAGTTTCTTTAAGCTCAAAAATAGGAGTATCGATTTCCACGGCTCCGTGTTCTTTGTAAACTCATCTGATTGTCTCAATAACTTTATTCTTAATTATCATACTCATAGGTTCTGTATCTTTTGTACCTTTTGGAACCTTAGGATTTTTAATAGAAGATTCTTAAGGAGTAAATAAAGTTCCAACTAAAAGGCTTTAAAAGTTTTATTCTTAAACAAGCCTTAAAACCTCCTATGAAGACTTGCATAGCTTTTTCTCATTTGCAGAAGACAAAATCTTCTATAGATTACTAAAGACTTTTTCGTTCATTTCTTAAAGTTTATCAAAACTGTAAAATTCTTCAAAAATATCAAAACTTTAAGAAAGATCTTAAACAACTTGAATTATATTTAATCTGAGTATCCTTATTGCCTCTTCACTAAATTGGCTCAAAATTGGATTATCTTTAATATATTCTTCCTAGATGTAATTTCTTTATCCAATTTATATCAAATTCATAAACTGCTTTTTGTATTCATTTAACTGCTTTTCCAATTCGTAAATTTTAAATTGATTTTTTTAAAGCAAATTTTCTTAAACATTTTTAGAACTTGTTTTTGGATTAAAAAAGTTCTTAAATTAATTAAGGAATTAAATGATATTTCAATCGTCTTAATAGTGTTGCTGTATTTGATTGATGTATAAAAAACTGATATCTTTTATATCAATTTCCAAGCAACAAAAGATTTTAAGCAAATTGCAAAGGTTTTCTAAGAGAAAAATGTCTAACAATTCTTATGCTGTTTATAAAATTCTAGAGAATTCTTATTAAGAGAAATAATAAGACACAATTTCCTATAATTTGTCCTCATTGTTTATTTCTAATGAATTTATCTCTTCTAAAATATAAATAAAATCTTCTTTATAGATTTTCTCAGCTTTTTTAATCATTTCTAGAAGGATTGTAAAAGTTAAAGATTTTTAATAATTTTTGTTTTCTTTAACCTTTAATTCAAAAGAGTTTTACAAAGCCTTTTCATCTCTTTATTTTTATATTGATTTGTTAATAATTTATTAATCAATATTAACTTTAGGGGATTTAAATACAGTGCTTAATACACTTAAAGGTAAATCGAATTTTCCTAAGTAAATCATTATAATAAAAATTACATAAATTTAATGTAATAAGGTTTATAATTTTGTTGTATTAAAAATATTAGTAT
>JACCDV011103118.1_pt1 | contig 13120 bp, 15 predicted proteins | sample 7446131 | NCBI WGS metagenome assembly JACCDV01 (sample SAMN15323448, study PRJNA562643) | freshwater metagenome | isolation source: river surface water | place: USA:Blue River Watershed | collected 2017-08-17 | reverse complement strand
TCGAAGACGTCGAAGGTCTGTTTGAGTTCTTCCCAATCCTCAGCGTTGAGTCTGTCCTTCCACTGAGTGGGAACTGGCTTCTTCTCCTTGCCTGAGTTGGTGGGCTGTTTGACAGTGCTTGCACTTGGCTTAACGTTGCTTGCTTTTGACATAATATCTGGAATTAAATAATAATTTTTAATCTGATTAATAGCACTTTAGGTTTGCTTAAAAACAACAGCGGTTTATAAAGACCAATATTATCAAGGCCACTCAAATTAATAATTTCGCTTTCCTCATTTCATCATCTATTTATCAACGAGATCCCTAAATATTCATTAAGATTTGCCTATCAATACATACACATCAACTTTATCATCATTTTTTAGGCTGCTGAGCTCCCTGTGCTTGGTAGAATTGCTGAAGCTGCTGCAGTTGTTGCAGTTGCAGTAAATCCATAGGGTTGCTGCCAGGAAGGACTCCAGTTGGCACATTGGAAGCATTTTGCTGAGGGAGATTGGCGTTGGATACATTAATAGGAGGGATAAATGCTTGGTTTTGCATATATTGGCTGACCTGCTGAGGAATGACGCCAATATTTTCCATGAGCTTTATTATCTCCAACTCCATCGCCTTGAATAGCTCAGTGAAGTCAGGGTTTGTCAAAATCACTAAGTTTAGATAGATATACCTGTGTCCGTAACTTCCTTCATGATGTCCTCTTCCTACAGCTTGTATTTATCAAAGACCATGTCATTCAAAGCTAATGCCAAGAGCATAGGAACTAATTGTAAGTTTTATTGGGTCTTTTCCAGTCCACTAAATAATGACTTAAAATAGTCCACCTTGGACTTAAGTAACGACACTTGATAGTTCAAAATTTCTTTGGCGTCTTTAAGACTCACATTATTTTGAGGAGGAATAGACTATCTATGTTTGAATATATGTTTACTTGACTTTGGATCTCAATCCAGATTGAATGAAAAGAATATTGTTAGCAAGGCCACGCTCCATCAAATTAATCTCTGCCTCTTCGATCTTTTGTTGCGAAATGCCCAATTTACCAGCAATAGCTTTCTGTCCCTCAAGAATCAGCACCTCGGTATTCGTTAAATACTCAATCAATATTTCCAAATATTTAGCTGGCTCATTGATTAAGGGCCTTTGCTTGGTGCGGGCTTCGTCGGTTAATCGTTTGTACTCAGATTTTACAACCGATTATGTACTCTAAACGATTTGAGAGTAAGTCGTAATATGTATAAGGTCAACAGTGCCTGGGAAGTATTGAATTTGGACTGAATTTTTTGCAGCCTATAGCTTGGCCTCATCAAATTGATGCTTAAATGTTGAAACTAATTCCTTTGGCTGAGAAGGCTCTTCATACAATCCAGTTAGTTGGATTTTCTCATTCAAAAATGCAACAGTGTCTTTAGCCTTAGTCATCACAGCATTATTATTGTTTAGGTACTATTATAACACAGATGTCGACTCATTCTTAAGGTTCTCAACTGTGTCTTTTAGCTCAACTTTGCCCTCTCTGAGTTCGAATCGTCCAATGATGGCCTTGAGTGCTTCCTTAGGAAGCTTCTTAGCACGGACTGTTTTGATGAGATCAGGGACATCTGAGCCTTTGAGTTTTTTCATGGTTAAGATGAATTTTTTATGCTGGATCTCCTTTAGAACAGCAATGTTCTTGGCAAGTTCATCAAGTGTCTTCATGAACTAAGAACTATTCTTTGTAAAAGAATCCCAGTTCACATACGAATCCTGCCCTGTTATTTGTAGAATGGAATCAAAATTTTGCTATAAGTCTTCTATCTTCAGCTCAGCCATCTTCAGTTTATCAATCAATTATAATCATAGTTAAAATATTTAATTGAGATCTTTCTATCTTTTATTGTCAAATATCAATTATCGAAAAATTTTATTTAAGATAAATGTTGGGGATCATTTGTTGGCGAACTTGGAGACGATGGAGTAGAATTCCTCGAAGGTGACGCCCTCATTGCTCGAAGTCTTTTGGTTGACGTGGGTGCTGTGGAGCAGTTCGAGGAGATCGTCGTCGTTGATGCCGTCGCGGATTTGCTTCGAAATGCTTTTGAATTCCTCGAAGTCGATGAGTCCGTTTTCGTCCTTATCGTAGAGGGCGTAGACCCTTCTGAGTCCGTCCTTGGTCTTAGTCTCTCCGACGCGGGAAGCGATGATGTCAATGAACTCGTCGAAGCCGATGGGTTTGTTCTTTTCCCTGAGTCCGTCGATGAGTTTGAGGATGAAAGGGTTCCTTCGGTCCAAGCCGAGCTCTTCGAGGACTTTGTTGATTTCGACGGGGTCAATGGTTCCGCTTCCGTCCTCGTCGAAGACGTCGAAGGTCTGTTTGAGTTCTTCCCAATCCTCAGCGTTGAGTCTGTCCTTCCACTGAGTGGGAACTGGCTTCTTCTCCTTGCCTGAGTTGGTGGGCTGCTTGACTGTGCTAGCTTGAGGTTTAACGCTTCGGCTCATAATATCTTAATTTATTTAATAATTTTTAACAAATAAAATCCTTATCTATCTATCAAGACTCTTTTAAATAAATTATTCTTACTTCCAATTTTCATATATTTTCAGCGTCTCTTTCTTGATCTTTGTATGCTTTTAATTTGGACTGTACTTTATATTTCTAAGAACTTTATATACTAGTAATATGAAAAAACGACAACAGGTTCGTGATGATATGTATGGTGGTGAATAAAGATATTACAAATTGAATTTATGATTTTATAATAGAAAGTATTATGAGTGTATTTGACTAAGTCTTCAAACTTCAAGAAATCTTTCTGGCACAAGAAATCTCAGAGCAATTATCCTTAAGAGATATCCATGATCCTCAAATCTCTGAAAAGATCATCGATCTCTGCAAAAAGTCCAATGACTAAGATCATTTTATGTCTCAAGTATCATAGCTCAATATAAACATTTCTTAGAATTTCGTTAATAGTCTTTATGATACTATCAGACAGAAGCTACCACGCAAGTTAGAGGCTTCTCATGCATCAAATCAACATTTATAGCGTCAATAGCATCATGCGATGTCTAAATTATAATAAGAAAAACACTGGTAAAGCTAAAACAAACAGCATAACTTTCCCGGACTTGCCATACCTGACGGAGATTAAATTAATCTTGACCTCGATCTTCAGTAAGAGATTGAAAAGCCCAAGACTAAATAATAAAAGATAAAGAAGTAAGAGTCCTCAATCTTAAAGAGATAGGATGCAAGAAAAAGCCACAGTCGATCAAGGGATAGGGAGCACAAGGCTAAAAAGGATAAGAAAAAGTAAAAAAGCCGTAAAAGATCATATTCAAGAAGCGAATCAAAGGAAAGGAAGAAGAAAAAGTACAGATCTAGATCAAGATCATTCGACAAGCATAAGAGATATGAAAACGTTCAAGAACGCGATGAAAGAAAAAACAGTCGTCCCTAAATAAAGCCATTATAAGTTGGTCATATTTACAAAGGCAAAGTGACAAAGGTTAGTAAAATGGGTTGCTTTGTTCATATGTTTAATGTTATTAATAACAAGCCAGCAATCGTTCACTCAAGTCACGTCAGAGAAGAACCTACTGAAGACATTACTAAAATTGTCAAGTAAGGTCTCTTTATCTGGGTAAAGGTGTTGTAAGTTTTGGAAGACAGAGTGAGATTGAGTATGAAAGAAGTTAACCAGTACAATGGGAAATAGTTCAACAAAAAGTAATCAAAGCCATAGGAATATTCCTCTCTTCACAAGTAGATGGGGGTGGCTGCTGTAGGTTCTTTAACAGGAATAAAGATAGAACACTAATAGAATGTTGATGAGTAAGGAGGAAACAGCTATAACGATTAATGGTAATTAAGCAGATTGACTTATATGGGAGTAATAAACAAAAAAGCAAGAAGCAACATAAACGAAGAAATAGAAGATATAAATATTGAAGTCAATGATAGAGAGCCTCCATTCTTGACAGGACAGACCACTAAAACAGGCATTAACCTATCTCCTGTGAGAGTCATTAAGAATCCTGAAGGCACTATGAACAGGTAAGCTATGAATGCTTTACAGTATGCTAAAGAGCGGAGGGAAATTAGAGAACAACAGCAAAAGAATGAAGTGAGGGATCTTAACAAACTTTTAGATGAAGTCACTCCACAAAAAACATAGCCCAGAAAGTATTTCAAAACAAGTAATTTAACAATAAGGCAACAAAAGTAAAGTCTCCCAATCTTTCAATATAAAAAGTAATTAGTGCAGGCTTGCATAGACAATAATATGCTCATCATCATTGGGTAGACTGGAAGCGGAAAGACAACTCAAATTACCCAATATCTCTATGAGGCTGGATTTCATAAAAGGGGGAAGATTGGGTGCACTCAGCCTAGGAGAGTGGCAGCGATGAGTGTAGCCAAGAGAGTTTGCGAAGAAATGAATGTAAAGCTTGGTGAAGAGGTGGGGTATTCAATCAGGTTCGAGGATCACACATCAAGTAGAACAATCATCAAGTATATGACTGATGGTATGCTTTTAAGATAGGCCCTGGTTGACAAGTACTTAAGCCAATACTCGGTGATCATGCTTGATGAGGCTCACGAAAGAACCATCAATACCGATGTTCTCTTTGGAATATTGAAAAAAGTAACCCAGAAAAGAAAAGACTTCCTATTAATTGTCACTTCCGCTACTCTCGAGGCAAGGAAGTTTTCGAGCTACTTTTTCGATTGCAAGATATTTAGTATTCCAGGAAGAACCTACAATGTGGAGATTCTATACGCCAAAGAGCCAGAAACTGACTACTTAGATGCTTCACTGATGTGTGTCATGCAGATACATGTGGATGAGCCTCCCGGGGATATTCTTCTGTTCTTGACTGGCCAGGAGGAGATCGATACAGCCTGCCAGATACTAAACGAACGATTAAGAAAGTTCGGCAACGAAATCCCTTAACTCATCATATTGCCCGTTTATAGCGCTCTTCCAAGCGAGCTGCAAAGCCGCATCTTCGAGCCTGCCCCTCCAGGAAAAAGGAAGTGTGTGATTGCAACCAACATCGCTGAGGCCAGCTTAACCATTGACGGCATATTTTATGTTGTTGATCCTGGCTTTGCTAAAATCAAAATCTATAATTCTAAACTAGGAATGGATACACTCGTGGTTGCTCCCATCTCCCAGGCAAGTGCAAAGCAGAGAGCTGGACGTGCAGGTAGAACAGGCCCTGGTAAATGCTATAGAATATATACATAATAAGCGTATAAAAATGAGATGCTTCCAACCTCAGTACCATAGATCCAAAGAGCCAACTTAGCCAATACTGTACTCTAACTGAAGGCAATGGGGATAAATGACTTGATTAACTTTGACTTCATGGATGCCCCTCCAGTGCAAACACTTATTGTGGCCTTGGAGCAACTCTATTATCTGTCTGCCCTCGATGATGAAGGCCTCTTAACTAAGCTCGGCAGAAAGATGGCATAGTTTCCATTAGAGCCTCCACTATCCAAGATGCTGCTTACTTCAGTGGACTTTGCATGCACTGAAGAAATCATCACCATTATAGCCATGCTTTCAGTCCAGAATATATTTTATAGGCCCAAATAAAAATAGGCTTTGGCTGACCAAAAGAAGACTAAATTTAATCATTTCTAAGGAGACCATCTTACTTATTTGTAAGTTTTTGAGGCATGGAGAAACCAAGGATACAGTGCTACTTGGGCAAAATAAAATTTCATACAACAAAGAAGCTTAAGACGAGCGGAAGATGTTAGGAAACAATTACTATAGTTACTCCAAAGATATCGCTTCCCCATCAAATCTTGTGGCAAAAACTATGCCTTGATTAGAAAAACAATAGTCTCTGGATTTTTCTTCCACGCTGGGCGGAAGGACTCAAAGGGAGGATATCGAACGCTGATTGATGACCATCAAGTTTACATCCATCCGAGCAGTGCTCTATTTAACAAATAGCCTGAGTGGGTGATTTACCATGAGCTGGTGTTTACAACAAAGGAGTACATGCGTGAAGTGTGCACAATAAATCCAAAATGGCTGATAGACGTAGCTCCTAACTTCTTCAAATTCACCGATTAGCTGGGCTTTACAAGGAAGAAACGCAACGAAAAGCTAGATCCCCTGGACCAGAGATACGGAGACCCAAATGCATGGCGCTTGACCAAGAGAAAAGGTTGAAAGTGATAGATTATCATCATTATTGCAGTATTGGGGTCGGATAATTTACTTCATTTGAATAAGGAGGGTTGCTCTATTATAATAAATCGCCCTCTGATGAATTAAGAATCAAATAAAAACTAGATAAAAGTAAAGAAACAGAGGCGCAAGAGAAATAGGTACAAAAAAATTCCCTTGAAAACTAAGCTGATATTCTATCAAAAAGTCCTAAGGTAGGAAGCCAACTTTAGCGAAGTACCATCTTTATGATGTAGATCTCGAGGAAACTAGGGTTGAACTATTCCACAGCAAAGACTTTAATCCGCAACTACAAAGGCAACCCTGAGGAACAAAACGAGAGACTCATGACAAGGATTTGCTAATCCTTCGAACAAACTATAAGATTAAAAAAACGGTGTTCTTATAAATAAATCGTTCCCTTCAAGTTAAACCAAGATCTAACCAACCTCTTCTAAGACAAAGGGCAAAGCATATTCATCACGAGCGCTCCTTCAATTCAAATAATCTGCAATAATATTAAAATATAAAACTCATGATCTTATCCTCAATTATTACAATCATCTAAAATATGTAAGTGTATCAATAACATTGATTTTCAAAAATCATCAAACACTTCTAAGGTTTGCCCATTCTCGCGCTGGTCGTAGTCAAAGAAAGCTTTAGCGTCGATCAACATCGAAACTATTGTATCTCCTTGCTGGCATTTGATCAAGTCATTTAAGCCGATAGCCATTGGTAATTAAGGCTTGGCCATATCAAAGATTTCATCCTTAATGTCCTACACATTGAACCCGCACTTCTCCATTGACTCCAGCTTTTGTATTATGGATCTAAAGAACATGTTTATAATAAATGAATCGATGGCTCCTTTGTGATAGACGTCCAGCACTCGCCAAAAATACTGAATGGCTTATGGAGCCTTCTTGTTGTCCATAGCCAGTACAAACTCTAAGAATCCTTTGTAGTCCATCTAGCCGTTAACTGTTGGGTATTCCTCAAAAATGCGGTCTATTACTATCGAAGATAAGCCTTTCGAATATTTCGATAAGTCCTATTTTTTCAAAAACCCATTTTTGTCAGTATCAAATTTGTTAAATCGATTGCTTAATGCCGCTGAATATTGAATAGAAAACCAATTTTGACTCAAGTCTTACTATGAATATCGTTATTGCCTGAGTTCATACAGTTCAGCCAGGATTGTAGAGGTTAGCATATCTTTGATATATATTCTTCCAGTTCTTTTTGGGTCAAGGAAAAAGAAAAATTTACGAGTTGCTGCCATTATGTATTTCTCTTTGAATCCTTCATCCATATTTTTTAGATGGATGAAAGTAGGAATCAATTAGGAGATATACTCGAATAAGTTCGCTTCAGTTAAATACCCATTGCCTGCAGTGTCATACAGACTTATATGGATGCGAGTTTGAAAAAGATTATTCTTTCTTACGATCGAATGAAAAAATGATTGCATATCGATTCTTCCATATTCATCTCGATCGAACTTGAGGAAAGTCGATGCACTAAAGAAATGGCGAAATTTTAGAGGAAGTTTGGATGCCACAGTAAGAAAGGAATTGTAGTTCAATCGCTACTTTCCGTCGTGAGGAGGCGAGAAGTTCTCTCTCAGAAGCTGATGGAGCTGTTATAGGTCTAAATTTGCCAAGATCTACCTTCCTTGTCAAGCACCTCAGAGGTCTTATGCTTCAAGAATCGATTACGGGCTTATTGCCTCACCTTACCGCTAATAGGGTTTTCAGCCTGCTGTGATTTTTGGAAGAATTTAGGCACTTTTTTGAAACTTGGATCTGATTATTCTTATTTCTTTTTAGCCTCTTCGATGTAACTAAGGAACATTCGATCAGTTTAGTCATCAATCTACTGCGCTGACCTTTGGGGCTTGCGTTAGACATGCCGCCTCAGAGTGTCAATCCAATCGATTTTTCTTTTGGACATTCAAATCAAAAATTACTTTATAACAGTTGACTTATAACTCAATTATCACTTTGAACTCTTAGTCACTCAGCCTCTTTTTTTTTCTCGAAGATAATCTAAAATGGTTCGGAATTGAAGTCGTAATCTTTGGTCGCATTGCTGACGTTGTAAAACTCTATGCCGAATTCTACCACATGCCCTCTTTGTTAGTGTATGTGCCCAAAAATATGCATTTTGGGCTTGACTGCCTTCACGAATGCCAGCAACCCTTTGCTTCCGCCTCTATGCTTGTGGCTAATTCGGTCTAAAATGCCAAAAGGTGGCCAATGAGTCACCAAAACATCCACTTTGTCCCGATAGGTTTCAATGATAGACTATCCTTCCGCTTTAGAAAAGTCGAATTTCCAATCGAAATACTCAGGCCCTTTGCTGATCCCCAAAATTCTTACCCCACCCACGTTAACAACTTAGAACTAAATAAAACTACACACTTCCTTGAGTTTCTGACGCTCTTCCTCAGCTTCTTGAGTGGAGTAAGTATTCTTCGGTGACTCAGCATTGAAAATGAAATCGTGGTTTCCCGCAATCACAATCTTGTGTGAGTACTGCAACTCTTCAATAAATTATCTAAAACTCGAAAGCTACTCTTTCGAAGAGTTCATTGTAAAGTCTCCACAGTGAATCAGAATATCGGCCTTAGGGAGCTATTCGACTTATATTTCCTCATGCATATAGTGAGTATCGGAAAACGCTATAATTTTGACAAAGTGGCCATCATTGATTATATTTTTCATTAATATATTTTTTCCGTGAGAAATTTCTCGAGTGTAAATTTATGCTTTATGCGATGATTATGAATTTATGCCAATTTATTTTTTTCGACCTAAAACCTAACTAATCTAATTATAATTTTTAAACTAGTCGAATGAAAAAAGAAAAAAGGGAGCATAAAAAGGGGTAAGATGAGTGCAGCGCATCGAAGCAGATTTAAAGCCATATTCTTGAATAATTTGGCAATGGTAGCAAGTATAAATCTTCTGCTAAATAACTATCAAATATTCTTTTGGTAATTCTTTAACAAATTTTCATTTCCTTCAACATACTGCATACAGTCATTGCTCAAGCAATAATGGAAGATCCTCAAAACATTTAGTCAATTTTACGTTAAAGTGAGTTTTTCAAATATTATAGAATTACTTATATAGCAATAATTATTCTTAAATTAATATTGTTCCTATCCCTTTTCTTAGAAATATCGCATCCTAACAAATAAATACTAATCGTTTCTGGGATCAGTCGAAAAATAATAAAGGCCTTTATCCTTCTCAAAGAAGTGGACCTTTCACTCACAGCCTTTCTTTGCCTTGCCAATTTAACGGAAAATATCCCTGGACTCATCATCTCAGCCTTTATCAATATCGTATACACTATTTACATTCAAAACTATATCACGCGTAAAGAGATGGACTACAGCTCATCGACTTTACATTCCTTAGCATTTAGACTTCTTCTCATTTCCAATTACTTCTTTAATTTACTCTTCAATTTTCTTGAAAATCAAGCCGTTTTCAGTTTCTATTATGGTTGCCTATCAATACCATGCTTTATCTGGTATTTAAGAAAAGGATCCCAAATTTATATAAGTCAAACACTACGCTACATATATAAAATATTAGTGGCTCTATTTGTAACATTTTACTTGAAATCATTGTAAAATGTATTACTAAGTAATTACTCTTTTTCTATGCAAGATATAGCAAAATTGTTCCTAATATTTATATTAATCATTTTTAGCTTCAACTCTTTCCCTATTAATGTGCAAATGGTCAGTTTGAAGGAATTTGATTTGCATGTCCACAAATTACTTGAATAATCCTTTAGGGACCCTAGTATCAATGTCCAACTAATTGGAATGCTTACTTATTATAGCAAATAATGGTAAGGTGAGGAGAATATTTATGACCCTTTTCTCAAGAGTAGCATACAAGCTAAAGATTTCTGTCTCCAAAAATAAAGCATTGTCAGAAATTACTTAAAAAAGAGATATATTCAGCATATATAAACATGTAAGGGTTAAAATTATGAATATTACCTTGAGTACTGTGAATATTTGTGTAACTACGACCTCAACTACTATTAAATATAAAAATACCTGCAAAGATTAGATGAATGCCCTTTAAACCTAATGCAAATGGTCAAAGTAAGCCATATAAAGACTTCTGTCAAAGAGTCAAACAGCTAGTTAAATAAGCTACTGTACAATTCTAAAATGCATCTGTAAGCAGTGTTGCAATCCTAGAGCTGCTTCATTGAGATTGAGAAAAACATTCTCCAATACATTCAATAGAATACCAGAATTTGGTAAATGACGAAACTTCCTTAAATTTCAATTGCCTAATTTCGCAAAGCCTTAGAGTCCTCATTCCAACTTCGCGGAGAAATCAGTAAACTATGGAAAAATATATCACCTTTCATCAATTTAAACAATAAATGGATTAGCATTTATCTTCACTATCGGTTTTCGATTAATAATTAAAAGCTTAAACAAAAAGAAATTTAGACTTTACGCTTATCTAACTTGTAAGCAAAAAATATCAAGTTTGAACCTTGTACTTCTTCAAAAGACTTTTTTAATCCAATCTTACTGTATGATAAAGAATGTTTTTGCTTGAGAGCGAGCTTTGATTTAGGACAGCTAACCATCAAGGAAGTAAATGAACGCTTTGAGGATATTACAGGATACACGAAAGACATGGTAGTGAACTCAGCTGTTGAGATCCTCATGAATGAATAGCTGAAGAAAAATCACGAATCGAAATTCAATTTATGGCTCAAGAGGGGTCTTGTATCCAACGAGGACTAATATCAAATACAAAAGACTGAAATAGTCACTGCTGACAACAGTATCATATCTGCTTTCAAGTATTTCAAGTGCTTCTACAGCATTTAATCAGGAGTCGATTTTTTTTGTATGATCAAAATTAATAATGTTGAAGCTCGTAAAAAAGCAATAAACAGTAATCAAACAATATCTTCGATGTCTGACCAAAAACTATCATTTCATAATATAGCAACAAACGAAAAAGATAAAAATTCATAAAATATGTTTATAAAGTAGGATATTTTTGAGCCTTTGAAGAATGCCAAAGAAATATTTTATATGAAAATGGTTTCAAGAATATTTTTAGCTATAATGATAATATCAGCTCTAGTTACATCAATCTTAACACAGGATACAAACACTAATTTGATTAGTTTCAGCAGTCAGTACATAAACTATATGGCAGTCTATCGATTCCCAGTAATACTATCGACCAACTATATGAAGAGCATTTTAAAAGTAGGCAATCAAACAAAAGTGACACAGCAGATTCAAGCAGTGACAAACAACTTCATCAACAGCGCCAAAGATCCTATTACCAAAGTAACCCTCTTTGATGAATCTCTCAATCCCTACAATAAATACTCTCCTTACTATAACTATTCCTTTCTAGCAAACGATAGCCTAACCCAAATTGACCTATTTTACACCATCGGCTCATGCATTTCGTCTCTCAATAAATTGCCAGTGAATCAGACAAGTTAGTAATATCAACGTTTTACCTCTTACCTAAAGCCTTCTTATGACAATATGATGAATATAACCAAATACAAGCTTCATTAAAAGTTTAGTACAATTTTCAAAAATATTGTCTTCACTCAAGTTTTGACCATATGTATTGATTTCCTAACCTTCATCATATTCGTTTTGCTTATAATTGGCTTAGTAAGTCGATTGACTAAAAGAATGAACAATGTCTTATTAATAATTGCAGAGTTGAGGCAAAGCTAAGTCGATAAAAGCCTTACCTATTGGAAATTTTTATATTATCATTTTAATCAGCTATTTTAGATCAAAGGAAATAATACCTAAACAGTTTCAAACTAGGCAATTAATAAGGAAAGCAGCCTTAAGATCGAAGAGGGAAAGGTACAGACTAACAGTAGCTCAAAGAAAATCAAATCTGACGGACTAAAAGCGATCACCTTTTTCAAGATAAAAGTAGTAATTATTATCTGTATCTTTATGATATTCGCAAGTTCAACCTCAGCAAAAATTATTAATATAGTGAAGTTTAATAAGCTATACGATTTTGAAGAGGTGGGCTTTTACTTCTTAAGGTTCTTCCCAGTGGGCCCTCTTGTAACGATGGGCTGCATGGAAAAGTACTTCTTCGATGCCAGCCCTCAAGATTTCAGCTTTAAGTAGTAAAAGTACTATGGAGATATTTCCGCAATCTTTATCTTTGGATCCAATGATTACTTCGTTGATGAGGATATAGATTCGATATATTACAAAAAAAGACAGAATTACTTCTTTGGAAACCCTTGCCAATACAACCCCACTGCCTTAAAATCCACAGGAATCGACGTTTCTAAATGTGAATCAATATGCAACGGCACATTTAAGCAGGGTTTATCAGCCTTTTTGAGATACGCTTACCACTTAGGGTAAGACTGCATCAGGAATAAAGTAAATCTATCTTCTGCTCAATTAGATGAATTTACTTTGGGAGGAACAGTGCTTTCTGCCTTTGTGCTTGACTCTATCAATACTTGGCTTTTGTAGTTCATTTAAAGATTGTCTTCCAATCTTTAAAGCAATCGAACCCAAGCTATAATCGGCATCGTCATAATAATTATTCTTCATTTGTGTGTAATATAAGTAAAAGTTATCCCCTTTCTCAAAAAATAATATGAATTCACCAAAAATGTATACAGGTCAATGATATCTTAGGCTCTGCTCATCAAATAAAAAATAATAAGGCAGAAATTTATAATTTAAGGACTTATCAGCACCTGATATGCAAACAATCATCTAAAAATATTTTCTTGAATTAATTAATTCATATTCTATCAAATAATTTTATCTTGTAATCACCTTCCTATCTTTTGTGAAGGCACCATGAGACAGCCTCAAAGGGCTTTGGACACAAGGACATTCAAAGGATGGTCCTTTCAGAATTAAAGCC
>JACCDV010637424.1_pt1 | contig 13123 bp, 3 predicted proteins | sample 7446131 | NCBI WGS metagenome assembly JACCDV01 (sample SAMN15323448, study PRJNA562643) | freshwater metagenome | isolation source: river surface water | place: USA:Blue River Watershed | collected 2017-08-17 | reverse complement strand
ATCAATTGATGTATGGTATGGTTAGAATAATTTAACTGCTGAGAAGTTGTTTTGATAGTGGATAAATTAAATATTAAATTCTAAAAAGCAATGTAGTCCCTATACAAATAATCCTTTACTTCAATCAATAAAATTTCCCAATAAATCGACAAGCTTTCCTCCATCATGAACAAAGAGTAAATGTTCACAAATCAACTGCAATCTTTCCTGAAAAGATAGGATGAAAAATCAAACTAATCCTCCTTAGTATAAAATCTAGATGAATACTTCAAAGAATACGATAACCCCACCACCAAATCACTTGCCATTGATGAAAATAATAATACCAACAGTCAAATGCAATAGTAAGATACATAAATAATCAATCATATGTATAGAAATTATCTTGCTGAGGAAAGCTAAGAGGAGGATAAAGAAAATTTACATGATGATAAGAGTACAGTCATCATCAATAACAAAAATATGCATATCAAAGACAAACCCATCGAACATAAGTCTCATATCAATTATTATACAACTGTCAACCAAGATAACCGTAGCCTCAAAAAGGAAACTCAAAGCAAAGGCAGGAAAAGTATAGCTAAACATCCTACCTCAAGCATGCCTTCCGAAATCATTGCCTCTGATTAAAAGAATACCGTATATCAAAAGAATAATAGTGGCATGTTCAAAAATCCAGTTAAAATATAGTCCATTGATCATATGAAGCTTAAGAAAAATAACTAAACAGAGCACTAACCTAACTTTATTAAAGAACTCAAAGGAAAACTTTCTAAGGTTAACAAAATTGAGAAGGAGGAGCTTAATCGTTTACAATAGAAAAAATCTCACAGGAAAACTGAATTAAGTAGCAATAGAAAAACACGAAGAGAGCTAGGATCAGCAAAAAGCACAGCAGCTTTGGGCCATACTCAAAAAACCTCACTAACTATTCTTCATCTTCCTGCTAATACGAAATCAAACTCATCTTGTAAGGTATCTGACTCCAAGAAAAAAGACTCTTTGAAGAAGCATTAATAGAAAGGGCCCTCAGCTCATTAATGGCAAAGGAATCCTGATAGGACAGGTAAGAAGTTAAATAGAGTCAATATATGTAAATTGCAAGAAAATATGAAGAAGAACAATTAAAAGAAACCGCGGTTCAAGGAAGCGGGACTTAAAAAATCATAGAAGGCTAAAAATAAGAAATAGAGTCAGGAAAGAAGATAGCTAAAGTTGCATTTTACATAGAGTGATTAAACTTTAATGAAAAAGTTGATTGACTAAAAATAGTTAAATCGAGAATACGCCAGATAAACAGACAAGTATTTATAAGTAACTAAGAAGATGTAAAAGAATTACTTATAAATGCTAATTCAATAATGCAGATAAACTTCCTAGTAAGCAATATTTAAGATAAAACTAGTCACCCTTATTCTCTATTTCTTTGATCAATTTGCAAGTTCATCTCTTATCACCAATATAAAGATCGATACAATCTCATAAGACTTCTTTACTAAAATTCCTTAGGAACCCATCATAAATGTCCTTACGCATCCTAAAAAAATACTCAGATTAATGACTGATTTGCCAGATATTCTCATGAATAATAATCTGATATCTTGGGAAAGAGTTTAACTGTTTACTAGAAAGTTCTAAGAAATAAATGATCAACTAGATCAATAGCTCTAGTTCTTTTTAATAAAGAAAACTATATTATTCACATATGTTCATAGTCTTCTTTAGTATATGAATTTTTTACTACAAAAAGAATTGGTGTCTTCAACAAAAAGAATAAAAGTAGTTCCCACCGAGTAATAAAAGAAGCTTCAGGGATATTATTCAAGTCGAAGTAAAAGAGATTAGATTTCTAAAAAATACATAAAAGTCAAAGAGAAGCCACACAAATTTGGATTTAGGTGTGATTCTGACCGTAAGATTACTAATGAAGATGAATAAATATTTATAAAAGAAAGGTTGAATCATAATCAAAGTAAGACAAATCCTTTGAAAAAAATATTTAAATGATATTTTACTATCAATAATTATTCTTGTTATCTTTGACAGCCAAATGAACTGTTTATTGAATTGAATTATGTGATATGTCCTTACTTAGCCTTCTTTTTTGCCAAAAATATCCTTTGCCTTGTAGCTGACCTTATGTGTAGGGAATAAACCAATAGAAAGGATTTTCTCCAAATACTTGAGTAAAATTATACCAGCAATCTATATTGTAAGGGAATTCATCGTCAATTTAATCGAATATTGTTTATTTGTTTTATATGCTCTTGAGTTTTCTTTATCTAACCATAGACTAAAGTGTGGTCGTATTGCTGAAAACCATTCCAATGTGCATGTGAAAGAACATTAAAAGTGTTATAAAGAGTAGTGTACAAAATATTAATTATGCTATTCGTAAGGCAGTGTGTATATCGGTTGATCGATTATTATCAGCAATTCCCTTGATTTAGTTAATTTCGATTATTATCATTTGGATTAGTGCGGTAAATAAACACAGTAATTGGTATAAGATAAAGAGTAAGAAGTGTTTTCTATTATAAAATCCTACACAATTATTCAGCCATGGACAATGATGATCCATATTTAGTACACATTGCCGACATTTAGAGCAGTGATGGGATCTCTCAGGCTTGAAATTATGACATATTAGGCAGAATTTTCTTTATTGTGGATCAGTATTATAAAGTCCCCAGAACACAGGAACATTCCCAGGATTAGTAAATGCAGAGAGTATAAAAGACCATATACTCATTAGATAAAAAAATGATGTGATTACGAGCCATGCTATACTGAAACTATTGCCTTATCTAATGAAGTACTCATACAGATAGATGGAGTAGACAAGGATTAGAGCGATGGAGACTCCGATGAAATTTGGATTTTTGAAGTTAAACTCAGAACATGATCGGAGGTCTGACATTATTATTATTAATAGTTGTTTTAAAAATTATAAATTATTGTTGATAAAAGCAATCGAATTAAAGAATCATCATTTGGGTTTCGGAGTTGTTGAAACTTATTTTGATAGAACTTTCTTGGTTTTTAATGTGGCAAAAGATTTTTATTTTAGAGTGTTACTTAATTTTTGATGATCTTATTTTGAAGAATTTCTTGAAGATTGCTGACTTTCCTTTTTCTCTTTATTTGCCTTGGTGTTAAAGGACGCGACTACATGTTTGAACTGACTGAAATCATGTTTAATTTACGGCTTCATCTAATATTTAATTTACGATCTCATGTTAATTTCTCCTCCTTATTCATTACCATACTCTTAGTTATAAATATCTTATAAGATTATATTCTTGTCAATATTATTATGCTTTTTAGCGACCGTCTGGTTAATGTATTTTGGACGAAGATCGATTTAGAAGGTTGCCTCGAGGAATAGAGAAATATTATCGAAGAGAAATCTAAAGGCAAAATAGCCAAATTTATGCTTAATATATGATGTGTTATTTAAGTTATTTGAGCGCAAATTTTATTTAGTTTATTTCAGTAATTTTTGAGCCTATAATTTATGGTTAATCAACTATCTTTATTCTTTATTCATCTTCGATTTTAAGCTGCATAGCCATCGATTAAGATAATGCTTACCAAATGCATGAGGAATCTACTCATAGTATTTAAGTGCGTTTTACAGATTCTTCTTTGCTGGGGCATATTATGATTCTGATAATTTGATATAACCAAGTGCAGCTTCACAGCAAGCTGAGCCCAGTCCACAACCGAGCTGTGCGAACTAAGCATGTGCCATTTGAAAGAATTGCTTAGCATCATTATCATTTCCTTGAGCAATATAGATACAGGCTTTTAATCTCAGCAAATTAGCAATAGCCAAATACTTATTCCTTCTTACACTGATAATAAATCCATAATTAAAGTAGGTTTATATTGCTGATGTCTTCACTTTCTTTATGATAAACACAATGGTGAGGTAGTAAACTATGAGTAAGTCGATCGGCTATTTCTTTTGCATGTTCTTTTATATCTGTAAACTTTTCTTCTTTTTATTTACTTACAGCATCGCTACTATCTATGAGTTAGAGATCTTCTTTTATCCGAAGTCATTTTTTTGTTAGTCGTCTAAGCCTTAGAACTAATATTTAAATAGATTCTCATAGAACCGTCTAAGGGGATATTTCTATCCAATAATATATAATTCTCTTAAGAAGATAGCACGGTAATTATCTTCCTCGATTAAGAATAGCTAATGTGCCCTTTGATTATATTGCGAACTTGTCCCAACAAATTTATATATCTTGTTTATTCTATGCAATAACTCACTACAGATTCTCTAATGATATCTTATCTTTTCCTACAAGCCTATCTCATTCTCAACTTATGTTATAATTTGAGGATGTACCAGATAGTAACGACATCCTGCTTTCTCAATAATTTGCACTAGGGAGTGGTTGATGAGTCGCTTAAGGACGTCTTTCCATTTGCCGATTGAAAAGATTTTGTTCATCATTTAGCTCTATAGACCGTTTGGAAGGAGACTGAGTATTTTTATCATTTATGATGCATCTTTATACTTATGATGAATGACATTCAATGAAATTTTCATGGCAGTTGATACAACTTTATTAATACCTTAGCGATAGCTCGATTATTTCTATATTCCTTTATTTAACTAGTTGCTAATATTAGGCTAAAGTAGAAGTTTATGGAGCTAAGAAAGGCTTCTCTAAGCCAGCAGGGAAGCAGTCAAGCAAATAGCTTCAGGATGGCCATTTAGGAATGAAAAAAATGAATGCTGGCTTATCTATGTTAAATTTGGATTAATATCTAGTTTAAAGAACTAATCGTATTACTTTTTACTGATCTACCTTGGAATTTTCTTGAAGAATAAAGTTTTAGATTGAACTATTGTCAATTTTCCAAGCTAGAATAAGACCTAAGAGCAGAAATCTATTTGCCTGCTTATCGAATATCTATTTGTAAAGATAAAGACAACATTGATACAATTTTTCATAATAATTTAAGTTAATTTTTTGAAGTCCTATTTATCCTCAGAAGCCATGATTGCTTGGCAATTATCGAAAACCAAAAGAATGTTCTTATCGCCTATTTATTTTGATAATCTAAGCGCATTTTAGACTGGAGTTTTATTGAGCTTCAGCTGTGATGTTTAAAAGAACTCAAGGTCCAATACTTCAAATACCTTAGCCATGGTTTCACAACGACTGAGTTATAGATACACTGTTCCATCAAGGAAAAGATTTCTGAATTGAATATATCGAACCAGTTCTCTGACTAATGTACTCTTACCTAACCCTGATTGTCCAATTATAGATATATACCTTCTCTTTTTGTTTTGGATCAATTGGATAATTTAGTATATTTCTTTCGATCGAGGAATATAGTGTTCAACTCTACTTAGCATGTATTTGTTAAATTCAGGTCTTGGGTTTAAATCAGTGAAGTTAGAAATCTAGTTTCTATGTTAGAAATGCTGAGAGCAATGGTTTTTAGTATGATTACGGATAATGATGAATTTTTAGCATTAGTGCTTGGAAAATTTCCCTTTATGCAGTAACTGTTTTTTTGAGAATTAAAAGGCCTCGCAAATGGTAGTTTTCGTATTAATGCAAGTCAGATAAAAGATCTTTACAAATTAATGACAAGCTTCGTCTAGTATCTTATATTAATCTCTAACACAGATTACATGGCTTGCTCCAGCTTCGAAGAAAACTTTGCCTGCTGATTCGGAATGGCAGCTTGCAACAAATACTAACTTTAATGAGTTCTTTCGATCACTTAATAAATCTGTTAACCTTGAAACCGTCACATTCTCAGATTATCCAGTGTCATTTTCGAAAAGTAAATAGTTTTACTGACTCTGTACTCCATGTCCACAGAAATGTATAATTTATACTCCCTTTGCAATCCAATAATGAAACTTTTAAACTGTGGCTGGCACATGTATATAGTCAACTTTACATTTGCCGTCTTTCAAAATCTTTTGTACAATTTGCTCCTATTCAAAATAATCTATTTGCTACTGTATCTCTTGCTTTTTCGTGTCAACTAAAGGCTGGCTATACATAAATAAAAAAGATGAAGGAATGCTCTTTTAATGATTTTTGCTTGATTCTCTTGCCTTATTGATAAAGTTGGCCATCAAATGACATAAAGGGTCTGAGATGCTTTTATGGAAAGAAAGCATACTTACATCAAAGGATTAGAACCCTAGACTGAGACTATTACTAATAGAAGAATTAATTATACTTATTGATTTTTATATGTTTTACAGCTAGTCTATCCTAGAACTAATAATTTCAACAATCTACTCTGACTAAGGATGGAGTTCTTTCAGTTTATTCATACTCTACTTAACTGTTTTGGATTTATAGTTGGCTAAGTCTATCGCGTCTTATTTGACTCTTGATATTATAGGGGAAGAAGAAAGTGATATTGGGCTTTGTATCTAGCCAAAATCGTTCTGGAATTATATGCCTAAGCTGTTTTGCTATTCTCGAAAGAAGCTAATCACAGATTCATTATCTTTTTTAGTATTTTTAGAAGAAAGCTGTATTCTTTTTGGCTTTTCTTTGACCTCTTCTTCGGGGAAGGTAAGTTCCTTAAAGAGACTGTCTTCCTTTTTAGATGACTCACTCTTAATTTAATTAATCTGCTCTATATTTGGCAAGTGAAAAGGTTATATATCCTCTTGACTATAATTCGGGTGGAGTGCAGTGGCTTCTTTGCTCTTGAGAGCACTAAAATCTTCCTCCATCTCTTTTATTTCCTTTAAATCTTGCATATTTCTACAAAACTAGATATTTTCTTCTTGATCATTCTACCCTTATGACTGATCCATAAAGGCCATCTCTCCTGCCTAGTACAACCCATGATCGATGTGCTCTTATGAATGCTCTTTCGAAGACTATGGTTCAGTGTCATTGTATGAACTGCCATCAATTGAAATCCGAATGGTCTATCCATTTTTAGATTTGAGTTTTAACTACCTTCCATTACCTAGCATATTCATAAGCTTCTTTATTATTTACTCGTCCTATTCGATCATGTTTTTATAGGAATTAATGTTTGGGTAAATAATACGATATAATTATACGATTTCAAATGGGAGGTTTCAATATATATTTATACATCATCAAATTATCACCTTTTTGTTGCCAATCTACATACTCTTTGCGTCTAAGTTAGATAAATACTTACGAATTGCCTTTAGTTTCTATTAGAGTTGTTTGCGTTGCTGTTGAAGGTCAGCATTGACGAGATTATTATTCTATAGACATTATTAGTAATAACTCTTTAATATAGTTCGTGCATTAGTTTTCTTTTTAATTTTACTCACCTCAATAGCAATCTGCGCATTTTTAGAACGCTACTTCTTTTTCTGCTCGGGGTCGTACTTTGCAACAGGAGTGGAAATGACCTGCTTGAATCGTGAGTCAACTTGACTACTTTACTATTACATGGCATCTCTGGCCATACTCATGGTTAACTTTTCTTACGGCTACTGCAGAAGAGGCATTTCTGATGAGAGATTGTATATCTTGTCCATAAAGTATACAGAAATTGAGTCGTTTCTTTCAGAGTAGAATTCAACTAATTTACGATACAGTTCGATTAGCTTTGTTAAATTTGCTTTTGTCCTTTGCTTACGATAGGCTTATTACTGCCCTAGAATAGAGTAAATAAAATCCTTTGAAAGACTGTTGGTTTTTTATTGACGGGACTTTGGGTTCGACATTTTTTTGGTCTGATAAAACAATAAATATTGCAAGTATTGATTAATAAAAATGATAAACATCAATTGATCAAGAACTATATTTATAGATCTGATTAAGCCTTTCTTACTAAATAACTTTCATGAGTAATATTATGAATTGGATAATAATAATCATACTTCAGGAGTGGGTACAACAATCTTTAGCTTTTCTTTCCTGCTTTATTAATCTGCTAAAATTTGCTCGGACTCTCTTCTTTTTTGCTCAGCAAAGGTAATTGCCCTTTCATCTTCTGATAGAGTTGACAGCCAAGATGGAAAATCGATAAGTTCATCATATTTTGCTGCTTGGCTTACCACCTGATGATGCATTTGTCTTAAAATTACTGCTGCGCTTTTTCCAGACATGTCACAAGGTCTAACACAATGCTTAACTCCATTAGCTGCGTATGAATTTTATTCCATTACGCAGATGCATCCTCTTGGAAGTGGAATTATGAAGGCTCCATTACAAAATCCATAGAACTGACTTCCAAAGGAAAGCCTTCCATCTGAAACCAATCTAAGAGTGTAAATCGGTTGCTTGAACCTGACAGCGTCATCAAAATGTTGAGCTAAACCCTCTGTGCCATCATGGTATACATTTATAGCTACTGAATTAAGGAAATTAGGCTCGAGGATGGAGTGCTAGACCATTGGATTTTCAACATCTTTGAGCCACTTGGGTGGAGGGGTCACATCTTTTCTCACTCCAGCTCCAACATAAGAGTTAGGCTCTGCAAGTTGGCACCTTGTCCACATGTATCTATATCCAAAGAAGAACTTTGATCGTTTTATTCGATTGCCTACTATTGTCGGCTGCACTGTCATTTGTAAGAATTTATCTAGATAAATGCTTGGGTACTTTTGAAGGCTGACCTTTCAGTGTCAAGAGTCTTCTCTTAGAAGTGCTTGAGCTACTAATTACTGTAGAAGTCATGATAGCAAGTCACTCCAACTTTCAAGTCAGGAAACATCTTCCTATACTAAGTGAAGTTTTAAGGAACGTTATCAGGCTAGAAACGATAAACTATTTTTTTGTATGTTCTATCACCCCTCTTCAATAGAGTGATGTCCTCAACTAAATCAAAAGCAAATGAATCTCTTGTTGAAATATAGTAAATTGGCATCTTGATGTTTCTTTACCACAATTGTACATTCTATTTTCCATCCTTATCTCTAAAGATATCACTAACGGGCATGGGGTTGATGAAAGGTTAACATTATCTTTGTTATAAGCTATTGATCAAAGATTTAAGCTTGTGAATGTTGAATTAGTATCCTTCTTAATGTGTTAATGGTTCAGCGCAGGGAAAATGCTGAATGGTTTTGCCGATTCTAATCTTGGATGCAGCCTTTGACAGAAGCTACTCCTTTTGAGTGGAAGTGGCTAACTATAGCCGATCTCTTATGACTTCAATTGCTTTTTTCTGGAAGCTATATAGAATGAAAAGTACGATTACTAAAATGAATGGATTATTGCATTGAGAAGGTTTTTGCCTTAAAGATCTAATGCCTTCCATTGTCTTTACTGGACGTACATTTCAAATTTTAAGGACATAGTAATAACTTTTGTCGTATTTTTCAGCTATTTGATGAATTACTAGCAGACGTCTTTGCACTGCTTTCTCTATTCAATAGGAGAATCTTCGATTTTCTTTTATTCAATTTTTAGATCTTCAATCAGCATTCTATTTGAATTCCCTTATTAGCTAAGTTGAGAAAGCTAGGATTTCAACTGAGGAGGAATAGTTTAAATAGACTTTATGGATAATGCATCTTATTTTTCAAGAGCTTCTTGTTGGATACTTTTTAAGAAAAGCTTTTTTCCACTTGTACTTTTCTTAGCAAGAATACCAAATTTAAAGCAGCAAGTGTTGAACTGCCTCCAAACATCTTCCTCTGTCTTAGCATACTCTTCTTGGAAGAAAACCAATAAGAAATTGCTTTAATTAAATAAGGGCCATAAATTAAGAAGACCTTGGACCCATATAACTTTTCCATATGGTTTTCCAAGCAGTAAATCTCGCATATGTTCTTAGTTCGTTAGTATAACTGGAAGCTATCTACTTTAAGAGAGATGTATCAGACGTAGAATATATTATTGATAAAGTTCCCTTCTTTAGCTAGTGTAGTTGCATGATGTTGAGCATTGAAAAATTAAAGGAGGTAGCGGTTCATAGGGATGGCTTTGCATCGACTAGGTGGGCTTTATGTAAGAAACTCCACATGTCCTAGGGAGTGAAAGGGTCGATTGCTTCTTTTTGATAAAGTGAGATTTAGAAGCACTTTTTTTAGCCTATTCATATCCTCCTTCTCCTTCATCTTCTTTTTTGCTCCTATTCTGAAGTTCTATAGGCGCATATCCACTTTTATAATCTCTTATGAATGGAATCGTATCAGAGTAGTATTTTTTAAGCTCAGAGTTAAAAGGATTCACTATTCCTTAAAGAGTTTTCTCCTGTTTTGAATGATTGGTATTTGATTTAAGTAAGGCCTCATGGACTGAAACCAAAATTTTGTGATTTTACGTGGAGACTATTTCAATCTTATTTGAAAGCTGAGTATTTTTTCTAGCTTGGCTTGATAGCTCCATCTTCAAAGGTAAAGAGAAGGACGACTCCTCATCCATCTTTTGATTTTAAAGGAAGGACTATGGAAAAAATGGAGTCTATGAATGATGGAGTTTCGAGGTAATAAGCTTCACATCTAAAATATTTTAAGAGTTAAAATGATTTTAGATGACATTATTGGACCTAAATTTTTTGTTTGTATTGGTTGGTGTATATGGTATGGATGAAGTTTCTGCGTTGGGTCTTTTCCTGGAGTATGATTTAGGTTTATAGACATAGGGATTGTCTTGTTGTATTCTTGGAGAGGGTGTAGGTTATTTGAGGATGGGTTTCCTGGTGATTCTGATGGCAGTCTATGATTTATATGATGGATGAACTAGATTATTTAATAATATATGTATAAATATTTAGAGGGGAGATTGCCCACTAAACATCAAAGAAATGTGTACCTTGGTAGATGAATTGTTCGAAGGACTAGGCAGGCCCGGACATTTACTTATTACCAACGAATTATTTTATTATATCACCCACACCCACTCATTTTTTTAAAGTACACCCCAAAATCACTCGCCTCCATTCAAAATCACCCGCAAATACTCTCGATGCACCAGTAACGCATCCCTGAGGATATCCCTAAATTTGCACATCTTTTTTATCTTTTATCCATCATCAACATCTAAAATTATGTTTTTAATTAGATTACACTCAAAGTCTTTTTATCTTCAAAATACTATACCCCATATATGACTTCATGTAACCCATCCACATCAGTCCATTTCATCACTTGACCCTCATATACAACAACATCATTCAATATTAAATAATCGCAATAAAAATAAACACAGCTGGCAATACCCCATCACAGTACTCCCTTCACTCTTGCTAGCCTCATCAAAACCTTATTTCAAAGTTTGCACTTACCAAATGCAAGAAAAAACTATCAAATTTAACTCATATTCCACCCTCTCAATACCAATATAGCTATGCAGTTTTACAGAAAAAGTACACTTAGATTAATATCACTCTCATCAATTTTTATACCAGACTCAATAAATATCAGAATGAAGCTAGGACTGCCATTAAAGCATACCTATATGCTTTCCTTAGCATTATTGATTGATTATTCGAAGAAACAAAGCCAAATGGAAAAAGAATCATAGAAAATTAATGCTCGAATCAGTCTTCAAGCATTCAATCGCCAATAAGAATGATTTTTTTATTCATTTAAAGGGATTCAAGCAATAAAGCTTAAAGTGACTTCCATAAGAGCATTTAAGAATAGTTATTCAACATCTAATCAATCATCCCTTTCCTATTCTTCCTACTCAACAGGCTCTTCTCTTCTCGATTATTGAGTTCTATTAGCAGGATTTAGGGTTCCAACCAATATGTCACCAATGAATCCTCGTATCTCTGTATGGAAAATTATGTACTATCTGTTGCGCTTTGACTCACTCTTGATTGCATCTCTTGTTTTGTCTTATCGAAGTATGACTCTAGCTTTTTAGTCAATTGACTGATGGTGTCCTAGTTATTTTTGTAGAGGGGATGGATGAGCATATCGTATATTTGTTGACTATATTTGCACTCATCATAGATGAGTGCAATATGAAGGACGAAATCGACAATGATGTCAAGATTGCTACAATAAGTAGAGAGATACTCTGCAAGTACATAGGAGAGAACAAACTGTATTACATATGCGAAGGTCAATATGCACCAAAACTTCAGAATTCTCGCTATCTTCTAGTGGTCTTGACTTGATAGGAACTTGAAGGTGAAGAATATAGGGAGGTAAAACGTGAGAATTTCGCTGTGTTATAGACTATATACTTGGCGAGAAATAGTAGAGACGAGAAAAATGTCATCCTATGGATTTAATATATATTTATAAAATGCTTTGATAAGTTGAAGATTTTAGTCTTAGACTGTTGCTGATAATTTGAAAATATTAAAAAATACATGGTGAGGTGCTCCCAATCCTAAGAAACAAATTAATTTAATACTAAATTTGATGAATTTCGTATTATTGTTGATATAATCATACAAATGTAGTCACATGGTTTTGCTAGTTAATGCGCTCAATAATTATATCATTAAATTGAAGATGTCAAACAAATTTTTGAACTAAACCTTTACCACCCAGTAATCCTATGTGAATCTTTCTCAAGTCGGCCCCAGAATAATCAAGCATCTTCTCGAGCCCCTCCAAGCCAAACTCAGTGAAGACAAGGATTATAACGGATAGGCAAAGATACAGTATTACATCAAGTTCTCAAACTAAATCATCCTCAAAGTGTTTCTAAGCTATCTTTGCAACAAGAAATTCCCATTCTCCAAACCAACCGACAGTGAAGAGGATTCGATTGAACTTATCATTGAAAAACTCAATCACCTAAAAGAGTACTACAAAGCCAACAAGAAGTAGTTGTAGGCCATGAAACCTGACAGCTTAGACGAAGCTATTTATGGGATTGGTAATAGTTATCTTTATTTGGACGATGTTAACGAGCGTAACTTCAAAGAGTTATAAATCGATGAAGATGATCAAAACCATATTGCTTTGGCTGTTCTAAGGTACAACAAAAATATCATTTTGGCAGTCTTGAAGAGAGTGCCTGCTTAGAGGATATAATAAAAGCCGAATAAAAAACCCAACTAGCCTAAGACAAGTTTATTTTCTTCAGCAGGGATCCTTAAGTTAGCAGGAGGAATAGCGAGCATAGTATCATTATTGATTATAATTTTGGTGCTTTACTTGATTTACAAATATTTGTACCCGGTTCTTCCAATTTATGGACCACTCCAACACTTT
>JACCDV010208399.1_pt1 | contig 13124 bp, 11 predicted proteins | sample 7446131 | NCBI WGS metagenome assembly JACCDV01 (sample SAMN15323448, study PRJNA562643) | freshwater metagenome | isolation source: river surface water | place: USA:Blue River Watershed | collected 2017-08-17 | reverse complement strand
TAAGAAGGGCGATTTCTTGCCGCAACGTGATCCGTTGACGGATACGTACCGTCCAGGCGGCCGCGCGATCAACTATCGAAGCGAGCCGTTCGGTATCAACAACATGCACTTACAGCATGAATACTTCGGGTTTGAGGACGAGTCTATGGGGTATAGTTCCTATACCTTCGGCGACCCCTCTCCAACGATCCCTCGCTCCTACATCGGTGACCCGGCGAAGTTCCGTCTGGTTCACGGTGGGTCTGAAGTGTTTCATAGCCACCATCCGCATGGTGGATCCATTCGATGGCCACGGAGCCCGCGAGCCATTGATGACATGAATCTCTGGGCCACAGCGATGAATGGTCCGGTCAAGTATCCGGTCATCCGCGCCAAGACCGACCGCGTCGATGTGGAAGTTGTCGGTCCGTCCGAGGCTTTGGACCTGGAGACGGAGTGCGGATCCGGTCTTTGCCAACAGTTGGCCGGTGATTTCCTGTTCCATTGCCACGTGGCGCATCATTACGTTTCCGGTATGTGGGGATACTGGCGTGTCTACAACACCATTCAGCAGGGCGAAATGCGGAATGATGTGATGCCGGATTTGCGCGAACTGCCCGATCGCAAAGGCCGTATCAAAACACCGATTTCATCGGACAAACTCGTCGGTCAAACGGTTGATTGGTTCGGCACGCAGTTTAAGATCATCGAGAAGGGGAAGAGTAACTGGAAGGGCAATCCCGCCACGATTACGATCAAGGATTGGGTGGCGATGCAGTTGCCGCCGGCCGGGAAGCCTGGCCATAAGGAAGATGAGAAGGGTCAGATCGTCTCGTATGATGCAACGGTGTTGGATTGGGCCTGGGAAGGCAATCGTGCGATGAGCGAAAAGGAAAGTACGATTGTAAATCCTAAGTATGTATCAAGCCATCCGGGCAAGCGGCATCCAATCATGTTTGAACCGTTGACAGGGAAGGTGGCATGGCCCCATCTCACCCCGCACTTTGGAAAACGGGTCATGTTTTCGCCGAATCACGTCGGGGCACCATGGTTGGAGATGATCCGTCGTGACGACAACGGCGAGGAGAGTCTCGATCAAGCCAAGCCCGGCGAGCAAGGGAATTGGAGCCTCTGTCCGGTGAATGCCGGGCGGAAGAGTTACAATGTTCATTTCATCAAGGTGCCGATCAAGATTGCCAAGGCGCAGGGGAACGAACCGGCCGTCATTGATCAGAACGGTTTGATCTACGTCTTGCACGAAGAGGAAGCTGCGGTTCGTGCCAACGACGATCTCAAGTATCCGTTGGTCGTACGAGGGAACATTTATGACTGTGTGGATTGGACGCTGACGAGTGAGTGGGATGACGATGATTATACGAATTTCCAGGCGTCAAAAATTAACACGCATTGGCACTTCCTCCAGTTTGATAATCAAGCGTCGGACGGTGTGATCACGGGCTTCTCCTATGAACAGTCCGTTCGTCCGTTCACGATGCTTGAGAAAAAGAATCCGAAGGGGCTTCCCGCGCCGATGAATACGGTGTTGACCTCGGCTGTGAAGAAGGGTGCGAAAACAATCTCGGTGAAGAATGCCAAACAGTATCACGTCGGAACCTTGATCATGGTCGGCGCCGATAATGTGAAGGGGAACGAGATTGCACGCATCATAGCCATCAAAGGCGATCAGCTTACGTTGTCCAAGGGGTTAAAAAGCGATCACCCCGCCAAGGACATTGTGACAGTTGAATTTGTGCGTCAACGATTCTGGGTGGATGCGGACGTGGGAACCGTGTTCTGGCATGACCACGCGTTCGGGGCGACGACCTGGCCACATGGTGGGTTCGGGACCTTTATCGCGGAGCCTGTTGGGTCAACCTACCATGATCCTGCGACAGGAAGAGAGATCCGCAGTGGCCCCATCGCAGATATTCATACCAACGAGCCCGTAGGGCATGGGGTGAATAACAGCTTCCGTGAATTGATGGTTCAGGTGCATGATACCGTGCCGCATACCGTCAATATCGTCACGGCAGGAAATCCTCCAGGGCAACCAATCGAGGTCGCCTTGGAAGCGGGTAAGACCGTCTCTTTTGTGATGCCGGAAAAGATTTACATGACGCCGATGCCCTTCTTGAACGGGGGTACGCATACAACCGGCAGTGGGTTGAACTTCCGTGCTGGTCCCATCGCACAACGGTTGGCGACCAACCCGGATGTTTCGCAAATCTTCAATAGCCAAATCCATGGAGATCCCTACACGCCGCTTCTGAGGGCGTATACCGGCGACACCATGGTGTTTCGACTGTTGCATACCCTGATGAACGAGACGATGACCTGGACTCTGTCAGGCCATACGTTTTGGACTGAGCGGTATGCACCAGATGCAAACCGGAAGAACTCAATTCATGTGGGTATTGCTGAGCGCTATGATCTCGTAGTGCCTGAAGCAGGTGGTCCTCGTCATCAAGCAGGGGACTACATTCACTTTAATGGTAGATCATCAAAACTCTCCGAAGGCGGATGGGGGATCGTGCGGGTGTATGATCAGGAGCGTTCTGATCTGAAGAAACTGCCTGCTGGATTCTCGAATAAAGGCGAGATTCCGAAGGCCTTACCGGTATGTCCGGCTGATGCTCCGGTCAAGAGTTTCAATGTGGTTGCCTTGGATTATCCGTCGATGACGTTCAATCCCAAAGCACCTGAGGCAATCGAAGTGGATTTTGAGCGAAAAATACAAATCTCTAATCCAGAGGCAAAGATTTACGCACTGGAGGATGATTTGGCTAAGGTGGCAGGAAACTACAAACCGATGCCGCTCACGCTTCGGGTCAACGTCGGTGACTGTGTAAAGGTGAATCTGAAAAATAAGATGAAGGCGAGTAAGGCCTCATTCTCAGCGATTGGACTCGCATTTGATCCAAAGGATTCATTGGGAGCCAATGTCGGTAACAATTCGGGCGATCAAACAATTGCGCCTGGTGGAGAGCGTCAGTACACGTACTACGCCGATCCATTCAACGGCGAAACCACGTCCCTCGTTTGGGACTGGGGCAACGTCATGACGAATCCACGTAATGGCCTGTTCGGTGCGATCGTGGTCGGTCCAAAGGGATCGAAATACCGTGATCCGAGAACGGGCGTCGATCTGACCAACCGAAATGCTTGGGCAGCCGACGTGATCGTGGACAAGTCCGTTCCTGGGAATGAAATGCGCGCGAACTATCGCGATGTCGCACTGTTTTTCCAGGACGAGGATAACATCATCGGTACGAGCTTTATGCCGTATGTGCAAAACGTTGCTGGGTTGACCGGCATCAACTACCGGTCTGAACCGTATCTCTATCGACAAGACCAAGGCTGTTCATTGGGTAAGATGTTTCAGCCATGCAAAGCGGATAAGCCTGAAGATCCTGGTACACCGATCATCGAGTCGCATGCGGGTGATCCGGTACGTATCCATGTCATCGGGGCAAACAATGAGCAGAACGGCATGTTCAGCGTTGAGAAGCATGAATGGCCGATCGAACCATTTATGCGCGGCGCGGACCAGATCAGTGTCGTGGAATTCTCAGGCTCCGAAGTGCTTGATGCCTACATTCCTTCGGCCGGAGGGCCATATCGATTGCCTGGCGACTATGTGTACAGTAATCAGCGCTTACCCTATTCCCAGTCCGGACAATGGGGGTTCCTGAGGGTCTTGCCGAACGGCGACAACAGGATTCAGCCGTTAAGCGGAAGTGGAGTTGGGTCAAAGCATGCCGAGGCGAATCATGAGCCAAAGGTTCTTCCGACGGCGATAAAATAGAGCGATTCGCACATCGGTTTCGGAACGAGGGGAGCCGTGCTCATAGCACGGCTCCCCTGTTTTTTGAGCTCATTCTCGTAGAGCGCTGATATTGTGTAGGACAATCGGTATAATAAAGTGACTATTTCGGAGAAACGCTTCCGTACTCACTCAAACGATCGGCTCGGCCGCCGAAGAGGATTTGTAAAGCTGTCGATAGTGGACTGTACGTCTACTCGGTACGATATCAGCCATATGAAGGGATTCAGCATGGGATGGGTGATCTAAAGTTTAGATTCGACTAGTGACCTACGAGAAGGAGAGAGAGTTGGGCACAAGACGCGTAATCATCGCCTTTGGTTCGGGAATCCTCACGCTGTTGCTGGGACTTGGCTCTGTGTATTCCTATGATGTGATAGAGGTGGAGCATGGGGGTACAATTGAAGGTACGATTTCGCTTGATGGAATGGTGCCGGAACCAAAAGGGTTCAATCTCATTACCTTCCCAGACCCAATGTATTGTGGGCGTATTTCCAATGGGCGTGGGTGGCGCTTACTTCATGATTTTGTCGTCAGCCGTCAGGGAGGATTGAAAGACGCCATCGTGTTGCTTGAAGGGGTTGAAGCCGGGAAACCCTTTGACCTATCGGTGCCGTTGATCGAAGCGCGTGACTGCATGTTCCAGCCGTTTATGACGATTGTTCGTAACGGGCACGCTGTTGAGGTCATTAATATGGATCCCGTCATGCATGACATTCAGGGCTATGAGACGTCGCCGGAGGCTGGTGCGCGTGTATTATTCAATACGCCTCTCATCATGAACCATCAGCATCATCGAGGCGATCTGCACGCCATGCATAATCATGCGCCAGGTAAGTCCTTGATCGGACCGATCTATCTGAACAAGGGTCGACGGACGTTCTACATGCAGTGTGGTTTTCATGCCTATATGGAAAGCTGGGCGATGGCTGTGAACAATCCCTACTATGCTGTCACCGATGCGGACGGAAAGTTTGTGATTGACGGTATTCCACCTGGTACCTATCAGTTGGTGGTATGGCACCCACAGACTGGGCCGGGCACGACTAAATCTGTTATTGTTCAACCGGATGGGAAGGTCGTCGAGAGACTTTCTTTGCCGGCTCCGAAAGGAAATCGAACTCCGTATAAAGTGATGGACAATCCCCGGTTTGGCCTTCAGTCTCTTGGGTATACCATCGATATCCGACCGTTGGTTGAAAACCAGCAATAGCCATAGGTGCGTATGCGTGCAGCAAGGAGCGCCGGTCGGTTGGTGCTCCCTTTCCTTCTCTATGTTGTGATGGCCTCGATCGGGGAGGCTGGCGATACGCTGCCTTTTGAACCGGAATTTTCCGGTAGCCTTGTGAAACGACTGAACGGCAAGACATACCAAGCCCAGGTATTCGGGAAGGGTGATCGGCTTAGGGTGGAATATAAATACGCCGTTCGAACTGAGCTAGGCTTTTCAGCTCTTGAAATTATCCGAATGGATCTCGGTGAGCGATGGTATGTCCTGCCTCAACAGAAGTATCTCCTGGTCTTGCCTGTCACGAATGATGCGCTATCGATAGGCAAGGAGCTAGTGGGGGAGACGAGTAGAAATGCCGTCGGTGATGCGATCGTAGCCGGTCGTGCCGCGCGATTGTTCGACGTCCACGTAGAACGGGATGGAGTGTCTGAGCGATTCTATCAGTGGGTTGATGTGGAGGCCGGTGTCGTGCTCAAGTTAGTCAGCCAGGATCGAGATTGGTCGTTTGAGTATGAACGAATCAGGATATCGCCGCAGCCGTATCTGTATTTCGAGCAGCCGCCAGGGTATCGAAAACGCCGAAGCGAGACGATCCAATGATAGGAGAGATAGCACAGTGCGTGTTCTGAAGATTCGACGTGCGGTAGCCCTGATCACAAGCCTGGTGTTGCTACCTTCCATCACTGCCCCTGCTTTGAGTGGGGCTGTGCCTGACGTCTCACAGATTCAGAGACACTACGATGCCAAGGAGTATCCCAAAACTCTTGAGGAGTTGGACCGGCTCGATCGGGAAACCGCTAGTGTGCCGGATGTGCGTCGGCTTAAGATTCGCACGTTGCTGAGGCTCGGCAAGCCGAAGGATGCCCTGACAGAATATGACAAGCTGGCGGAGGGTGTGGAGCAGGAGGATCAGTTGCTCCTTCGTGAAGTTGCACTTGGGTTTGTCGTCATACTCACGAATGATATGCGCGAGCAGATGCGTGGGGCGGCCTACACGGCTCTGAAGGATTGGCATAGTTCTGAATCGATGCCGTTCTTGGAGGGTGGACTTGCCGATCAGTCCGGTCTCGTCAGAGCCTTAGCAGCTGAGGGCCTTGCGAATTTCGATGTTGGTCGACGCTTACCGAAGTTCCGCCAGGCGCTGGAAGATCAGGCTGCGTTGGTCAAAGAGGCGGTGCTCAAGGGATTTACAAAGTCACATGATGCTTCGGTCATCTCACTGGCTGAGCCCTTGCTGAAGGACCCAGAAGTACGGGTTCGTGTTGCGGCAGCCGAGGTGCTCTGTCATCTCAAGCGGTCGAAGGGATGTGATGTGTTGCTGCGCTATGCCAAAGCACCCAATCCAGATGAACGAACTGCAGCCATTCGTGCATTGGTTGAACGCCAATCGACAGGGTTGTTTCATATCCTCAAAGATGCGAGTGAAAACCAACAGCCATCGGTGCGTGGTGCTGCTGCGACAGGATTTGGTCGTCTGCCGTCAGCAGAAGCGCTTGTCATACTGAACCGGCTTCTGAGGGATCCGCTTCCTCCGGTGCGAATTGCTGCTGCGGTGAGCTTAGGGAAGTTTCATGGTTTGAACGCTGAAGAGCCTCTACGTAGGGCACTTGTTGAGCGTGATGCCGCTGTCAGAGCGTTCGTGATCGGAGCACTACTCGAGCATGGGGAGCGATATGAGGTAGTGGCCGATTCCGTTCAGACTCTCATCAACGTGAAAGAGCCCGCAGTTCGTGCCGCCGTAGCTCGGGCTCTGGGGCATGCCGGACAAGCTAATCAAGAATCGGCGCGGTCAGCCTTGATGATATTGATTCAGGATCCGGTGCCTCGTGTGAGGATTGCCGCCGTTCGGTCGATGGCAAAGATTGAGGGACCACGCGCACGTACGGTTCTCAAGAATAGCTTGCATGACGAAGATGATGCAGTTCGAGCGACGGCAGGAGGCGCACTGCTGACTGCCCTTTCCCTGACTGAATAAACGGCGGAGTGTGTATGGCTATTGGTATCGATGTTCGGGGAGATCGGGGGATGAAGAATGCCCTGGAAGGAGCTATTCAGATGTTGATTCGATGTATGACCTTCTCAATCATGTTTGGCCTCGTTCTCGGTCTCTCGCTTTCATTCGCCGAAGATGGAATCTCGAGCAATGAAACTCAGCCACCATTGAGTACGGATGGTGCACCGACGGTGCTCGTTCCTGCCGGATTATTTCCCATGGGGGTTCCCCCCGGAGATCGTGATGGGGGGCGGGATGAGTATCCACGTCACGAGGTCTTCCTGGATTCATTTGTGATCGATCAATTCGAAGTGACGAACGGTCGTTATATCGAGTTTGTCAAAAGCACGGGCCATCGTGCGCCACAGAACCCAACAAATCCTACGAGAAATCTTTGGCAAGGTGACACCATCACAGAGTCACTTGCTGACCGTCCTGTGATCAACGTTGATTGGTTTGATGCGGACGCGTATTGTAAATGGGTCGGAAAACGACTGCCGACGGAAGCCGAGTGGGAAAAAGCAGCAAAAGGGACATCCGACCGGCGGTTCGTCTGGGGGAATGTCGAGCCGACCGCAAAGCACTTGAATTATAACCAGCGGTGGATCGGCGAAAAGACACTCATGCCGGTCGGCAGTTATGAAGCGGGAAAAAGTCCTTATGGCGCGTATGACATGGCCGGCAATGTGTGGGAGTGGGTGAATGATTGGTATGATGCTCGGTACTACGAGAAAAGTCCTGAGAGAAATCCGAAAGGTCCTGAAACCGGGTTAAAGAAAGTCATTCGCGGAGCTGGTTGGCAAAATGAAACACCGACGGTCCGAATCTTTACCCGTGTCGAGAGTGACCCAACGATGCGCAATGAGTCCACAGGCTTCCGATGCGCCGCAGAGGTCGGGAGGAAATAGGAACCGGAGATCGACTCTGTCGTCATCCCGAGGTTCAAGAGAGCAGACCGTTCATCTCATATCTGCCCTGACACCGCATCTCCCGTGAGACCGGATCGTTTCCATTCAGGAGAACCAGGGGAAGTTCTTACCTATTGCGTGGGTTCCTGTGAGGGTTGTACATCCCGTGCGCAGCGAAAGCCGAGCCAGTTCATCTTCGTGCTTGGATCAGTCCCATTCCGTTGAGCCACTCGGACACTCGGTGTGCTATCGATCCAGCTTCCGCCACGAAAACTCCGTTGAGTTCCCTTGTCCGGTCCTTTTGGATTTCGGTTGGATGCCGTCACATAGTATTTGGGATCGTACCAATCGGCTACCCATTCAGCCACATTACCGGACATCTGGAAGACACCGTATGGACTGACGGCATTGTCATACTTATCAACGGAGATGATCGGCGGATAGAGCAAGAGTCGTTCTGGGCGATCACGTACGGGACCGGACAGGCCCGTCCGACCAAAGTTGGACCGTGACAATCCTGCGATCTGATTTCCCCAAGGATAGAGGCGTCCATCCTCTCCTCGGGCGGCTTTCTCCCATTCAGCTTCCGTGGGGAGTCGCTTGCCGGCCCACTTACAATAGGTTTCGGCATCGGCCCAAGACACGTGCATGACTGGATGGTTCGTCATGGTTTCCTGAAAATTGCCGCCGTCGTATTGCCAATCGATGAGCGGTGGGAGATCATGTGCCAGGATAAATTTTAGAAATTGGACGGTCGTTACTTCGAACCGATCAATTTCGTAGGAGTCCAGATAGACGGTCCTCTGCGGGAGTTCGGCTTGATACGCATTCCGATCGGCCCTCTTGTCGCTTCCCATGAGAAACTCACCGGCCTGAATCAACACCATCTCGTCATGAGCCGGCAGCTTGGCCCGTTCCTCCGCAAGCTTTTTCCCTTCGGCTGTCCATTGTCGGACGACATCGGCCACGTCCAATGCGAATGCAGCACTTCCGGTGATGAATCCCATCAGCACAACGCTTACGATAACTGCTAACAGATGCACGGCCCATCCTCCTTTTCCTCTGATGATGGTTGTGTTACAGGCCAGGACCGGTCTGCTCCGGCATCGGAGTATCGAATCCTTCCAATGGCTGGAAGTTGACCGGTAGGTTGAAGAGATAGTCTGATACCGAACGCATTTTGACATGGTGATATTCTACGATCCAACTGCCGTCTTTTTTGGCCAGCTTCATGGGAAAGTGGATATCGCTAGCCAGCCATTGGTAGTACTCGTCGACGCGCTCCCCTAGTTTTGTTCTGACCTCGTAGAGGATCGTGGGGTGCCCTTCTCGGATTTCCGTGCCTATTTCCTCACGAGAGACTTCTCCCTCTAGGCGCTCTTTGACCATGAGATCCTGCTCAGGACTATAGGGGACAGTCTTGAAATGCTTCATTCTCGACAGCAGCAGCCACACCACCTGTTTATCCTTGCGCACGATGCTGACGTTCACAGGCCCCATGGTATGGTGCTCGATGCGCCACATTGCATCACGGTAGTAGATATAAGCCTTCCGTGTTTTGCCGTCGATCTTGATCACTTGGTCTGCGGTAAATTCGAGCGCGAATGCCGACTGCCAGGGCATCAGCGCATACCACATCAGTGAGACGGCAATCCACAGCAGACGCATGGCGCGAAATCCTACCATACTGGTCTGTGTATTTTCATTTCGTGCCATAGAGTGCATGAATCGATTGTTTCACGGAGATAGGAGCAGGGGCTAGGGGGACGGTGTCACAGGCGTCCGTGCACATCGAAACCCAATCGTGGCCGAACGTTGATGGGGAGAGGCGCCGCCCCTTGTTGCTGTTCTCAGCATCACTCGCTTACTTTTCCACGAACCTCCACGAACGCTTTTGTAGCGTCCGGTGGTCGGACCGGGGGGATTGCGATCCGGCATGTAGGCATAATAGTCGAATCCGAACCAGTCATGCACCCACTCTGCCACGTTTCCCGCCATATGGTGGAGTCCATAGGGACTCTTGCCTTCTTCGTGAGAGTCGACCGCCGCGAGAATGGGAATTTCATGGACGTGATGTTGCCCGAACATGGCCAGTTTTGGGTTGGGCATCGCGTCACCCCACGGATAGAGGTTACCCTCCGGCCCTCGCGCGGCCTTCTCCCATTCGGCTTCTGTGGGCAGTCTTGCCTGCTTGACGGAGCAAAACTTCTCGGCTTCATCCCATGTGACGTACAGCGCGGGCCACCGTGTGAGAACTTCGTCCTGGATGGCATGGATGGTGATGACATGCCATAACAGTTGCTGCAACTCGTTCGAGGGATACGTTTTCTGTTGATGTAAGAAGGCCAGGTATTCCCCGAGACTCACTTCATCGCGATCGAGTTCATATGCGTCCAACCAGACACGGTGTTGAGGAAGTTCGGTATCATCAAACTGTGTCCACCTTCCATACGGATCACTATCAACTCGTTTACTGCCGATCAAAAATGGACCGGCTGGAATAGCCACAATCGGTGAAGGCTGGGACAGGTTTGCGATGACAGTGAGATGACGGGCTAGTTCCGGAGAAGGTTTTGATTCTGCCTGCACGACGGTGGAAGTTCCAATGAGGAGGAAAAAGGAAATGAGTGTCGTGGAACAGGTATGGTAACCCAGCATATAGAGTCCGACCGTGAGTCCCCTTAGCAGAACCGGGAGAATAGGGCGTGAGGCATTCGCCGTTGATGACTGGTCATCAGGCGGTTTACCCAGATGGGCTCAAGCTACCACAGAGGTCGGCTCGACTGCATCTATATGAGTGGGGACGACCGCAGAAGAATTTACTCATTGAGTGCATCATGCCAGGGCGCGAGGTCTGCGCGAAAGTGTGTCGAGCCGATGTCGAGCTGATCTTTCATCTCGTCTTGGCTGGAGGATGACGGTGAGGTCAATAGAAGCGTTATCCAGTCTCTCGAATCTGTCTTGTCTCAGAGCCTGACCGCCCGGTGGCAGCATGGAGACTCTCGGCCCATATCGGTTGAAGAGAGTGATCGCCAAGTTAATCTCAGATGGAACGATCCGGTCCCGAGCACGTAGCACCCGAAGGACCACTTGTCGGCAAAGTCGAATGCGTTATCCAGGCACGCCTCCATCGCTGTATAGGAAAATCCAAAGGGATACGGCAATGTGCCTGACGGGCTTTCAGGTTGAATTTCTTTCTTGCGATCCCTTGAACCCGTCACTAGTCCTCCTGTAGAAAGAGCGAATGGATCTGGGTGAACTGCGAAGGGCAGGGAGCGCGTTCGTGTTTGGGTTGGTTGCTAGTTTCATCAGTGGCCCGGCGCCTCAAGCCGAAGCCCTGGACTTCTCGGCAGACCGGATCGTGAAGAACGGAAAGTCCGTGGTGAAGTCTCATGTGAATGCAAAGGACGATCGATGGCGATTCGAGTTCGCGCAGCCGCAGCGAGGGGCGAGCGTGATCATCGTTCGAGTGGATCGTGGAATAGCTTGGTTGATCCTCTCCAAGCGTCGCCAGTATTTTGAGGAACCCATCGTAAGCGATCATCGGTTGACCGTGACGGAGAACATGACTGGTGAGATCTCTCGTGAGCTGGTCGGGGATGAGGTTCTGGACGGTCGTCCTGTTGAATTATTCGAGGTCACGGTTGCGCTAGCCGGGGAAACGCAGCACTACTATCGGTGGGTAACCAAAGCCGAGCGGTTTCCACTGAAGACGGTGAGCAAACAGGGCACGTGGTCGGAGGAGTTTCAGCGACTTCTCTTTACGGAGCAATCACCATTTTTGTTTGAACTGCCGAGGCGACTGGACCCTGCCGGTCCACCTGAGAGTATGCAATAATTACCAATACCAATCCTGACGGAGGAAGTATGAGACAGATGATTCAGAGAACATTGTGGGTAGCCTGTGTCTCGGTCTTAGTGACCAGTGGGCTACCACTGGCTGCCGGTGCCTATGAAGCAATTACTGTGACGAATGGTGCGACCGTTGCCGGGAAGGTGAGCTTCACCGGGGGCGTGCCTGCCTCGAAGACCTTCGAGCTGCGTCGCTACTATGACCGCGAGTATTGCGCGACTCTTTCAGACGGAAAAGGACATCGCCTTCTGAAGGAAGTCAATGTCGGCCAGGATGGCGGTCTGAAGGATGTGGTGGTTGTCATCGAGGGTGTCGAGAAAGGCAAGGCATTTACCGCCACCGATGCGGAGGTGGAAGCCAGTCTCTGTCAGTTTCTGCCGTTTGTCACCGTCGTCAGCGACAAGCGTCGAGTCACGGTCTTTAATCGAGATCCGGTGTCACACGATATTCAAGGTTATGCCTACGACCAGGCCGGTGTCGACATTGTCCTGCATCGACCGGCGTTGCATGTGAGCGGGACGACCGATGTGGTCCAGCTGGTGAAGGGAAGGAAAGTGTTTACTATGCAGTGCGGCATGCACCCGTATATGCAGAACTGGGGTTATGCGATCGACAATCCCTATTATGCCGTGACGGGTCCCAATGGAGCATTTACCATCGGTGATCTTCCGGCAGGGACCTATCGTCTCAAGGCGTGGCATCCGATTCTTGGCGCCCAAGAGCGGGAGATTACAGTAAAGCCTCAAGAGACTGTGACGCTCGATTTTCTATTCGAAGCGAACCAATTGGTTAAATAATGTCGAATAATGAACCAGGATTGACAATGGCATTCCTCGGAGTCCTCGTCTGCGGGCTCTCGATAGCGAATGGGACTTCCGCTGCAGGGTCTGTAAAGGAAGTCCAAGATCAAGGCAGGGCCATGGTCAGGGATGCAGAAGAGATGGTGATGCATGGCGGCATGGGCGACGGGCGTGCCATCCTGCATCACTGTGCCGAAGTAGCGAAACAAGCCCAGGCGATCCTCAAGGCCTTACCAACCAGAGATGAACATGGCAGGGAAGCCGTACCGCACTTGCAGGACGCGATTAAACATTGCGGACGAGTGGCGGAATTGGGAGACAAGGTTGACCCAGGCGCCAGTTTGAATCCGGCCGTGAAGGCCAGGGCTGCGGCCAAAGAGGCGATGAAACATCTCAGCGCCATGAAGGACGGCGGCACATAAGCAGGTGTTGAAAAAGCGCCGCGAGCTGCGTTCTCGCCTCGAATGCATGCTCAACGTAGCTCTGAAGCTACGCCTCCGTGCTTTCTTCGGCTGCGGCCTTGCTGGCGATGTTTTT
>JACCDV010094045.1_pt1 | contig 13131 bp, 15 predicted proteins | sample 7446131 | NCBI WGS metagenome assembly JACCDV01 (sample SAMN15323448, study PRJNA562643) | freshwater metagenome | isolation source: river surface water | place: USA:Blue River Watershed | collected 2017-08-17 | reverse complement strand
TCATGACCAAACAAACCCGCCAGGCGGACTTCGAGCTGTTCGCCCGGCTGGGCAAACTGGGGCCAGATGTCATGGTCGACCAGGCACCGTTGCGGGTGCTGGTGCCCGCTTTCGTCATCAGTGAGCTCAAGACCGCGTTCCAGATCGGCTTCATGATCTTCATCCCATTTCTGGTGATCGACATGATCGTCGCCAGCGTGTTGATGTCACTGGGCATGATGATGCTGTCGCCCGTGCTGGTCGCTCTGCCCTTCAAGTTGATGCTGTTCGTGCTAGCCGACGGCTGGAACCTGCTGGTGGGCTCGCTCGCTGCCAGCTTCGCCACCTGAACCCGGAAGGTCGACACATGGAACCGCAAGCCGTCCTCACCATTGGGCAAAACGCCCTGTTCATTTTGCTGATGGTGTCCGCCCCCCTGCTGGGGACGGTGTTGGTGGTGGGTCTGGTCATCAGCCTGTTCCAGGCGCTCACGCAGATCAACGAAGCCACCCTGTCTTTTGTGCCCAAACTGGTGGCCGCAGTGGCCGTGTTTGCGCTCGCGGGCCCGTGGATGCTCACGACGTTGGTGGATTTCATCCGCCGCACGCTGATGGCCATCCCCGACTACGCGGTCTGACAGCGCATGGTCACCTTCAACGAGGCCCAGCTGATGGCATGGGTCTCGCCCATTTTCTGGCCATTCTTGCGCGTGCTGGCGGTGTTTGCCAGCGCGCCGGTGTTTTCGGCCCGGTCGGTGCCCATGCGCACCAAGATCGGGCTGGCCTTTGTGATCGCCGTCTGCCTCCAGCCCGCCCTGCCCGAACCGCCCATGCTGTCACTCAACAGCTCAGCCGCTTTCGGCGCCGTGGTGCAGCAACTCTCCATCGGCCTGGCGATTGGGCTGGCGGTGCGCATCGTGTTCTCGGCGGTCGAGATGGCCGGGGAAATCATCGGCCTGCAAATGGGCCTGAACTTCGCCGGCTTTTTCGACCCCAGCACCAACTCGCAATCCAGCACAGTGGGCCGATTTTTCGGCAACAGTGCCATGTTGCTGTTCATTGTCATGAACGGCCATCTGCTGCTGATCCAGGCGGTGGCGATGAGTTTTCAAACCTTCCCGGTGGGGGACGACGCACTGGGTGCCGTGCGGGGTATGCGCCTGTATGAACTGGGTGGGCTGATCTTCTATTACGGCCTGTGGATTGCACTGCCCATGATCGGCATGCTGCTGTTCGTCAACGTGGTGATGGGCATCATCTCGCGCATCGCGCCGCAGATGAACGTGTTTGCCATCGGCTTTCCGCTCACGCTGTCGGTTGGCCTGCTGGGCATCGCCTTCACGCTGCCGCTGCTGGACCGCCCGGTGATGCAGTTGATGCAAGTGATCGCCGACCTGTTCGGCGTTCGTTGAAGCCACCCCCTACTGGCGGCTCGCCTTTCACACCAACTGGTTGCGAATAGCGTACACCGTCAGCTCGGCGTTGTTGGTCATGCCCAGTTTTTCCAGCACCCGCGCACGGTAAACACTGACCGTTTTGGGGCTGATCATCAATTCCTCGGCGATCTGCGACAGCTTCTTGCCCGACGCAATTTTCTTCAAGGTCTGCAACTCCCGCTCCGACAGGCTGTCGTGCAGTTCCGCCCCTTCCGGCGCGTTCAGGTGGTTGGCCAGCAGCTCCGCAATTTCAGCCGTGATGTACTTGCGCCCCTGCGACACCGTGCGCACCGCGGCCAGCAAGGCCGACGGATCGCCCCCCTTGTTCAGGTAACCCATGGCGCCCGCCTTCAGGCAGCGGATGGCGTATTGGTCCTCCGGGTACATGGAGACCATGACCGTGCGCACCGGGTTCTGCTCCTCCTGCAGTACCGCCAGAATTTCCAGGCCACTGCGACCGGGCAAATCCACATCGAGCAGCAACACATCGGGCTTGTGTTGGCGCAACGCCTCGCGCAAGCTGGCGTAGCCATCGGCTTCGCCCAGCACCTGTATGTCGGTCGCTTCCATCAGCGTGTCCCGCACACCGCGACGCACCACCGCGTGGTCATCGCACAACACCACCTTGATCATTCCACACTCTCCGTTTCGGGGGCTGCAGCGCCATCCAGCGGCACCGACAGGATCAGCGTCATGCCCTGTCCGGGCGCAGTCACCACATCCAGCCAACCGCCCACCGTCTGGGCACGTTCTTTCAACCCCAGCAAACCGAAGGACTGCAGTTTGGCCAAGGCCTCGGGGCCGGCACCGCAGCCATTGTCGGCGATCTCCAGGGTCAGAAAGTCTTCGAGATCGCTCACCTCGATGCGCACCTCGGTCGCCTGCGCGTGCTTGAGTACATTCGTCAATGCTTCTTGCACCGTTCGGTAGGCCGCCATTTCCAGGCGCGGCGCCAGCGGCTGGCGCAAGCGCCCTTGGAGGTGCACCGCCAAACCCGTGCGTTCAGAGAAAGTTCGGGTCAACCACTGCAACGCGGGGATCAAACCCTGGTCCAGCACCGCGGGGCGCAGGTTGCGCATGATGCGCTGACTTGCCCCCAAGGCGTGCTCGGCCATCGCCAACGCAGCTTGCACATGACGTTGCGCCTCTTGGTCCAGCGCACGCCGCGACAGCCACGCGAGATCCAGTTTCACGGCCGCCAGGGCGCCCCCAATGTCGTCGTGGATCTCTCGGGAAATGTCGGCCCGCTCCCGGTCAATGCTGGCCTGCAAGTGCTCGGTCAGATCCACCAGCCGCTGGCGCGAACTGGCCAACTCGCGCGCGGCCTGGGCTTGAGCGCGCCTGGCCTGTGCCAGCTCCAGTGCGCGTTGCAGCACCTGCGGCAAGCGCGCCAGGTGGTGCTTGTCCACGTAGTCGCTGATGCCTTGTACCATCGCATCGGCCACGGTGGCCTCGCCAATGGCGCCCGACACCAGCACAAACGGCAGTTCAATCCCCCGCGCACGCAGCCAAGCCCAGGCCTCCATGCCGCAAAAGCCAGCGAGGTGGTAATCCGCCAGCACAGCGTCCACCCGTCCCGCCTGCACCGCCGCCTCGAAATCCTCCAGCGTGTCGACCAAGGTGAGCTCGCAAGTCAGCTCGCTGCGTCGCAAGGCTCGCGCCACCAGGTCATGATCGGCCGGGTTGTCTTCGAGGTGAATGAGGTGTAAATCGGTCAAAAGCTCGCCCTTGGGTCAGGTGGGGGTCAAAATGACACCACAACTTCGCGGTATTTTGAGCGATATCAGGTTCTCACCCTAGTCTAGACCGTCCCGGGCGCTTATATTTGCAGGTAATGACACACAGGGTCCCGGTAGACATTCACCATGCAAAATCAACCCGCTGAGCCCCACCACAAGCGTCGCTGGCCCCGCGAGGAAGTCACGACGGTGGAACCGTTGCCCGAAAAGCTGGACGACTTCGCCGTGGCCATGGACGTCACGGTGGTGGCAGACCTGCAGGATTCGCTGCTGGTGGCGATGAACGATCTCAAACGCCTGGAGGGTCTGCTGGACCACGCCACAGCCAACCTGCTGGACCGTTTCAACGCAGCGATGCAGGCGCTGGAAGCTCTGCCGCAAACCGAGCAATACCAGGGCGTGCGCCAGGCACTGCATCAGGCGGTGACGGAACTGCAGTTTCACGACATGGCCAACCAGTTGCTGGTGCACACCGGCAAAGTGCTCAAAGGCTGTGCTTACAGCCTGGCCGAGCAGACCATGGCGCCCGAAGAAGATGAGATCGGCACGGTGGTCACCCTGTTGCCGCAAAATCCGAACCCAGTGACCCAGAGCGAGATGGACGCCGGCTCCGTCGAGCTCTTCTGATACCCCCGCACACGCATCAACCGATACAGCTGACAAGGTACATCCATGCATTCGATTCTCGCCGTTGACGACTCCGCCTCCATGCGCAAAATGGTTTCATTCACCCTGGTAGGGGCCGGGTTCCAGGTGGTGGAAGCGGTTGACGGTGTCGACGCGTTCGAAAAAGCCCAGAAACAGACTTTTGACCTGGTGCTGACCGATCAGAACATGCCCCGCCTGGACGGCATCGGCCTGGTGCGCAAATTGCGCGAACATCCCAATTTCAAGTCCACGCCCATCCTGATCCTGACGACCGAGTCCAGCGATCAGATGAAACAAGCAGGGCGCGCGGCTGGAGCCACCGGCTGGTTGGTCAAACCGTTCGACCCGAACCGATTGATCGAGGTGATCAACAAGGTCATCCGCTGACCTCAGAGCCACGCTCACAGCAGAACATCGCGAAGTCCAACAGAGAACCCGCCCATGGCAGACGACAAGAACGACGGCTTCGACCTGACCCAGTTCTACCAGATCTTCTTTGAAGAAGCCGGCGAGAACCTGGAGCAGATGGAACAGCAGCTCCTGAACCTCGACCTGGAGACGGTCGACGATGAAGAGCTGAATGCCATTTTCCGTTGCGCCCACTCCATCAAAGGCGGAGCCGCCACTTTCGGTTTTGAAGACGTGGCCGAGCTGACCCACCAGATGGAATCGCTTCTGGACAAACTGCGCCGCCATGAGCTGACACCCACCGCTCCCATGGTGGACGTGCTGCTGGAATCGTCAGACGCCCTCAAGGGTCTGCTGGCGCGCCACCAAGGTCTGGGCGGTGAGCCGCCAGAAACCTCAGGCTTGGTGCAACGGATTCGGGTGCTGGCCTCGGGCGGTCAACCTGTGGCCGCGCCGGCTCCGGCTCCGGTACCGGCGCCACCGCCACCGGTCGCAGCCCCGGCGGCAGCTCCCACTGCAGGCGGCATGCCCGCCGCTGCGCCTCCCGGTGCGCGCCGCCAGTTGCGAGCTGTCATTGGCCCGCTGGACCACCCTGAACAGGCCGACGCGATCAAGGAGTTGTTCCGCGACATTGAAGGGTTGGGGACCATCACCGGAGAGAGTCAGGACAACGGCTGCAAGGTGTACGACATTGACACCACCAGCTCCGATGACGACCTGCTGGACCTGTTCGCCTTCCATGTGGCGAAAGACAAAATCGCGCTGAACCCCGCCGGCGCAGCGGCGCCTGCGCCAGCCCCCGCTCCAGCTCCCGCGCACGAAACGGCAAGCACGATCGATCACAGCCACGACATCATCGAACAAGGCTATGGTCTTTTCGCGGGTGCTCCAGGCAGCCCAGTGGCCTCGACCGTGAAGTCCGCCAGCGGCGCGCCCATGCCAGCCGAGGACTTGGTGCAGGGATACGGTCTGTTCCCTGGCGCTCCGGGCAACCCGCTCACGCCGCGAGCACACGCAGACATTGTGAACTCCGAAAGCGGCGTCGCCATGGCGAACAGCCATGCCGCCGCAGCCCCTGAATCCAAAGCACGCGAAACCGCCAAGGCATCGCGCACCGCCTCCACCGCGCAACTCGAAACCACCACACTTCGGGTTTCGGTCAGCAAGATCGACCAGCTCATCAACCAGGTGGGTGAACTGGTGATCACCCAGGCCATGCTGGCTCAGAACAGCCGTGCACTGGACGCGACGCTCAACCAGCAACTGCTGGCTGGGCTGGCCGATCTGGAGCGCAACACCCGCGACCTGCAAGAGTCGGTCATGTCCATCCGCATGATCCCGATGTCGGTGGTCTTCAGCCGCTTCCCGCGCATGTTGCGCGACCTGGCGGGCAAGCTGGGCAAAAAGGTGGAATTGATCACGCACGGCGAGGCGACCGAACTGGACAAGGGCCTGATCGAGAAAATCACCGATCCGCTGACCCACCTGATCCGCAACAGTTGCGACCACGGGGTGGAGCTGCCCGACGTCCGGCTGGCCAATGGCAAGCCGGAAACGGGCACCATCACCCTGTCGGCGGCGCACCAGGGTGGCTCCATCCTGATCGAGGTGCGGGACGACGGCAAGGGCCTGAATCGCCAGAAACTCATCGAGAAGGCGCGCTCCAAAGGCATCCCGGTGACCGACGACATGCCCGACCAGGACGTCTGGCAATTGATTTTTGCCCCTGGCTTCTCGACCGCTGAAGTGGTGACTGACGTGTCCGGCCGCGGTGTGGGCATGGATGTGGTGAAAAAGAACATCGCGGCATTGGGTGGTTCGGTGGAGCTGGACTCCTCTGAAGGCTTTGGCATGAGTGTGAAGGTGCGCCTGCCACTCACGCTGGCCATCATGGACGGCATGACGGTGCGGGTGGCCGAGGAGGTCTACATCCTGCCCCTGTCGTCGGTGGTCGAGTCGTTCCAGGTGGAAACCAAAGACATCAACACCGTGGCTCAGAACGCCCAGCTGGTGAAGGTCCGCGACGAATACATGCCGGTGATTGAAATTGACCGGGTTTTCTCAGTGCCCCGCCAACCAGACGACACGTTTGCCAACAGCATCATGGTGGTGATCGAGGCCGATGGCACCCGAGTCGCCCTGATGGTGGACGAGCTGCTGGGGCAGCAACAGGTGGTGATCAAAAACCTGGAGTCCAACTACAAGAAGGTTCGGTACGTCTCGGGTGCCACCATTCTGGGCGACGGCAGTGTTTCGCTGATCCTCGACACGTCGTCACTGGTGCGCCGCGCCCGTCAATAACGCCTCGTACCCGCACACCACCCAAAAAGTGTCATGGTCCATGAAGACGCATCCAACATTCAGAACCGGGAGTTTGCCTGGACGACGGCTGACTTCAACCGCATCAAAGACCTGATTTACCGCCACGCAGGCATCAGCCTGCACGACGGTAAACAGGCCATGGTGTACAGCCGGATCGCACGGCGTCTGCGCGAAACCGGGCATCAGAGCTTCAAGGACTACCTGGAGTGGCTGGAGCGGGGCAACGATGCACAAGAGTGGCAGGAATTCGTCAATGCGCTGACGACCAACCTCACCTCTTTTTTCCGGGAAAACCACCACTTTGTTGAGCTTTCGCGCCTGGTGCGCGAAAGCTCAACACGCGACTGGAAGATCTGGTGCAGCGCCGCTTCTACCGGCGAAGAACCCTACTCGATCGCCATCACCATGGCGGACGCGCTGGGCCTCAATGGACGCTTTCAGATCTGGGCCAGCGACATCGACACCAAGGTCTTGAACACCGCGTCGCGCGGGGTCTACAAGGTGGAAAGCCTGAAGAACCTGACGCAGGACCAATTGCGCAAGTATTTCCTCAAAGGCACCGGGCACAACGGAGGCCTGGCCCGGGTGCGACCCGAACTGCAGAACCACATCCAGTTCTTCAATCTGAACCTGATCGAAGAGCAATGGTCGTTGCGGGAAGAATTCGACGTGGTGTTCTGCCGCAACGTGATGATCTACTTCGACAATCCGACACAACGTCAGGTTCTGGGCCGCATCCACCGGCTGATGAAGCCCCAGGGCACCCTGTTCGTGGGCCATGCCGAGAACTTCAGCGATGCGCGCGCGCTGTTTGCGCTGCGAGGCAAAACCATTTACGAAAAAGTCTGAACCCCATGCATCGCAGCCCTTCGTACCTGCAAACACTCAAGAGTCAACCGCGAAAGCCGGGGGAGGCTTCGTTCTTTTTTCACGACCAGCATTTCAAGTACAACGCTGCCAAGGTGTTGCCGGGCGAATATTTCGTCTCGAACGAAGATCTGGTCATCATGACCGTGCTGGGCTCGTGCATTGCCGCATGCATCTGGGACTCGCGGCTGCGCATTGGCGGCATGAACCATTTCATGCTGCCCGAAGGCGGGGCTGACACCTCGGGCCGCTATGGCTCATACGCCATGGAATTGCTGATCAACGAACTGGTCAAGCAAGGCTCGTCGCGCGAATACATGCAAGCCAAGGTCTTTGGCGGCGGTGCTGTGATTTCGGGCTTCACCACCATGAACGTGGGCGAACGCAACACCAAGTTCGTGCTTGACTACCTGGCCACCGAACGTATCCCGGTGGTATCCAAAGACGTGATGGACATTTACCCCCGCAAGGTGGTGTTCTTCCCGGTCACCGGCAAGGCCATGGTCAAACGCCTGGCACATGCCCACCCCGAAACGCTGGAAACCCAGGAGCGCCAGGGCGTGGCCACCAAGGTGGTGCAGTCCACCGCAGGCGGCTCGGTCGATCTGTTCTAACGCATGGTTGGGCGAGACATGCAAAAAATCACGGTGGTGGTGGTGGACGATTCGGCACTGGTGCGCAGTCTGCTGACCGAAATCATCAACAAACAACCCGACATGGCCTGCATCGGCGCGGCCAACGACCCCCTGCAGGCGCGGGAGATGATCCGCGAGCTGAACCCTGACGTCATCACGCTTGATGTGGAAATGCCCAAGATGGATGGGCTGGAATTCCTGTCGCGCCTGATGCGGCTGCGCCCCATGCCGGTGGTGATGGTGTCTACCCTGACCGAACAAGGTGCTGACACGACCCTGCGGGCGCTGGAAATGGGTGCGGTGGACTTTGTGGCCAAGCCGCGCATTGGCGTGTCCGCCGGGCTGCGCGAACTGGGTGACGACATCGTCGAGAAAATACGGATTGCCAGCCGCGCACGCGTGTCGCGCCATGTTGCGCCGCCACCGCCTCCGTTGGCCAGCCCCCGTGCAGATCAACCGATAGCGGCACCGGCTCCCAGAGCGGCGGCCCCCATGGCGCGCCTGTCGACCGAGAAAATCATCTGCATCGGCGCCTCCACGGGCGGCACCGAAGCCATCAAAGACATCCTGGTGCAATTCCCGGCCGACGCACCGGCCATCGTCATCACCCAGCACATGCCGCCGGGTTTCACCACCAGCTTTGCCGCCCGGCTCGATTCCTTGTGCAAGATCCACGTGAGCGAAGCTCGGGACGGTCAGCGGATCCTGCCGGGTCATGCCTACATCGCACCCGGCGGCCGGCAATTCCACATTGAACGCAGCGGGGCCAACTACGTCGCCGTGGTGGACGACTCCCCCCCGGTCAACCGCCACAAGCCTTCAGTGGAGGTGCTGTTCAAGTCGTGTGCTCGGGTACTGGGTCCCAACGCGATCGGCATCATGCTGACAGGCATGGGGGGCGACGGCGCCAGCGCCATGAAAGAAATGCGAGACGCCGGTGCCTACAACTTCGCCCAGGACGAGGCCAGTTGCGTCGTGTTCGGTATGCCCAAAATGGCGATCCAGCACGGCGCTGTACAGGAAGTGCTGCCGCTCAAACAGATCGCACAGGCGGTGATGGACAGACTCAGCCACGCAGGTGGCGTACGTCACCGCATTTGAATTAGCGCGATCAGATCAGTTTGTCCACGTTGGATCCAGGGGGTTGGACGTCGCCACCTGCGGTGCGAACGTAGGTGTCAGTGGCCTCGATGGCGCGTTCGCTCGGCACATCGGGCTGAGGTGCCAGCACTTCGGCGCGCGCTGCTGCAGCCGCCCGCGCCTCTTCGCCAATCAGCACATCCACCGCCGCGCGACTGGCTTTCCACATGTTGGGCAACAGTTCATTGATTTGCAAATCCAGCGCCTCTCTCGCCGGGGATTTCACCTCACGGGGCAGCTCACCTTTGAAGCGCTGAGCTTCAACCTGAGCCTGGGCTTCTGCCTGAGCGCGCGCCTGCGCACTCGCATCGGACTGGTTGCCCTCCACGCGTTGCCGGTTCTCCTGCGCCTGGGCTTGCGCAGCCTCGCGGACAGGGTTACTGGCTTCCGCATCGGGCGCACCTTCGGAGGGTGCCGCACGGCTGACCGCCACGCTGGCCACCGCCGACGCAGCCACATCGCCGACACGCTCCGGCGCAGCGCCGTTGTTGCGCACGCGCACCGAAGCCGACTCCCCCGTCGGGGTGACTGGCGGCATGGCCGTGGGCCGGTACACGGGTTCGGCCCGCGCGCCATCCCCGCCGGGCGAAACGACCACAGACACCCCCACGTTCTCGGGCGAGACCGTGTTGCTGGTCTTGACGGGGACCACCGGCTGGGCTCTCACAGTGGGAGCCTGTGGGGGCAACGGCGCAACAGCGATAGAAGAAATGTTCAACATGGCGAACTCCTTTGCAGAGCACCCTATAGACGGGATTACCGCTTTCCATCGTTCTATCGGACGGGTTCGAGCGAACTTTAGGGATGCTCGCGAAAAATTTCAAGCTGCACGTCCAAGTAAAATCCAGAGACACATAACTTATCGAGGCAAGCAATGTCCGTGATCCCCTCCATGTCCGACCGTGACGGCAAAATCTGGATGGATGGCCAGATGGTCGATTGGCGCGATGCCAAAATCCACGTCCTCACGCACACGCTGCACTACGGTTGTGGCGCGTTCGAGGGTGTTCGCGCTTACAACACCGTCAATGGTCCGGCCATTTTCCGCCTGCAGGAGCACACCGAGCGTCTGTTCAACAGCGCCAAAATTTTGCGCATGAAAATCCCCTTCACCCATGAGCAGGTGAATGAAGCGCAGAAGGCTGTCATCCGCGAGAACAACCTGGAAAGCGGATACCTGCGCCCGCTGACCTGGATTGGCGACAAAAAACTGGGCGTCAGCCCCAAGGGCAACACCATTCACCTGATGGTGGCAGCCTGGGCCTGGGGCGCCTATCTGGGCGAGGAAGGCCTGAAGCGCGGTATCCGCGTCAAGACCAGCAGTTACACCCGCCACCACGTCAACATCACCATGACGCAGACCAAAGCGGTGAGCAACTACACCAACAGCATCCTGGCCAACATGGAAGCCACCGACGAGGGCTACGACGAGGCGCTGTTGCTGGATTCTTCCGGCTTTGTGAGTGAAGGCGCTGGCGAGAATATTTTCGTCATCAAGAACGGAGTGATTTACACCCCAGACCTTTCGGCTGGCGCTCTGAACGGGATCACCCGCAACACGGTGTTCCACATCGCCAAGGACCTGGGCCTGGAGATCGTGCAGAAGCGCATCACCCGCGACGAGGTCTACATCGCTGATGAAGCCTTCTTCACCGGTACCGCCGCCGAAGTGACCCCGATCCGCGAACTGGACCGCATCGAGATCGGTGCCGGCAGCCGTGGCCCGATCACCGAGAAAGTGCAGACGGCCTTCTTTGACATCGTTAACGGCCGCAACCCCAAATACGCCCATTGGCTGACCAAGGTGTGAACATGAGCCAAGCCGTCGTTGAACTTGCTGCGCGAGACCTGAACAGCCATGGCGGGGTGTTCTGCCCCAGCCCCTTGGCCGACATGAAACTCTGGAACAGCCACCCCAAGGTGTATCTGGACGTGGCCAAGACCGGCGAAGCCCGCTGCCCCTACTGCGGGACAGTGTATCGGCTAAAGGCAGGTGAAGTAGTGAGTCACGGGCACTGAAGCGTCGTGATGCGTGATGACCCGTCGGACGTTCTGCCGGCCGTAGCGCACCCACCCTCGGTGCGCGATGCTCTCGAGCGGGTCACGGTGGTGGTGGTCACTTTCAACAGTGCGCACTGCCTGCCCGAACTGGGTCAATCATTGTCTTTATGCCCGCATGTGGTCGTTGTGGACAACGGCAGCGACGACGGTTGTGCTGCCCTGACGCCCAACTACCTGCCGCAAGCCCGAGTGCTGTCCCTGCCCTGCAACGTGGGGTTTGGTGCGGCCAACAACCGGGCCCTGGCTCAGGTGACCACACCCTTCGCCCTGCTCCTGAACCCGGATTGTGAACTGTCGCCCGATGCACTGGCGGCCCTGGTGACGGCCGCCGACGCTGACCCGCTGGCGGCGGTGCTGGCACCACAACTGACCAGCGCGCAGGGCAGGCTGGATGTGAACTACCGTTGGCCGCACCTGCTGTGGTCCAGCCGCGGCGCTGCGGCTGAAGGCCCTGCCTGCGTCGGTTTTGTGTGTGGGGCCGCAATGTTGTGCCGAATGGCGGCATTCGAAGGCGTCGGCTTTTTTGACGAGCGCTTTTTCCTTTACTACGAAGATGACGACCTGTGCCTGCGCCTGTTTCAGGCGCAACGCCCGATGGTGGTCATTCCTCACATCAAAGCCATACACCGCTCGCGTGGCTCGGTGCGCGGCCGCAGTCCGTGGCGCAGTGAATACCTGCGCGGCTACCACCACGCGCAATCCAAACTCATCTTCACGGCCAAGCACCAGTCGGTCGCATTGGCCCAACGCCAGCAACGCCGCCTGGTAGGCACCACACTGCTGGGTCTGCCACTGCGCCTGTTGCTGATTTCACCCCGCTTGACCGCTCGCATGTTTGGGCGACTGCGTGGTGCCCTGAACTGGACCCCATCCCATGGCTGACGCCCCAATTTCCCGTCCCACGCTGTGCATCGGGGTGCTGACGCTGAACGAACAGAAACGCATCGCCCAGTGCCTGCGCAGCGCCGCCTTTGCCGATCAGATCGTGGTGGTGGACAGCGGCAGCACCGACGACACCTGCCGCCTGGCCCGTGAACAGGGCGCCGAGGTGCACGTGTACGACCAGTGGGAGGGCTTTGCCGTGCAGCGCAACCGGCTGCTGGCGCACTGCCATTGCGACTACCTGTTCTACCTGGACGCAGACGAAGAAATCACGCCGGCCCTTCAGGTCGAGATCGCAGCAGCCGTGGCCAGCGGCCAGGACTGCAAGTGGGAAGTGCTGTGGAATCAAGTGGCCTACGGTCGACCTTTGACCCACATGAAGTCCACCGGCGGGGTGGAGCGCATGTTCCGCACCGCTTCTCTGGAGCGCTATGAAGGCTTGGTGCACGAACAGGCCATCATGCGTGGGGGCGACCGACCAGTGCGCAAGTTCAAACATCGGCTGTTGCACTACTCGCGCGAAAGCATTCACGGCAGCCTCATCAAGCTGGCGCAATACGCCCAGCTGGGCGCGGCCAAACGTGCGAAGGCCGGCAAGCGCGGTGGCATTTGGCGCGGGTTTGCCTCGGCGTTTGCCAACTTCACCCGGCTCTACTTACTCAACCGTGGCTTCATGTGTGGGCCACAGGGCTTCTTGTTCTGCTTCTTCATTGCGCTGGAATGTTTCTTCCGGTATGTGTACCTGGAATACGACAAAGCCGGTATTCACGTGAGTTCGGCACGGGGCAAATAAACAAGCTATGTCCACCAACTTTGCTTTCAACAACATAGCGCTAGTCACGGTTACCTACGAATCGGCCCGGTTGGCCGCCTTTTTTGCCGAAACCGGCCAACTTTTTCGGCATGTGTATGTGGTGGACAATCACAGCAGCGACGGCACAGTGGCCGCCTTCCAGCAGCACCTGCCACACGCCCAGTTGCTGGCCCAGCCCAAAAATCTGGGTTTTGGGCCTGC
>JACCDV011241099.1_pt1 | contig 13140 bp, 13 predicted proteins | sample 7446131 | NCBI WGS metagenome assembly JACCDV01 (sample SAMN15323448, study PRJNA562643) | freshwater metagenome | isolation source: river surface water | place: USA:Blue River Watershed | collected 2017-08-17 | reverse complement strand
GGCTGCTAATCACTTTATTAAACTCCATCTACTTCTCGTTCACCTTCTCGATCTCCTTCCGATTGATCAGCACCACATCTGCCAGAAAATCATCGACCACAATATTGCTGTGCTATTCCTCTTGAATAATCCCATCCAGTTCGTGATAGATTCTGAAGATGAAGACAACGCAGTCTTCGCCAGATGTAATAACAAACTTGCCGCAAGGACTAAGGAGAACATTAGTTGCTGTATTGATATGATAGTTCTTAACGTCCATGATCAGTGGCCTTTGAAGCCCTCCAAATACAACCAGTTTGCCATTCGATAAGGAAAGCAACAGGGCTTTTTCCTTACCAATCACAATCTCTACCATTGAAACAACTACAAAATCAAGCTAGAGCTGGCTCAAGCTTCCATTCTCCCCATGCTACTATAAGTAATGCTTCCCTTTGAATGTTCCGAAAGCAATGATTGAGTTGCGGCCGTGCCAATAAATGCTCGATGAATACTTCATTTCTTTCTTCACAACACTTTTTACCTTTACCCAATCGTAAATTCTCCACTACATTAATGATCCTTCCTCTCCCACTGAAAGCAAACACTCGTCTTACTTTTTAAATTAAATATTTTTAATAAGGCAGGCATGGTCCTTGAGAATGATGATTTCTTCAAGGGTCAGTGCATTAAATATTTTGATGTGGTTGACGTTGGCTTCTTCCCTCAGAGGAAAGCAAACTGCGAGGAGGTGTCCTCCTCTTGAAAATTTGGCAATATGGGCATTCTTAACTCCAAGCTACCTGTAAGGTCTCAGCTAATTGTTTAGGACATGAAAAAACCTTAGTTTGTCAATACAAGCAACTGCTAGATAGTAGCCAGATGGATGGAAAGCGAGGGTGATGAGGGGTTTGTCAGTTTAGAAATCTTCCTTTAATTTGAAATAAAACATGCGCAACAGTTTGCATCCATAGTTTTTATAATTCCAGATCCTGATGGTGCTATCGAGCTGACTGCAGGTAGCAATCAGAGGCCTTTGCTCGCATATGTCCATTCCTGTTATTTTATTGTTATGGAAGCCCTTATAGAGGTACTCAAAGATTATTTCCTTGTCTGAGAGATTGTTGAGCAAGTCAGAAACTTGTGGGATGAGCTCATTAATGTAGAGGGTCGCGATATCATTATTGGCCAAAGAAATTGTTATCAGATCCTCTTTGGAACTTATCTAGATATTGGTCACTTCAGATGCCCGCTCTTCAGTCGTCGACCATTTTCTAGACAACTATAGGGCCTCCTCCCCTTAGATATTACTATCTTCTTTTTTCGTCCAAAGACAAAATTTACCAGTATTACTTCCTAAAATGAATCCTTTCGAAAATGTACAAATAGCAGTCACTAGCAACCGGTCAAATTTCACCTCATTGAAAACATTGTGATATTCTTGCTTGATTTAAAAGACATTCAAGCGGGATTCTTCAAGGATAAGGATTTAAGATTTATCAGTGGCTGCTATGATAATCTTTTTTTTGTACCAGGAATGAGTTGTGATTCTCCTCCCTTTGGGAATTCTCTTGATTTCTTCAAGAGGCTTGAAGGTGTACTCTTCAACTTTGAATAGCTTGATTGAGCTCCCCCCGCTCACGCATATCAAGTGACTGTTGGTGGGGCAAATTGTTAGATGATCAATATCTTTGAGAGTGAATGCACTTTCAGCCAAGGGTTTATTTTTGAATGTGTCTACAAATAGTAGTTTACTATGAGGCTCACCGAGAAGGACGCACTATGTTACAACCAAAATACCATAAATTTGGGCTAGGAGGGCGAAAAAAACATTAGTTTGATTTGCCCGATCTTTTCATTCTCATGAAATATCTTTATAGTTATTGGCTCATCTTCTTTTTTGAAACTATAGATTTTTATAGTTTGTATCTGTGAATTATAAGGCTGGTATGCCACTGCTACGTGCGCCCTTGTTGGCAGCACAAAAATATTCTATATCCTATCCGTATTTTCTTAATAATCCCATCTTTACAATTAAAGTGTATAAATTACATTTAGGCCCTATCTATTGTTTTTTTCGCCAGGCTCTTCCCAACTGGAAACACAATCTTGGCTTCATTTTTTTATTCATCGCAAACTCCAATGCAATTCTTATACTTTTGAGAGCATGTGGACCCGAAGGCATGGATTAAATCGATTTTTATATTCGACATATCGAGTTTCTATAGAGTTTTATATTTTAAATATAATCAAGATCATAGAAGGACAGAATCAATTCCCTAGACCCACATTGTTTAACTTTTATTGCCATTTCCGTCAAAAGCAAATCCCCGACCATGGGGCATATCATTACTAAATTCCCCTTCATATGAAATTTTGTTATTAAAACTGTAAAGAGCGCCCATTCCTGATTTTTTTCCCTTCACGTACTAGCCTTCATATCGCACACCATTTTTGTGTTTGTATATGCCTTTTCCTTCCTTCATCCCGTTAATAAATTATCCTGTATAAATACCAGTTGGCTATTCAAGCGTGCCTAAAGTTAAGATGAATATTACCTTAACCGTGGAACTGATTGTTTGAATTAAAATGTCCTTTATAAATATACTCTCTATTTTATGAATCCTTCCATTTAAATGTGCCAAAAACCTTGGATCCTTCGCTATACTATCCAACAAACTGGTATTATTGGGTTACTTCCTCGCCTGATCCATGAAACCTGCTGTTTGAAAAGTGGCCTGTGTATACTAGCCCTTCATATTCATATATTCCTTTCCCTTGAGCCTGGTTATTATGAAAAGACCCCTTATAGATAAGTCCATCAGGCATCAAAAAGACCCCCTCCCCCTCAGCTTTGCCATGTAAAAATTGTCCAATGTAGATGGAGCCATCTGACTTATACATTTTACCATAACTATGAGGGCGGCTTTCCTAATTTATATGAATATTTACTTAATCAAGATATCCTTAATAAACCTCTTCTCCATATTTTCTTACACTCGTCTCCTCTAAGAAATTATCCTCATAGTATTCTTTCTTAAATTAATTTTACTTTCTGCATTAATTTTGCCCTTTATCAAGCTATTTAACTCAGGAATAGCAATCTTTTAAGCATGAATATCCATCTTTTAAGCAGGAATATCCATCTTTTAAACATGAATATCCATCTTTTAAGCAGGAATATCCATCTTTTAAAGTTATTTGTTAATGCTATGGCTGTCAACTATTTCAAATTATTTCAATTCTGATTAAAAATTTTCAATCCTAGAACCCTTTGAAGGCAAGACGCCTTGAGGCTGTTCGCTGGGTTACTCATGATTGGGTTCCGGGAGGGGATTAACAATTTAGATTGGAGGGGGTTGGGACGATTCTATCTATGTTATAGCATACACTAATTATGCCTTGACTACTCTAAGGGCTTTTATATTGGAATAATAGGCTGGACGGATAGGTTTTGTCCAATCTGTGAAGTGTATTACTAGTTTTTGAGCTACTGGCAGCATTAGTTATTTCCCATCAAAAGATAGCGCTCTATAATATTTTAATTAAATAATAAATCCATCAATCTTTAAGAATTATGCCTCATTTTAAGCTCTCATATGTGCATGCCTAAAGGCGAAGAAGTATCATTATTATTTTAATCGAATTAATTAAGCCATTAAAATAATTTTCTAAACTTTAATCGTACGATGAATAGGATTATCAAACTGGAGGAGGAGGACTACCTTCTGAGCTCACCCGAACATGATCACGCATTCTTTAACCACTGCTTGACCACTTTCTATGATCAAGATTCGCAAGAGATTATTCAGACTAGATGCTCGGCCAATTAAGTAATACGATTTCTATGCAGGTGTTGCACTACCTGGAGCAGTCTATTGATATCTGCGACACTCCTCTCGCTGAAATAATGCGGCTAGTCGTCTAGAATGACAATTTTAAGGGTGTTGATACTGATCTCGTTAGATTCAAAATCATCAAGCAGAAGAGCCTACTCAAGAGAAACAGGGCCAAAAATAGAAAAATACTCCCCAAGAGATAGATCATTTAGTTGGTGGAGAGCTGCGATAAAGTTGACTAGTACAAAAAACAAAGGAACCGCATCTCAGCTCAGATCTCCAGGGACAAAAAGAAAGAAAAGGTCAAAGCCTTAGAGGAGCTCAACCTCTAACTTCACCAATAATGCGAAAGGCAAAAGCTAGAAAACTAAAGGCTTAAGCAAGAACTTTTAAAAAACGAACAAAAACAGTAAGAATCCATATAGCTTAGGATACAAGGGGGGCAGCTAAAAAATAAGATGACTAAGCTATTAGTTCTCTTGGGCATCATCTTCCTTTTCGGAATCATAAAGGACATTTTCAGCTCCAACTCCACTACAGGGTCGCTCACTCTACCCAAAATGAATTAAATGAAGACAACTTCCTTCGAAATAAAAAATAACCCCTTCTACAATGAAGAAGCCCAATTATAAAAAGGCAAAGTGCTAAATTCCATCGAAGACGCTCTCACTTAAGTGGTTGAGAGCAAAAGTATCGTGGCCAGAATAAAGCAAAAGATCGCAACAGGAATGGGCGACTGGGGGATGAACCCCAATTTTTTAACAAAGAGGGCAAAGTAGGAAATCGAGGCTCTAAAGAAATAGGCACTTTAGTGATTATTGAAATAAATGAATCAATTATTCAAATGTATCACTCTTTGGCTGTTTTGACTGTGGTCCAAGCTTTTTGACAGAGAGGGCATGTATTTTTCTTTTGGGTGGTCCACTTGCTGATGCAGTGGGTATGGTAGGCATGGTTGCATGCTCCCCAGGAAATCATGCAGGATTAGTTGTCGGAAATTTAGTTTGCTTGGCACTCCAAGCAAGTTTAGTTGATACTATTCTTGCAGATGGCACAGTTCTATACTGCTACGTTCCAGCTCCAGAGGGCAACTGCGTTCCACTGCTTGACCTCAATTCTTTTATCGATTTACATGGATTGGTTGATTAATTAATTCAAATACAAAGTTATTCAAATAAAAAGTAGTTAAAATCAATAGTCGTCTGACGTTTCCCAGGCACTGATAGGAATCTTTCTAGTCGGGCTTACCTCTTCCTATTCCTAAAAGTACCTTTTCCGATCCATCAGAGATGGCTTTTTTATAGTTATTCGAATAGATTTCCTCATCCTGATGTCCTTCACTTGCGAGGGAAACTCGTTAACAATTACCACTGCTCGGGAGTTCACAATTTATTTTTTTTAATTTTATTGATGCGAGCCTAGTTGCTCTTAAATCTACTGGGTTTTCCATTTTAAACGGATGGATGGGTTTAACGATTTTGTCGTCAAATTGCTTTCTTTCCATTAGGAGTGGCTGATTTTTCTTCGGATGGAGCAAACTGAATCATGCGTTTGCCTTTATTTATACCGGTTAAAAAATGTATTGGGACGTTCGAAGTCACAGGAGCGGTCTGACTGGTCAGTTGAAGCATCATAGGGTTTGGACTGGGGTGAGATGGCAAATAAGAATGGGTTTTTCTTGAGATTGGTTTGAGTGTGGTTTGGTTTCATTGTGTAGAGGAGGTTGGAGATATTTTAGTTGAGGGTTAAGTTTTGTAAAATGGCTTTCTTTCTATTTTGTTGTAGCTTCCTCCTGATTTTATCAATTTTGCTAGTCATTGAGAAGTTGATGTGCTTCCTTTAAATATTATAATTCTACTAATTATTCCATTTAGTCTTAATACCATTACAATTATGATGTCACAGATGCACGATATTCATTTACCACCCCAACAATGTTCTCACACCCACCACTCATTTCAAATCTCCCGACAATTCTTTGAGTTCTCCTAAATTCTCAGCTCTATTAGTGCATAATATTATGATGTTATAAATGATTGAAATTAAGGATTTCTAAATAGATCATATAATTGATTTCGAATATACATAGAATAATGAGCCTCATCAGGAAAGCAAGTAAGGCTACACTCAGGCTGACGACAGAAGATTTCTCTTCCTGCATGGACCAAAAGAACGCCATCATAGGCTCACTCCAGAGCGAGGTGGAATACTTGAGATCTAACCAATAGAAGTGTGATAGAGTGAAGGAGGAACTTGCAAAGGCAAGGGCCAGATATGAGTCTTTGCTTAGAGATCATGTAATGCATTCATAATTTAGGATGTGAGCACATCAAACAACCAGGAAAGGCTAGAACTCTCCTATAGAAATGTATATGAGTTGCGCATACAAGCTGAGCATCTTGAAGATTAGCTCAAGCTTAAAGCTCAATCCCTCAAGGAAGCCAAATTCAACTCCCAGCAGCTCCTCACCTTCGAAAATAAAAAAGAAGATGAGGCCACTTAAATCAAAATCAAATTCCAGGAGCAAAAAAGCCTAGCTGAAGTCAGGAAGATGGAGGAGGAACGCACTCGCCTGCAAATTGCACAAATCAGGGAGGAGGTGGAGAAAGGTAAAAAAGAGAATGCGATGGTGCGCACTCAAAGTGAGTCTATCAACGAGAAATGCTACAAGACACAAAGCTACATTCGCAGCCTCTTGAGAGAGGAGTCGAATTTGAATGAAAGTCTCTCGAAGATCGAGGACGAGAACAACAAACTTGACTCTGGAATTTCTTAACTTGATACCGTTGTATCCATTAATCAAAGTGAAATTTCCAACAAGTAAAAAGACTGCCAATAACTCCAGTTTAGAATTGCCTCCAAATAACTTTAGAAGAAAAAACTTTAAAACGAAATTAGAGAAAAAGTGAAAATGCTCTCCTCTGAAAAATAAAAATGGAAGTCCTTATGCGAAAGCTGGGAGCAAAAGAAATATGATGCGAATCGTGTGGAATCTCAAGTCAACTAGGCCAGTTCTGAGATCAACTTCATCCTTTCAAAGAACAATTAGATTGTGGAGGTGAATGAGCAGCTGAGGGAAGACTTGAAGGTGTGCCAAAGACACCTTGAAAATGTGTGTAGAGTCAATAAATCAATGGAAGGAGAGATCCAATCGCTCCATCAAACAAACCTCAAGGCCATCTCCAAATTGCAGGAGCCCTTCGGAAACAAGACCAATACAGTAAATACTTATGGGAAGTGGGCCAACACTTCACGAGTAACTGATTTTGAGACTGGTGACTTTGAGAAGAAGAGTAGCAGATGATCTGTATTACTTATGATATCTTGATAAATAATTTAATATCATCACTTTTCAATAATTTCGTCTGCCTGCTTGAACACATTAATCGTGTTGAGCTAGCTACTGCGGATGCTCTCATTCTTGTAGTTTGTCTTATTCTATTCCTGCTACTCCTCAATCAGCTTACGCATCTTACTAGCGTACCCTCCCCTCTTGAAGTCCACAGAAAGCACGAACCCATCGATGAATAGGACGAGGCAGATACTAAAGAGGACAATAAAATATGTCAATCCAATCCCATAGAACATGGAGGCTGTGTATGTTACATACATGTATGTGGGCAGATAGTAGTTGGAAAACCACATATATCCAATATAGAGTCCCAAGGAAAGTACTATAATGGAGATAAAAAGGATTACAGACCAGAATTTCGTGTGCGTTGAAAGCTTGAATGTAACCACCAATATTACTGAAGTGTATCTAAATTAGTTAAAGACTACATGGTTAAACTGGTCAGCCATACGTCGCTGTTGTAGCCTGATTGGCTGATTGACTAAGAACTCAGGATATAAATTGATAACAGGCTGATAATGGTGCCTTCAACTGCCCCCTCGATGGTCCACATGAAGAAGTTAGAGTAATTAAAAATGCAGTTCTCTCTGCCGATGAAATAAATCTTTGGGAAGAGTCGATAGAGATATTTGTTCATTTGGTAATCATGAGGAACATATTTCTTTTGAGGAATTTACAACTGGTAATTGTTATGTACCCGAACAAGGTGGTTCGAAGTATCTTCGTCATTAAGTTGCTTTTTCTAAGACTGAATATAGTACACATCTTGCTAGAGCACAGCCCGGACCACCAAGGGGAAGGAAGTAAAGATCAGGTTGTATAGTGAAATGTAGTAATCGTCGTAAATGGTTTGACCTGAGAAACCACTATAGAAGGCGAAGACAAAGAGCGGCACTGTGAACAGCATGTTTTTGTAGAAGAAGTAAAGGATCATCTAAGAAATCCTTATATAATTCCACCGGCCATGCACTAGAAGCAGTCTCCAGAGCATCCTAAATTCAGGCAACGCATAATCGCTTGCTAAAACTGCCCCCATCCCTTCCTAGCCAAACAAGCCCACCCCAATATGGGCAGTCTTTATCATGGGGACATCATTTGCACCATCTCCAATCGCCAAAGTTATTTTCTTTAGCCTACTCCTAACGATCCTTACAACTTAGGCTTTTTGGATGGGCAGCAACCTACAACAAATAACCACATCGCAGTATTTGGCTATATTTGCGAATTATTTTTCGTGTTATTCATTACCTATGATGGGCGTAAGATCTTCTCCCTCGATAAGCAAAGCTTTTGATATTGATTGCTGAGTTAGCTCATAGGTGATAGAGGTTAAATCTTGTAGGGTTTTGAGAACATTGTTTCTATCAGGACAAGAGTAGCGTATGATTTAGAAATGGGGCTGTATCAAATTGCAGCTCTTGCCTATATTTTAGGCTGTTTCCATTTTGTCCCCCGTAAGCATCCATACTTTGATATCTAGATTAGAACAACTAGTACTTGCTCGGATGAGGTCACGAATAGTCTAAGGAACCTGGTCCTGCAGTCTATCAAGCACAGCTGTCGCCCCAATCAGGTAAAGGCTCTGTTATAGCTCAGAGACTAATTAATTGTAAGCTTATTATTTGTTGACTGGATTGAGCTTACTGCTCTTGCTCAAAAACTATTGATATTATTACTTGGAAATGATTCTCATGGAGATTAAGAGAGTCCTCAAACCCTTGACAGCAAACTTATTGAGCTATTCGTCAAGAACAAGCTTATTATCTTTGTGGAGGCGTGACTTGATAATACTGTCTGCACCCTTCGTAAACATCTTTATCACTCCATTACACCTAACCACCACTGACATTCTCTTGCGATCAGAGTTGAAAGGAAATACCTCAAGCAACTAATACACTTTCTTCTATCCTCTCACTAAAACCTAGGTTGTTGTTTGGGTTGCCTTTAGAAATTCAAAGCCCATCGCCTTGGCTGCATCCACAAGAGTTATTTAGTCTGGGGATGGCCCTTGGTAGAATTTGTTGCCCTGCTTATCAGTTTCAACAACCACCTCATGGGTTATGGCTAGCGCAGTGAGGTATTACTCAGCCACGTCTTTGATATTTTTGAATGTTTGGATTTGATTGCATTCCTTATTCCTCACAAACACATCATTTATCCCAATATTGTTCATACCTTTTGAAATCAAATCTTCAAGGTTTTTATCGTGAAAGCCTTTAGCAGTTTGGGTCGATTTGTTTGGATCGTCAGCGATTAAAGCTAAGTCTCCGAACATTTTTTTGCCAATGACTGCTATTTTGAACTCCATTTGGTTCAAAGTCAAAGTTCCAGTTTTATCAGTGAAAACATACTCGATTTGTCCTAGCTCCTCATTAAGAGAGGAGGACCTGACATTAGAATATTTATGCCTAAGTTCGCTGTACATGAGTTTGTCCTTGTTGATGAAGTAGCTTTGGAAGAGCTTGACGAACTCGATGGAGACGATGAGGGAAATAGGAATCATGGTATTGAGGAGGACAAAGTAAGAACACCAGATAATGATGCAGTCGGCTCCTATCCAATAGGATGAAAAAAGTATATAACTGTTATTTTCCTTGTTACTACTAACGAAGGTATAGTTGAAAACTGTGAGGATGGTGCACAGTCCGAACTGAAGCATCAGGATCACTGCTAAAATATTGTTTACTCTCAACTCAATTTGCGACATCTTCTCTGAACTAGACTCAGAGTTCATCATTATCTTCGAATTCTTCCCTGTGTAAATCACTAACCCAAAGATCCACTTTGTATTTTTCAAACGAGCCCCTCGGTATAACAGCTGCTTTTATTTATAAAATGTCACCTTCTCTCCGTTGGCGAGTACCAAGGAGGAGGAAAAGTTATGAAGCTATTTATCAGGAATAGTGCCTATCCAGCTTCCTGAAACACTCTAAAGGCTTTTTAGATTGCCAAATTGCTGGGTTGAGGGAAAGGCATTTCTAGGTTTAAGATTTTTTTATCCATCCAGACTAGCTGTTTAGATAAAGGCTACTCCTCCTTCATTGGAGGAAGAAAGAAGAATTAGATCGGCAGGGAATAGCTATTCTGATTAGGTTTTCACGATTTACCCAATTTTAACATCACTCCATTATACCTTCACAAAGTCACCATTTCTGTAGACCATTGTAGTCGATTCATGGTTGAGTTGGTGGTCTGACTTGTATCTTTGGTAGTCTTCATATCCTAAATCGGCTGCAATATACCCTCTCTGATGATTGAAATGCAGAGTACAAAGACGAAAGGCCCCCATGCAGTGAGGGGTCCCAAGGGACTAATCTCAGGAATGGACATCAAGATAGCACTGATAAGAAAGTAGATATTAGCAAGCCGTCTAAATTGGAGCAAAAGTGATTCTGAATGTAGAATGATGCTTACTTGGAACAAAATCATACCAATGATATTTAGATGTTCTCACGAAATTGCTCTCAAATAAAATTGCGTTGGCTTTCGTGTCCTCCTTGTGTCCGAATTCGAAGTTGTAGGGGTCTGGGTATTTGGGTTGAGATAGGCAGGTGGCAAAGTGATAGGCTTTTGTAAGGCAGTCCATTAACTTTTGAATTATAATTTTCTAAAAAGAAAATGAAGGCAGATAATTCTAAGCTCAATCAGAATAGATATAATGAGTTACAATGCTAGATTATGAATAGGCTAATAATGAATTCAAATAAATATTTTCTTTCCTTGGTAGATGCTACTATTCCCCAACTTCTCATCAGAACGAGGCTACCTCTTCGCTATCTTTATGTCCCATGGCTAGAAGAAGTCCTCGATCTTTTCGCCTACTATGTTTCTATCTAAAACCATCCCCTTCATGCCCTTGAACTTTTCAACACTTCCTTCATTATATTACGATTACCCGTCTATGAACGCATTTTCCTCATCTTTATCCTCTATTCGAGTTGCTTATCTTGGCTGCTAATGTCTCTTTGAACTCTGGTCTACAGCTTCTTTATCTTGGTCTCTGCGATATCGACAAACTCTTTTATCTTTTTGGTGGAGATTTGTTCCTTATTGAGGTACATTTGCATATTGTAGTCATCTTTTTTCTCTTACATCTAATTCTTTTTGGCCTCGATGAGTAAATCATTGTCAATACTTTTCTTGGAGCCTCGCTGCATTTACTCGAGGATTATTCTTTTTTTTACGAGGGTTTGAATCTTGGCGTTAAAGTATTTGTATCTTTGGTCAGATTTACTTTAAAGCATCTCCACCGCCATCTTCATATCTGTTAGTTATTACCATATATAGCTGCAGCAGTCTTGATATGGTCTCAACATTACATTCGTTCCCACCATTCTCTATCTAGATCTCCAATGCCATCACTTCATAAGCGTATCCTTCCTCGGCTCTCTATAGAATTTTCTACATCCTATTTCGCTTACTTTGAGGTCGCTTCCTTTTTTGTCCATCCCAATAATTTATTAATTACGATGAATAATAATTATTTTCTATATCTTTGTATTGGTATTTATTGCTTAGACATCATTTCTACTTGTGCTGCAAATCTCGCCATTTTCCTGCAATTTTTTCAAATGAACTTATCTTATATGTTCCGCCGTTGCACTATGTGGACCACTGGGGTGAGGGCATTGTGTCACAGTAAACATCCTTTCCTGCATGTCCTTTTTCAACACCGCTACTCTTTAGGTATGTGTATTTTATCTGTGTCGCATTGTCCGTTTGCAGTAACTGCTGGAATTGAGTCATGCCTCCCTTCACAGTCATGTCTGGCAAATTATACGCCTCTCTAAAGCGATAGAAGAGCTCGAATTTGGCGTCATCTTCTCTTTTGGTGAACTTGGTGAGGTCCAATCTACTTAGTCTAATGAGTACCTATATTGCTCATAATCGATGACTTGTAAGGTGTCATAATCGATGGTCATCACTCTATATTCAGGATGCTTATCTGAGTAAGTTGTTAGACTTGGAGAAATAAGGTAATATCCTGCAATTTTCGACATGTTTGCAAAGGAGGGGAAGAGCCCGACATGATCGCGGTGAGTGTGTCCATAGAACTGTCCGCGGATGTTATAAGTGTAGCGCTCTGTCAAAGCGTTGAAGCGCATCGCCCACTCATTCATGGCTGATGAGGGTGGAATATGCCCAATAATATAGACGAACTGGCCACTGGCCTCGGAGGCTTTTAACTAGGTTTCAATCCACTTCAACATTGATCCTGGATCTGTTGGGTTTCGGAGATTATACCAATTTTCATCATTTTGAGCTTGAGTATTTACTGAAATGATCTTTAGGTTGTTGAGTTATGGGATTGTAATACTAAAGTATCCCTTCGTTCGAAGCATGTCATAGGCTTATTTGGTCAGCCAAGGCTTCCAGGTCTCAGCAAGTCCCCCAATCAACATTTTTTCCCTGTCACCCTAGTAATCATACACATTAACAGGGAAGCTTTCGTGGTTTCCCATGGCTCCAATGACTCTTGCCTTTGTAGCCTTTCTAATTTTTTAGCTCAGCAAAATAGTGAAGTTGAGGTTATAGCTTTGCGTCTGCTGCCAAATATCATGAGGAGTATTGTCGCCCGTCCATATAATTAAATCAGGATTGATTGCTGAAACTTCCTTCAAAAATAGATCAAACGTTTGAATGGGAAGATCGCAAGAGTTGAGACTTCCCCAAAAGCCAGCAGGCGACTCTCCGTCTTCCTTGACAGATAAATGCTCTCCTCTTTCAACCTTATTAAGGATATCCTTCAGATTCATTTGTAGAGTAACATTGGACCTACAGCAGACTGGTTAGCTGCACTTGGCTGGAGCACCGGCAGTATAGAATAGGTCAGGGTGAAGATCTGAGATATGCAAGGCTTTGATCACTTTTCTATTGGTGGGTTTTTCCCAGTCTTTGTCGGGCTTGTTCGACAAAATCTGCTTGATCTATTCAGTCAAGTGACGGATTTGATATTCCTTGAGACATACCCTG
>JACCDV010866664.1_pt1 | contig 13141 bp, 8 predicted proteins | sample 7446131 | NCBI WGS metagenome assembly JACCDV01 (sample SAMN15323448, study PRJNA562643) | freshwater metagenome | isolation source: river surface water | place: USA:Blue River Watershed | collected 2017-08-17 | reverse complement strand
TATAGCTGAACTTTGTATAAAATCTAAGACCATGACACATAAAACATTCATTTACGATCAACACCTCGAAAATCAGGATTGGCTCAAACGCCTTGATTTTTACAAAGAAGATTTAATCATTTTGCGCGAACGCTTAGAAGAGGTTACTTCCAAAAATAATAATGCTGATTTCTTAAAGTCAGTGGAACATTTTCAGAATCAGTTTCTTATTCAGCGCAATCATATCGATGAATTAGCTCACGAAATTAAGGCCAACGAAAACACTTTAGTGGCTGAAATTCAAGATAACCCGGTAGCTGTAGATCACCGAAAAGTGGAAAACCACGATAATGAAGCTGATTTCATGGGCTATTTCGAAAAGAACTTTGCCGAACTAAGGGCTGAATTCAATGTTTTCTTAGCTAAGTGGATGTAATATCTACAAATGGTTAACCAACTAAAAAGGCGCCGAAGGAGCCTTTTTTATAAAATAATTTTTTGAGTTTTTCCGAAATTATTTTTCAGAAAATAGATGCCACTTGAAAGGCCAGCTGTTGCTATTTGATTTTCGCCTTTTTGTAGCGCAACTATTTTTTGAACTTGCCCCAAAGAATTGAGGAGTTCTAGCTGCAGCGCTTGGGAGGTTTCAATGTAAAGCGCGTTGGCATCTTGTCCTTTCAATTTCCAGTTTGAAGCTTCCAATATGTTTAAGCCTGCATTGCCATCAAGGTTAATTTTGACGATGTAATCTAACACGTTAGCACAGGAGTCGTCGTAGATGGCGTAGTTGACCAAGCCTCTTGTGATGTCGTCGTAACCATCTAGAATGAGGTTTTCAATGTAGGTAGAATCTTGAGAGCAAAAACAATTGGCATTGACCTGAAAGTTTTTGTCGGTGAGGTTTTGTAGGTTGTAGTCGGTGTTGTAACAAATGGTGTTATTTTCGATAAGTGTTGATGTTGGACTGTAGGCCAAAACCGCTACCCCAACACCGTTGTTGGTGATGATATTATTGGTAAGTGAGCTGCCGTCACCCAAACGAACCGCCAATTCATTACTGTCAAAGGTGTTGTTACTGATGCTTGCCCCACCAGTGTTGTCAATAGCGACGCTGTTTCCTTCGAAATAGCAATTTTGAATGGTATGGCCATATGCCTCGGCAAAAGCGAAGTCGTTATCGATGAACTGACAGTTGGTTACCAAACCAGGTGAACCCACAATATTGTTGCCGTTGCCTTCGAAGAGGCAGTTGTCTACATTGATAGAGTTTGACCAGGTAAAAGAACAAAAGTTATTGATGAATTGGCAATTGTTGGCAGTGAGAGAGCCAAACACAATTTGAGCGGCTTGCCCTACGCCGTTGTTTTCAAATAAACAACTATTGTAGGTCATATTCGCATTGAGCTGCACTCCATAGTTGTTATTTTTGAATTGACAGTTGGTCCAGTTGTAGCTAGTTCCTGGTTCTGCAATGTCGTTGTTGATACCTAGCCAGCTATCAAAAAGGCGAAAGCGATCAAGCTGGACGTTACCTCCCTGTGAGCCTTTGATTCGTATACCTTCCCAGGTTTGTTGTCCTAAAATACTAGCATCAGTTGTCTTAAAAGTAATCGGTGCGGCGTCTGTACCAACAGCTACTAGTGTTCCTCTGATTTCTAAATAGCGGAGGTTTCCTGTGTTAAACGAATAGTCTGGTGTTACCCTTATCTCCACACCTGGCTCTATAGTGAGTGTTGCACCCGGAAACACAACTATTGAACCTGTCATGAGGTAAGGGCTCCCGGTAGCGGTCCAGGTGGTGTTTTGGTAGATGCCTCCGCTAACTGTTGTTTGAGCGGATAATTGTAAATAAGATGCGAGGAGTGAAAAGGTAAATAAAATGCGAAACATAATTCAGGTTTTGTTTCTGATGAACACCAAAACACTGTAAATGTTCAATATCAAAAGTGGAAAGTATCATAAAAAGAATTAATAGTGATTCACATTCCCATTTTATACAAAAACTCATCAATCTACACAAAAGAGCGTATCATACCAAGGGCTAAAGCCTGCCCAAATACCTAGGCAACCTTTGATGTTGGACGGGATATTGATAGGTGTGGCATAAGGGTTAGATGCCGCGTCAAGTTGAGCCGACATGCGGTCGTAATACAGAAAAACAGCTTGGTCCATTTTGGAAAACTTGACAACAACGCTGTCGCCATACCGATAATACCTCCGGTATTCCTTCAAATGTGTGCTGTCTTTTCTTTTGAGTGGATTTTGAAAATAAAATTCTATTGCGAGACCATTGAAAAATTCATCTGAAAAGATACCACCACGGGCACGTCTAAAAATAGGATCGAGGTCGGCGCCATTCTCAACTTTGTCGATGCGCCGCACCTCCCAACGATAGGCATCGGCACTTGCTATGGGGTCAGATAAGCGCGCCCAACTGAAGCCATATTCAGTTGTAGCTGTTTCTCTTTTCCAAAATAAAGTATCGAGTTCAGGCGGTGGCAGGAGGTAAGTGCTGCCTTTAAAGAGCTTTCCATTGTGCGAAATACACAATTCGTAACTTTGATTTGAACTGCCGATGAGTGCAGTAGAGGTGTAGACTTGAATAGGTAAGAATTGCACTTCGTTGAGCTCGAGGCGCAGCATTTCAGCTAGTCTTTTCTGACTTTCAAGCGAAAGGTCCTGGACAAAAGTGGGGACGAGTACAAACGTATCGTTGCCGTTGACAACACTTACATCTGCATCGCTAACTACGCTGTTTAAATAGTTAAGTAAACTCACTGTGTCTGCTGCATATTGCGACATTGTCAGCAAAACAAGTGGGTTGCATCCGGTTTCAATATTGCCATCGACTACCAATTGTGGTGGCAATTCAGGAATGCTAATATTGACCTCTTTCGTACAAGAATAAAGGAGGAAAGCAACAAGATAAAGGCCAATTATTTTGTGGATCAATGGATGATTTTTTGAAGAAAGTTAATCTTTTTCTCCGAAACCTCTATGACGCCAAGCCTTACGCCGGCCCATCCTACTTGATGGATACAAACTTCCTTTCCGTTTGGTTGCTTTATTTTCGTTGGTGCATCCATAAATGTATGGGTGTGGCCACCTAAAATGAGGTCGATGTCTGCGACTTTTTGAGCAAGTAAGACATCGCTAGGTTTGTTTGGATCTTCGTATTGGTATCCCAAGTGAGATAAACAAATGATCAGATTACAATCTTGGGCTTTGAGTTGTTGAATTGCATTTTGAGCACTTAAGTAAGGATCTTGCATTTCAATTCCAGAGAAATTACTTTTGGGAACCAGTCCGTTCAGGTCGATTCCCAAACCAAATACCCCAATTTTGTAGGGTCCTTTTTGAATAATGTGATACGGGGTAACAACCTTGGCCATTGCTGTTTGCCCGAAGTTATAATTGGCATTCACAAACTTAAAGTTGGCATGTTGTTGCGCATTCATGAAACCATCTATACCGATGTCGAAATCGTGGTTGCCTAAAGTAACGACGTCATAAGCTAGTGTGCTCATGAGTTTCATTTCAAGAACACCTTTAAAGCGGTTGAAATAAGCAGTACCTTGAAAAAAGTCGCCGGCGTCTAGCAGCAATACATGTTCATTCTCTTTTCTGTATTGGTCGATAATTGCCCCTCGTGCAACAATACCTCCTTGATTGGGAAATTTGCTGTGATTGGCTGGTAGCGCGTCAATTTGAGAATGAGTGTCGTTGGTATGAAGAATGACGAGCTTTGCTTTATTTTTTTTTCTTGATGCAGCACTTAACCAATTTGGAAGTAGCAATCCCAAGGATAAAATACCAAAATTTTGAAATAGTTTCCTGCGCGTGAACATCATCGGATATATCTTACTTGTGGATCTAAAAGAAGGGTGTCCTGTTGGTAGGCGGTGGCAATTAGGATATCGCGCAGCAGAATAGGAGTTTCTTCTTTTTCCAAACCTAAAAAGAAGTTCATTTTGTCGCCGCCGTTTGCTAAAAAATCAGTGGTGAGTACCCAGATAAATTCGTGGTTTGGCAACAGATTAGGTATGTCTAGCTTGCCATTTTTGAAAGCGCAATTAGCTATTGGTTCTCCACCACTTTGCGTTAGATAATTTTCAATGTAGGTAATTTTTGAAACGGGCATATGGATCCAAACGACACGGTTATCAAAGGGCATGAGTTTGTAAAAGTCTGCTAAGGTAAGCTTGCCGGCACCAAAGGAACTGCGCAAACCACCGGTGTTGAGTAAGCAAATGACAGGTTCACTGAAACGTTTGTTTGCCGTTTGTGAGCTTAGGACGGCATCGGCACACCAGTTCATGAGGTTTGAGCCTGGCCTGCTAATGACTAAATCGACGGGTGAGGTTGCCACATAAGCACTGAATTCTTGAACTAAAGTATCCCTGTAGGGTTGGAGCTGCTTGAGTAAAACTGTATCAGGAGCTGTATCGACAACCGATTGATGACTGATTTTGAAAGTAGGGGTAAAATGAGCGGAGCAAGCCATTAGGCTTGCTCCGACAAAAATATACCAAAGATTTGATTTCATTATTCAATCACAAACTCGCGTTTCACTTGACCATATTGGGTATCTACTGTAAGGAAATAAACGCCAGCTTTAAACGCGCTAATTGGCAAAGCTAAAACTGGGAGCTTGAGGTTTTGAACAGCAGCAACTTGGCGTCCTTGGATATCGTGAATTTGATAGGCAATGATGTCAAGACCGTTTACTTGTGCGTATAGCGTCTGGGATGCAGGCACAGGGAATACAGAGAAATTGTTGTCTAATTTTTCAGAAAGGCCCATGTCGCAAGCAAGGTAGCTCATGTTGGCAAAGTTGATATGACAAGCAAAGTAAGCGGAGTCAATGAACGGATTGCGGTTTCCTTGTAAAAAAGCAGCGTATTCATGGCGTGCGATTTCATAGTTGTCTGGTGCGTCGGCAAAATGCCATGTTTTCAAAGATTCCTGGCTTTGGTTTGCAGGAAGTTCCCATGTGTTGCCTAGCTGACCGTTGTAGCAAGTAGCCATATAGAAAATTGATCGTGCTGCATTACCTTTTTGCTCTGGACGCGGTTCGTAAACCAATTGGTTGCCGCTGTAACCTACGCGACCTTCTAAATAGGTGAAGACCACATTTCCGTCAATATCCATTAACGGCAAATTGCTACGCGGTGTATTGGCTTGCTGAAGGTTGGTTGGCCAAAGGTTGTGCTGGTCGTTGTATTCTGGTTTTTCTGGGCTATCGCAAGGGAAAGTAGGCATCCAAGAATGAGAGTAGGTGTGTTCTCTTGAATAACCAACTGCTGTCCAGGTGAATGGATCGTTGAACACTTTGCGCTCACCTGAATACACACATTCTACATATGACTGGCCGTTTGTAGTGTCGCGCACCTCGTATTGGTTCATCATGGTAGTGAGATAGTTGTAGTAGGTAATGGAAGTATGCGGGTTGATCAAAGCACTCAAGTTCGTAAGAAATGAAGTTGATCCAGAGTTGATACCGTTGTAGTAAGTACCAATTTGGCTACCTGTACTCGTAACATTTCCTGTTGCTGGGTTCATGGTGCGGTAATTTTCAAAACCTGCAGGGCCATTGAATGCATAAACAGCAAAATGATAATTGGTATTGGCTTCGATGTGGCGCGGCGTAAAGCCTGTGCCTGAACCAATGTAAGCTACTTTCGCATTGCCAACGACATCGCCACGTTTGTAGCTTGCACCGTCGATAGGTAAGCCCGCTACAGCACCGCCTTGTCTCCACAAAACGATATATTTTTCTGCGTTAACACCTGTGTATTCACCAGAAAGCGAATAAGATTTTACAGTAGGGAAAGTCAGTCCGGTTGGGTTGGATGTTGGTTCGGTAGCCAAGTTGTTGGTGCCTATTCCATAAAGATTGATGATGTAGGGGTTTTCATCAGTATCGTCGTTGGCGATTGAAAGCGTGGCTAAGCGCGAGCCCGTGCCTGTTGGTGCGAAGTTGAGGGTTACGTTTTGGCTGCTGGTCCCGCCTACAACTACGTTGGCAGAACAGCTGTATTCTGCAGCGTTGGTGCCACTAAAGCTAGCTCCGGAAACGGTAAGGTTTTGAACGCCATAGTTTTCAATTGTAATGGTTGTTGCTGCCGTAGTTCCGACCACGTAGGTGTCGCCTGAAAGTACGCTATTGCCGTTGATTTTGACGTTGATTTCTCTTGCAGGAGCAACGTAGGTAAAGATATCTTGCGTAGTGCGCGGAATCAATTGGTAGTTGGCGTTGAACTGCCCCATTAGACCAATAATGCTGATCGGACCTGAAGGAATAGCTGATCCATCGATATTTGTGCTGCCATTGATGCGCACATCGAAGGTATTGGAACCATCAAATATTTGCACCGTGCTATTGCCTGTGGCAAAGTTCCCAGTTTGAACAAAAGTAACGTTGTCAAAACGGACCAATTGCCCTTCTAGGTTTTCACCTGCACTTGGAATAGGAATAACGAGCGCAGCTGGTTGAATGACTGCTTGGCCATGATTGGTAAAGCTATTTGTTGGTGAAAGCTCTAAAAGGCCGCTGAATTCAAATAAAACTCCTGTGGCAGTGATGGAATCTCCCTTTTGAACGCTATTCAGGTTGGTGCCATAACATGCAATACCGGCAGTGCCATCTTGCAAATAACGAATAGGGCCGAGTTCACTTCCATTTGTAACGACACCTGAAACGGTTACCGTTTGGCCAATACCAAGGTTGCGTACTTGTGCAATAGATTGGGCCAATGCTTGCTGGCCAATGACCAAAATGGCTAGATTGAATAGTAATTTTTTCATAAGTTAAAATTGTATGGCAAGATTGATATTAAAGCGCAAGCCTTGGCCAAACATGACCGTAGCGGAGCGCGCATCGAATTGATCGTAGATGCCATTTGCGTTGTTGGTGGCATCAGAGATAAAGGAGGTGTTGAGAAGGTTGGTAATGGCTCCGCCGACACTAAATTGTTTGTAACGGTAACCGGCAAAAACATTGATGAGCGAGTACGTTGGGATTACCCAGGAGTCGCGACCACCGTTGGCACCTTGGAGCGAGAACGGGTCAAAATTGGCATAATAGCGATCAAATAATTGCCCCTGGACTTTGACGTAGGCATTTTTGATGGGTTCATAGCGCAGTGAAGCAGCCATTGCAGTTTGTGCTGCATCGCCTACGTGTACACCTTTCGCATCAAAGGTGAATTCAAGAGAGTCGTATTGCGGGATAAATACGGTCTTGCTTGAGTTCCAAATCCAGTTACCAATAGAGAACATGAAGTCGAAGGATAGTTTGGGTGAAATTTCCCAAGCAACATCAATTTCTTGACCCATGTGTAGGGCATCCATGCCGTTGATGTTCACACGAATGAATTCTGTGGGATCGTTGGGGTCTGGAACAGCAACGCCATAAGGAAAGGGTTTGTTTTTCCAGTTGGTGAAGTAAGCGTTGTAGTTGACGCCAAAATGTTTGTTGGCATAGTGGTAGCCACCTTCTACAGCGTAAATAATTTCGTTGACGATTTCTCCAAAAAAGCTATTGGTATTGTTGTCGATGACATTCGAAAATTGTGGGGTACGGTTGAGGTAGCCTAAATTGCAATAAACATCGTTGAACTTATTGATTTTGTAGCTCAAGCCCCCTTTGATCGTGACTCCAGGAATGTATTTCCAGTCTGTGGCAAAGTATTCTAAACCTGCTGAGCCAGCATGGTAAGTTTGACCGTTGTATTGAATGGTGTCGAGGGCGCCAATTCTGAGGATGGTATCGCCGAGGTCAAGGACTTTGCGCTGAAAGTAATCGATGCCTTTGTAACCATTCAGTATACCTGAGACATTGGCAAACCAATTGATGCGTTCCCCGCTGTGTTCCACCTGTCCAAAAACGCCGGCGTAGCTCACAACGCCGTCGCGATCGGCATTGAAAGTATTCTTGGCAATTTTGTCGCCAACGCGTTGCATTGGATCGGGGTCATTGAAGTCGGCAGTGCTCACAAAGTAATCGCCACCTAAAAGGTTGGTAATTACTTGGTAATGGCGCCCTTCATAATAGCGGTAGTCTAGACCGCCAGAGAAAGACGTTTTCTTTGAGTAGTCGTAGTTGAACTGTCCTAAATAACCCAACCAAAAATGGTTGTTCATACTCGCCAATAAAATTTGACTTGACTTGATTTCGGTCGGCGAATAAATAGGGTCGATGTTTGGTGTGCCGAACAAAGAGTTGACTTTGTTTTCGGTGATCATTTGGTCCCAGTCGATGTTGGCATTGGCGTCGCGTAAGATGGCCGAAGAATTGAAGATGCTCGTGCCTCCACCGCGTCCGATGGAAAGATAAGCTAGGTTGGAGATGGCTAATTTATCATTTACGGACCAAAAATCTTTGAGTGTAATTTGCGGCTTGTTGTAAAAGTTAAGTCGTTCATTGAGTATTTCTCGTTCACCAGCTTCGTTGGTCACGTATCCCCAATGTTGGTTATAGCGGATACCCATGTCGTTGAGTAGAAGTGTGGAGTCGAACTGCACACCGAGGTCTTGCGAACGGTTGGCGTCCCAATATTGGATACCTTGGAAAAATGACCGCTGCCCGTGTTGTTGTGGTGCGGCAAATGCAGAAAGCGTGAGCAAGTGGTTATCTAGGCGTTTGGAGATTTTTGTGTAACCAAAGAAGCCTTGTGTTGGCGTTCCTTCAACCCAACCCTGACCTTGTTTGTAAGAAGCTGAAAGGGTGAGGCCCCAGCCAGATTTGGTCATGCCGGTATTGTAAGAAAGCGAGCTGCGCAGAAAGTTGCCTGTTGCATATTCTTGCTTAAAGCTGCCACCTTTTTTGGTGCCCACACCTTGTGTAATGATATTAATGGTGCCACCAATTGAAGGCATGGCAATTTTGGTAGCTCCTAAGCCGCGCTGCACTTGCATTTGGGAAGTTATGGCATCAAGACCAAACCAATTGGACCAATATACTGCGCCGTTTTCCATGTCGTTCACTGGAACTCCGTCGATCATGACGCCAACATTGCGTTGGTCAAAACCACGCACGTTGATGCGTGCATCGCCATCTCCACCACCTTGATTGGTTGCGTACACACCAGCGGTGCCGTTCAATAGCATCGGTAAATCGCGCGAGGCAAGCTCTTCGGTGATTTTTTTGGTGTCAATTTTGGTGACGGCAACTGGCACGTTTTGACCATTTACCAAGTTGCCGATTACGCGAATTTCACGCACTTCTTGCGTTGCGCGAATGGTAAAGTTTTGTGTAAGTTTAGCTTGATTGAGCTGAATATCCACGCGAATGGTGTCGGTCAATGGAAGCGTAAACATGATTTGGTATTTACCAAATGGGATGTTCGAAAGCTCGTAAGTACCTTCGTCGTTGGTAGCAACTCTAGTTACGGCAGTTCCTTGGTTCAGTAGGGTAATTTTCGCTCCTGCCACAGCGATATCTCCAGGAGACATTTTTGCAGCACCACTGATTTTACCAACTGTTTGGCTATAGGAAATGCTAGGAAGCGTTAGAAGCAACCCAAAAAACAAGAGGCGCATCTTAGCGAATAATAACTTTGTGCAGACTTTGTTCGCCTGAGATGGTCGTGAGGCGCAAGAAATAAACGCCTTGGTGATTGTTGAGGTCGATTTCAATGATTTGTTGCGCAGCAGAAACGTTGATTTCTTTGATTTGCTGACCAAGTGCAGAAACAACTTGAATTTTGCGGATATCGTTTTGCGTTTTTACAAAAACAACTCCGTTGCTAGGGTTTGGATAAACACTCGGGCTGATTTTTGAAGTGGTATTCAGACCAATATTGTTACAGTTGCATTCGTGTGTGCCGAGTGAAGACCAATTGCCATCTAGGATTGGGTTTCCGCTCGTACCATAAAGTATGTTTCCGTTAGCGTCTAAGCGAACAACAACCGGTGGGATGCTGTCCCATTCTAAAAGTGGGTCAAAAAACGAAGGGTTGGAAGTTTGTCCTTTGAGGATACCAGGCTTGCGAATGAGGCTGTGGTCTTTAGTGAGCAACACACCAAGACCTGTACTATATGGAAATTGGGAAGACCATGCGCCATCGTTACCTGATGAAGTCCCTGTTTCGTTGGCTGGGTTTTCACCTATTTTGCCAAAAACGTCTACAATTGCAAAGCCAGTTACATTTGTAGCGTTGATCACTGCTGTAGCATTTGCAGGCAAGGTTCCTTTTGCTAGAAGAAGTGCATCATTGCCATTCCAATACCATGCATTAGAAACATTGTAATCGGCACAATAGAAACCATCTGCTCTTGCCTGTAAGGAATCCCACACTGGAGCCTCCTGGCCTGTACCGTTTGGATCGAGTTTTTGGATGACACCGACATAAACCCCTTTTGCAGGAACTGTTCCTGAAAGTTGAACTGAATTGGCAACAGTTGCGGTTGTTGAGCCATTTGAATAGCGACTTACAAAATAACCAGAAAGATTAATAGGGCTATTTGTTGGGTTGTAAATTTCAAGGGCTTTGTTGTTGGACCAACCTTCGACGTACTCCGAGATAAAGAGTTCGTTACAAGTGTTTTGTGCAAAAAGATTTGCTGAAATTACAAATGAGAGGAAAAGTAGAGTTTGCTTCATGATGTTAAGTTTGGATCAACTGACAATCAGCTTTGTGTTTAATGGTGCGTTTTTTATGGTTTCGGCACGGATTTGGCTTCAAGGAGGTCATAAAAAAGCTAGTACAAATTTAGAGCTTTTACATTTAATTACGCAAAAGTTTAGCAAAAAGTTAGGTGATTTCTTTGTGAACGCAAGATGAGCTCAGCATTACCTCAGAAATCTGTGTAATTTTAGGTTTCAATTAAATAGTCATGAAAATTATATTAAAAGTTCTTTTTGTTGCGTTGTTATTCCAACAGGCTGTCGCTCAAAATTTAACAGTGGAGCGCATTTGGCGCAATTATGAATTCAGTGCAAAAGGAGCAAGTGCCTATCAAATGATGAACGACGGCCTTCATTTTGTCGAAATGAATGAAAATGGCGACATCGTCAGAGGGCTTGTTTCTGATGATCAGCTCGAAAAAACAAAGATTCTCGTTCCTAAATCTTTACTTGTATATAACGATCAGCCAATTGCTGTGGCTGGTTATGAGTTCAATTCAAGCGAGCAAAAAGTTTTGCTCTGGACCGCACCGAAAGCGATTTATCGCCGCAGTTTTGAAGCGTTTTATTTTTTATTTGACCTCAACACACAAAAGTTAGAAGCCCTCGACGCCGAACACGCACCTCAAACACTAGCTGAGTACAGCCCTGATGGCAAAAAGGTATCATTTATCCATGGCAACGATATTTTCATCAAAGATTTAGCTTCTGGAAAGGTCAGTAAGGTCACTGCCGATGGAAAGCGCAACAAAATTATCAACGGAACTACCGATTGGGTTTACGAAGAAGAATTTGCGCTTACCAAAGCCTATGGTTGGTCACCGGATAGTAAATACTTGGCATTTTTAAAATTTGACGAACGCGAAGTACCCGAATTTCAAATGGCGATGTATGGTGAACTCTACCCAGAACAATATAAATACAAGTATCCGAAAGCAGGGGAGGTCAATAGTAAGGTGACTTTAAATATGGTTGACATAAAGAGTGCCAAAATTCAAAAAATCGATTTAGGAGCTTATGAATATATTCCACGCTTAAAATGGTCTACTCAATCGAATCAACTTGTCGTTCAAACAATGAACAGACATCAAAACGAACTCAATTACTGGTTAATCGACGCCACCCAAAAAACAGTAACAACCAAGAAATTCTTCACCGAAACCTCAGAAACCTACGTCGATGTTGATAACAACTTATTGGTTCTTCAGGATGGCAAATCCATTCTTAGAACCAGTGAGATGAGTGGGTTCAATCATATTTACAGACTTGGTTTTGATGGAAGCAACACAGCTATTACAACGGGCTCATGGGATGTAATCGAATTTTTAGGGCTAGACGAACCTACCCAGACAATCTATTATGCGAGCGCGGAGCCAGGTGCTATTTACAAATCAATTTACAGTATTCAACTCAATGGTGCACTTAAAAAGAACCTCACCCCAGAACTCGGTTACCATAATGCTGAGTTCTTGAACGGCATGAAATACTTTGTGCACAGTTTCTCAAATGCAAACACACCTCCAGTGAGTGTGCTTCGAAAAGCAAGTGGAGAGTTGGTAGAGGTATTGGAAGACAATGCACAATTGGTGTCCAAAATGAAGAACGAAAAATTGAGTCCGAAAAAATTCTTGACCATCACTACGCCCAATGCAGAACTCAATGCCTCACTGATACTGCCCACAAACTATGATCCATCCAAAAAATACCCAGTATTCGTCAATGTATACGGCGGGCCAGGGCATAACGAAGTGTTGGACAGCTGGGATGGCAATGACTACTTTTTTCATAACCTGCTAGCCCAAGAAGGTTATATGGTCTTGAGTATTGATCCGAGGGGGACACAATTCCGCGGTGCTGCTTTTAAAAAGTCGACGTATTTGCAACTCGGAAAGCTAGAAATCCAAGATGTCCTTGATGCCACCAAAGTTTTTGCACAGCGCCCCGATGTAGATGCCGCTCGTTTGGGAATCATGGGTTGGAGTTACGGTGGTTTTATGTCTTCATTAGCGATGACCAAAGGAAATGGCTTGTTTAAAGTTGGGATTGCCGTAGCGCCGGTCACCAATTGGCGTTACTATGACAATATCTACACGGAGCGTTTTATGCGAACGCCGCAAGAGAATGCAAAGGGCTACGACGACAACTCACCGATCAATTTTGCAAAGGATTTACAAGGACAGTACTTTCTTATTCACGGTGCAGCCGACGACAACGTACACTATCAAAATAGTATGGAAATGATCAGTGCATTGGTCAAAGCGAATAAGCAGTTTGATTTATTTATCTACCCGAATAAAAATCATGGTATCTATGGGGGCAACACCCGAAACCACCTTTTTAACATGATCCACGATTATATTTTAGACGAACTCTAAACTTTCAACATCATTAATTGTTTTTATCATAATTGTTGTACAACATTTCCTGATTCTTTTGTAATTTAGGCACACATTTATCAAACGACATATTTCCATCACATGAGTGAAACAGCCAAAATCGAGCTAGACGGTAAAGTTTATGAACTTCCTGTTG
>JACCDV010487255.1_pt1 | contig 13143 bp, 18 predicted proteins | sample 7446131 | NCBI WGS metagenome assembly JACCDV01 (sample SAMN15323448, study PRJNA562643) | freshwater metagenome | isolation source: river surface water | place: USA:Blue River Watershed | collected 2017-08-17 | reverse complement strand
GAAGATCCGTTGTACTGGGTATAGAAAATCGGCATACCCATGTTGTTGAACGTCACATTGAACTGTGTCGATCCATCGCCAGCATAGGTAAGGTCGAAGGTATTGCCGTTCTGTCCGTCACCGCGGATTACTTGGCCTGTGGACTTGTTGTAGAACTCCGGCTTTTGTACCGTGGTGTAGCCACTGCCATACTCGTCGGCGTAAAACTCTTGGACATCTTTAGTTCTTCTGCCAAAGTCCTCCAGCTTTGTGATCCCGGCGTCAGCAAGCCGTGTCGCCATGTGGCGCGCGTTGTTGTAGATGGAGCCAAAAGCCTGGCCAGTCCACTTGTTGTAGCTGTCCTGCTGCAGGATCTTGCGCGTCAGGTTGTCGATGTTCGCTTCTCTGGAATCCTGGGCAGCATTGCTAGTCGGCTTGTCAAACCAAGACTTCTCTACGCCAAGGTCTGGCGCGCTATTAGTGTATTTATCCTTCGACGGCATTTAAATCTCCATCATCCAGGTGAAGCCCTTCTTGTCGGACTTTTGCAGCTTAACGCCGATGGCACGAAGCAATCGCTCTATCTTCTGATCGTTGAAAGTGGAGTAGGCCTTCTGAATTCCAGGCATGTCTTTCATTTTCTTGGCCAGTCGCTGAGCGCTTCTTGCAAGACCTTGAGGCTCGTCCGCGGTGAAAAGATGGACCTCCACTTCATTTTGATTGCCATCTATCGGCTCAAGAATGAAAACGGTTTTGTCGTCGTGCAGGAGCTTTGCCTTCCTCTTGTCAACGGCAATTGAGACGCCGGTGAGCATGGCGCCAGGCATGACACCTTGCCTGATTGCGTCCTCAGCAATGATCTCCGCGATTTCCATCTTTATCCTTTCTGGCTCACAAACGACAGTGTAGCCACCACCGATGGAATGGCAGGCATGGGGAATGGGCTCGTCTGGGCGGCTGTGGCGTCGAACGTTACGGCCGTGTTGCTGACCGCAGCCCACATCTCCACAGTATCGCCTGCTTCTGCCTCAACGTAAAAGTTGCAGGCAGCGATGATGAAGCCTGGAGTGCCACCGTGACTTGAGATCACATCAAACTTGCTGCCGGTTCCGTCCACATCTACGTTGTTCACGCGCAGCCAAATCCATGCAGAGTGGATCTGAGTGTCGGTGTTCTTGAGCTGAACACTGAACTGGTAGTTGTAGATGCCGCTTTGCTCCACCGTGATGCCGTCAGTGCCGTCGTTCTGCATCCCGTTGAGGAAGTCATTCTGGTCGAACGTTACCTGGGTCGCGGTGTTGGCCGTGAAAGACAGATCTGTGCTGCGCTGAATGGCGCCATACGGGAAGTCGAGATACTGACCGCCGCGAGTTCCGATCACAGCATTGAAGCCGTTGGACATCCTGTTGAAATACAGGCGCAGCACGTTGTTGAGCTGGTCCTGATACGTGCGCAGGTAGTCCTCCGTGGCGAGCGGAAGGGCTGGGGGCTGGATTTGTTGGATGGCCATGGTCAGCGTCTGCCGTCATCCCGCATGTCAACCCTGGGGGCGCCAAGCTGCCAAGTCACGCCCAGCGCGGTGGACTCGATCTTCATGGACATCTGCCTTGCGCGAACGCGGGTGAACACCTGGCCGGTGAACTGCTCGATCGGTATCACCGCGGTGCGCGTGATGGTCGCGTTGTTCGATCCGCCAACAGATGCCGGGTCTGTGTAGCCCGAGCCGGAGTTCTTGAGCGGCAGCAGGTACATGGTGGCAGCCGGAGAGCTTGCAGACGAACCGCGGAACGTGATGTCCGGCAGCATACGCCAGACAAACATGAACTTGTGGCCGTCGTCCAGGTCGAATTCTGCCGACGTGATGTAGGCAGTGATCGGCAGCGTGGTCCCGGTTTCGTTGTTGTCAACGCCAAACTCGTGATCCATCAGGTTGCTTGCGTATCCTGCAGCCAGCGGGTAGTCGCGAAGACCCGAATCAAGCCAGGCTGTGCGGGCCATGGTGCCGTAGTACCAAACGTCCTCAAGGTAGTTGTAGACCACGTACTTGTCGATCGTCGTCGAGCCCGACGAGCAGTACCACCACCAGATTTCGTTGAAGCCCTCGTTCGTTCCTGCAAAGACCTGCTCGTACTGCCCTTGGTCGATGTCGCTGAAGATGTACTGGCGCAGATCGCAGCGCAGGGTCTGGGTGCGGCCGTCGTACTTGTAGAACTTGTCTTTACCCATCCAGTAGGCCACGCCGCCAGCATAGGCTACGGCGTTCTGGCTCGCGATCGAAATGTTGTCGCCCACCAATTGAGCGCCCCAAACAGAAGGCGCACCGGCATATTGGAATGAATACAGAGACGAGTCCGTCCAGACCAGAACTTCCTGACGAGCCTGGATGCCGGTGATGATCTCTGACCCTTTGGAAAGCCTGAGACTGCCAGCCTGGTTGGTTGCTGCGGGCGTCCAGTTGGTTGCGTCTTCCTGATCGGACCACCGGACCAGCATCGGGTCGAGAACGATAGATCCGTAGTCGTTGCACCCAAGAGCAAAAACAAACCTGCTGATGTCTGACACCAGAATGCCGTTTTGAATCACAGGAACGCCAGATGCGCCTCCGTAGTTGGCAAGGTTTATTCCTCGCGAAGAGATGCTATGGATGCCAGACTGCGTGCCGGATGTGTTGATTGCCGATCCGCCGTATGTGGCAGAGAGCTGGAACGTTGTGCCGGAAGAGTTGACCACGTAGTACGTCGTGCCAACAAGCAGGCCGGTCGGAAGCGCGCCAGTGGTTTCAAGCTGCACAGGCGTGCCGTTTGCCAGAGAGATGGACGTGCTCACAACACCTGGCGAGGCGATCGTCACCGTGAAAGACGGACTGTTCAGGCCGATGGTGGCATCCCAGTAATAGATGCCGCCGCCTCTCGGTCCGTAGATCAGATCCTCGCCGAAGTTCGACTGACTCCACAGACGCACCGAGTCCGTGGATGGCTGGCCAAATCCCCAGGCGCCAGAACCCCAAGGGCCTGCGCCCCAGCCGACCAGAGGAACGACGTATGCCGGGCCAACGTTGATCTGGTACGTGGCATAGACCGTGCCGCCGCCGGTTGCGGTGGACGATGCGGCAGTGCCAACGTCGATCGTGTAGGTGCTGCCCCCGTTCGTGACAAGCTCGTACTCGCCCACAATCGTCAGGCCGCCAACAGCCGTGCCGCCGGTGAACGTCACAAAGTCGCCGTCGATGTAGCCGCCGTTCGCATCAGTCACCTCGACGAGCGGTGAACCCGAAGTGGTCTTGAACGGGTTTGTCAGTGTGACCGTGCTACGAATCGGGGTGATGTCGTAGTACAGGCCGCCGTTCTCAATGTAGAACTTCAGGTTGGTGCCGACGCCAATCAGGTTCAAAGAGCCAAGCGTCACCCAGTTCCAGAGAGAACGACAGATCCCCTCGAATGTGGCTGTCGAAATGCGCTGCCACCCGCCGATCTTCTCGGGCGTGCCGGAGCGAAACCGGACCTTATCGCAGTCATACCATCCGGCAGTGGCGTTTGCAATTTGCATGGCCCCACCTCCGCCAATCGACTCGGCGGCGTAGCGTGTGTTCTCTCGGTTGACGCCGGGGCGGAAAAGTAGTTTGCGAAGTGGCACTTGTTACCTCACTTGGACAGCACTTCCAGCGCGTGGTTTATGTGCTTGATACGGTCTTCTAGCCCGATTATTCCACCATTGATACGGCGTGTCAGCCCTTTCCATGCATGGGTGTCGGCCAGCTCATTGAGCTTGTGGGTCTGCCAAAACCACCCGGCGCTGTGGGCGGCGTACAGAGGAGTGCGTACCAGCTCGGGTTTCATCACGAAATCCTCGCCCATCGCCTTGCTGAAATGGTAGAAATTGTCGTGCCCAGTTAATTGAATCCAACCGGATCCCCTAAACCGCCAGCCGTCGTCAGAGGCCTCGTCCCGGTTGCCCATCCGGTTGGCGTAGACCTTGTTGGCAATCTTGCGGGGGTTGCGGTGGTAGGGCTGGGCAGACTCCAGGGTCGGGAAGCGCCGCGGCCAGATCTTCATCAGGCGCTCGGCGGCGTAGTTCAGGTTCTCTTCAAGGATCCTGAAGTTGCCAGACTCGTGCCCGCACTGCCCAATGAAGGCGGCCTGCTGCACCGGCGTGACAATTCCCCAGCGGTCGAACGTTTGGTTGAAGGCATCGACCAGCTCGGGGTTGATTTTGAGCTGCTGGAGCTTCTCAGCGGTTATTGCCATTGATCTGACTCCTTATTGCTTCGTAGGCGTCGATGCAGGCGTTGAGTTGGTTGATGGCCCGGTCCCCGTCTGCTGCAATTTGGGCGATGAGGCGGAGGGTTTCTCGCTCGGCATCAGAAGGTCCGTCAGGCGTTGGGTCAGGTTGGGCTGCTGCTTGCTGATTGACGGCGGCAGGGGTGGGGCTTGCGGGGGCTTGTACGCAACTTGGGGCGGGGAGGCGCACCCGGCCAGCACGGATAGCGCGCTCAAGAGCAGACTGCTTTTCATTGACAGCATTGTTGGCCTCCTGAAGTTTGGTGGCGGTGGAGTTGATCTGTTCGGTCATGTTGCGCTCGACCAGCCGGGCCTCTTCGTTGGCCTTGGCGATCTCGGCCTGCATCTCGGCATCCCGAGTGGTCCAGCCGTTGTGATAGCCCCAACGGTACAGCCCCAGTACGATCAGAAGCGTGACGGCCGCGGCAATCAAGTATCTGGTCATGGCTCACTCCTTGCGGCAGCGCGCTCCTGGGCGATCTCTTCGACCTCTGGGTGGATGTGATCAGCCGGAGTGGTCGGCGGGGGCGGAGGAACCCAGCTCTCATCGAGCTCCGGGTTCTTGTAACCCATCCAGTTCCAGTCAGGAACTACGCTTGTCGGCCCCGGAGGCGTCTGCGGCTGTGGCTGGGGCGACACAACCGCTGGGGGCTTTGGGGATTCTGGAGCCATTGATCGGGCAACAGAGCCTACTGCGCGCTTGCTGATCACGCCGCCAATCCCGCCGACGATCAGCAACACTATGTCGTTGAGCATCTTCGTGTAAGCCTGGTCAATCGGCGCCATCGACTTGATGGGCTGGGTCACGAACGTCACCGAGTACAGCAGGGCAATGACGATGAACGCCAGGATTAGTGTGACCACAACAACCACAAAACCCCAGATTCTTGCTTCCAGGATCTCGACGTAGTTGTCGGTTCTGTCCTCACTTGCCAGCGTTTGGTTCGGAGGCGCTTTGGTTAGGTTGTTGAACGGCATTGACTTGCTTCTCCAAAATGGGGGCTACAAGGTATTCGGGACAGGTCTGAGTGAACAGGCACTTGGGCTTCATGCACTCGGCCTTGTGAAAATTGTCCGGGTTCTGACATGCGTACCGGTATTGGTCGTTGCACCCGACCAGCCCCAACAACAGTACGACAACAAAGTATTTCATTCGCCAAGCCCCAACATGTTCATCACCTTGTCTGCAATCTTCTTGGCCACCGGATCAGGCAGCCTGGGCAGGATGTCGCACAAAAAGTACAGCGCAACGATGGCATGAATCTTCGGGTTCTTCACAAAGCGCTGAAGCCTTGAGTCGAACTCCTTGATGCCCGCCTTCCAGTTCCAGCTCACCCACCACAGCCCGTCTTCTTACACCACATGAGCAGCTCAAAGCCGCCCCAGACCAGAATGCCCAGCAGGATCACCGCAATCGTCACGCCGATGGCGACCTCGATCATTTCTTCCTGCTCTTTCTTTTTCTTGGCCGCAGCCCGCTTTGCAGCGCCAGCAGCCTTGGCGGCTTCGACGTTCATCGCAGCCTCGCGCGCCTTGATGCGCTGCCAGACGTCCATCTTGTTGGCCGCCCAAAACAGATCCTTGAGCTGGTTCTCGAAATCTTTCTGAGCCTCGATGGCCAGCTCGATTTCCATGGCTTTGCCCATGGACGAGCCCGATGCTTTGGCAGCCTGCGCGGATGCAACAGCCTGGGCCTTGGCGTCAAAATATTTGCCCAGCAGCGGGCCGAGGGACTCGACGTTATCGGCAGTTTTGGCCGCCTTCTTGACCAAAGCGACGGCCTTATTTACGGCATCTAGCGCCTTATCTGGATCAAGAAGTAGGTCAATCATTCAAACCTCAAAACGAAAATGGCCGTCCTGCAAGAGCAAGACAGCCATTGGTCGGAGGTCTGATCAGGTTATTCAGTGCCGCCAGCAGCTTCCGGTTCAGTTTCCTGTTTCGGCAGCTGGGGGATGGCCTGAGCCTGAATTGCTTGAACCAACTGCGCAACCTCAGCATACGGGCGCGAACCCAGATACTGCAGGATACCGTTGACCAAGCCCAACGACAGGGCAATGTTTTGCTCTTCCATGTGATCTCCTAAGCAGTCGCCAGTCAGGGGCGGCGACGAAGCCCCAGCGAGATTATGCCGCAGGCGTGGCCCAAGGCAAGGGGGGAGTGACCACCGGAGGGTCGATCTGATTGTTGATTTGCTGCTGCACAGCGGCCTCAGTGGCGGTTTGATCCACGCCGTTGGCCCAGACCCAGCCCAGAACCTGCTCTTGCGTGAGTTGGTCGTAGGGGGTGAACGGAGCGCCCTCGGCGGGAGCCGGGACAGACGTGGTGCTGTATACGGAGCCGTTGTAGGTGGTGCCGTTGTTTTCTTGGGTGCCGGAGCAGGTCCAATGCACGACGAAGACCACATCGGTTTGGCCTGCCTCTTGGGGATAGCAGTCCATTCTTGTTACCTGCCAATTAATAGTTGCACTCATGATTTTCTCCAATTCCACGGCAAAGCCGAGCTATGAACCAAAATACCACCACTTAGTGATGGAGCGAAAAAAACACCATCATCAAGATTGTTTCTTTTTTGGCTGTTGTAGCTTCTAGAAACAATCCTAAGATTCCAAGGAACATGAAGACCGCATACATTTTTTCCAACCAATGGAACAATGTGGTCCACATGACAATCAAATCCAGCAAGTATGCTTGTTTCCCTTGCTGCAATGTACACTTTTTCCATCTGCTTCCAATGCTCTTTGGATAGCCATGGAGGTGTTGCTCGCAGCTTTCTTGCGTGTCTTGCGCGTTCGTTTGCCGCTTTTTGAGGCTTCCGTTTGCGCATTGAGTTTAAGTAACTTTCTCGACTTTTTTCAGGATTTTCAGCCCTGTATTTTGCTGATTTTTGCCTGTGATACTCTGGGTTTTCTGCGTATTTTTGCTTGTACCAGTCAGGGTTATTTAAAAGTCTTTTTGTTGTGGTTTTCTTTTGCATTGCCTTGGCGCATTCAACACAGTTTCCGTTTGATGTATGCCTTGGCTCAACATGACCATTTTTGCAAGGGCGACCAGTAAAGTACGTTGTCTCGCCCGCCGCCTTTGCAGCGGCACGCTCTTGGGGTTTAAATACCCAAGGCTGCAACTGCTTTGGCGTTGTCATGGTTTTTCCTTTCAGTTGGATTCGAGTGCCGCGACCCGGGCGGTCAGGGCGGTAATGATGGCTGCTTGTGCATCCACGATGTCAGCAAGTTCGTTTATCGCAGCGTTCAGCGGCCCAACCATAAAGCTGGTGTCGATGCCTTGGTAGACAGGCTTACCATCTGCGTCCACAGCATCCTTCTCGCCAGTCACGCATTGGCCAGCGCCGTCCTCTTGCATCCAGTGGGCAATGTATCCCGAGCCTTCAGAGCCGTCAGCCTTCCACCGATACTTCACAGGGCGCTGCTTGCGGACAAACGCCAAAGCACCAGTCATCGGCTGGATGTCTTCTTTCAGGCGGTAGTCGGAGCTTGTGTTGTAGGAGGTAGCCGAGGTGGTAACAGAAATATTTCCAACTTGGGAAGTTTGTCGGAAAAACCGCAAAGTCTGCCCATCAGAACTCAACCGATTGAGGTTTAAAGATTCCGCGCCATCTCGTGTAAATCCAGCTTCTCCTGCGCTTGTTACATAGCTGCCAACCGTTGAAAGCGTTGTAACCGTTTTACCCACCAGCAAGTTACCGCTGGAGTCGATACGGGCGCGTTCGGTAGGCAACGCCGAAGTTGCATTAATAGACGTTCCAAAAACCAAATTGCCGCTGTTTCCCAACGGTGCATCTGCCACAGTCCAGATGGCCGAAACATACGACGGGTCCGCAACATCCCTGTAAGCAGAGAATCGAATGCCGCCCTGCACGAAAGTGGAAGAAATCGCACGATTGACGATGTCAATAAAAGGTTGAGCAGTTGTGCTGTCACTTCGTACTGTGAGTCTCCCAGTGGCGCTTGTTGCTCCAATCGCCAAATTCCCACTCGCATCCAGCGTCATCGCCTGAGTGAAGCTGATGGCGTTGCCTGCGGTGCCGGAGCCAGCAATGTTGAACGCAAACGTGCCGCCCTGAATGTTCAGGAAAGTGGCAGGGGTTGAACTGGCGTTCTTGTATTCCCAACGAGAGTCTGCGCCATCAAAGTAGGCATTGTGCGTAATGCCTCCGCTGTAATAGCTCGCCCCGCTGCTACCAACGTCGAGCGCTTTGACGGAGGACACCCACGCACTCGGCGTAACCCCCAAGCCGAGGTTGCCGGATGTACTCATCGTCATGCGAGTTGCAGCGCCGGTCTGGTCATAAAGCAGCCAGTTGCCTGTAGAGGACTGCACGATCTGTTGCCAGCGCTGTACGCCAGAGACAGTCTGCGAAAGCACAGAGTCTGCGCCAGAGGCTGATACATCCAACCTGCTTGCAGGCGAACTCGTCCCAATCCCCAGCCCTGTGCTGGTCAGGCGCATTTGTTCGGAAGTGCCTTGGATAAACTTGAGATCGTTCGTCCAGCGCAGTACGCCGTTTGACGATGCGTTGCTTTCGGCTTCTATGGCGATGTATCCGCCACCTGAGTTGCTTGCGCGAATGCCTGTGCCAGAAGCACCGTTTTGCGCTTCTAGCTTATATCCGCTAGTAACCGAACTCGTCCCAATCCCCAGCCCTGTGCTGGTCAGGCGCATTTGTTCGGAGCCGCCTGCCTGAAAGCGAATTTGCTGCCCTGTAGCATCGCTAAATAGTCCAGAGCCATAAGACGCAAAACCGTTTAGAAAAATTCCACCTTCGTTGTTGGTGAAGAGGGCCCCACCAGTGCCGATGCTGCCTGAAACTCTAAGCGCAGCCCCATCAAACGTCAGCGCAGACCCAGTGGTCAGGACTTTGGAGCCGTTGAGGTAGGCCACGCCGTTGGCGGTGCCGCCAGAGAGAACCGGGTTGGCGGTAAAAGAAGCCACGCCAGTGGAATCGGCCAGCGTGATCGAAGCTGTGCCGTCCTTGGCCTTGATGTTGGTGACCTCGATGTTGGTGAGGTCCAGCGTTGTTGCATTGATGGTGCCAGCATTGACCGCGCCGGAGACCGTCAGGTCTGTGCCGTTGAACGTCAGGTTCGCGCTGTCAGTCAGGTTGCCCCCCGTGGTGGCGTAAGTCACGCGACCAGAGGTCAGGGAGGAGTCGGTCAGGTTGGAGGCAACCAATGTGGTGCCGTCGAATGTCAAATTCGCCGAGTCCACCAACGCACCGCCAGTGCTGGCGTAAGTCACGCGGCCAGAGGTCAGGCCAGAGTCGGCAAGATCGGCCACCGTCAGGCGGGTGCCGTTGAAGGTCATATTGGCGGAATCTGTCAAGAGCCCGGACGCACCAGCGTAAGTCACACGGGTAGCCGTGAGGGACGACAATTGCAACGATGCGCCAGCCACAGTGCCGGTCAGAGTGGGCGAGGCGGACAGCACGTTGTTGCCCGTGCCGGTGTTGGTGACGCTTACCACGTTCTTGCTGGAATCCAGCGCCAGTGCAGTAGATGCCGTCAGGGCAGACAGGGTGGTCGTGCCGGTTACCGTGACGTTTGTGAACGATGCCGAGCCGCCGGTGTTGCTGACCTTGATGAAGTCAGAGCCGTTCCATGCAACGATGGCTGCCTCGCCCTTGACGATGGTGACACCAGTTGTGGGGCCTGCGCCACGGAAAACGATCGACTGCGTGCCGCCGGAGGCGTTGATCACCGTGTAAATCTTCGACTGCGCAGGTGCCGTGATGTTGCGCGTGGTCGTGCCCGATGCTGGAGCCCACAGGATGATGGCCTGACGAGCTTGGTTGGATGCGCCGGTCGTGGTGGTCAGCGTGACATCTGTGTCTGTGGTGAGACTGGTCGTGCCAGCGACGGCCGTGTCAAGCAGGGATGTGATCGAGTCGTTTACCGTGTCGCCCCAAGTGCCGGACAGTTCGCCCGTCACCGGCAGAGCCAGACCAAGCAGGGAGGTGTATTGTGTTGCCATCGTCTATCCTCATGCAGCAATCTGCTGCCAATTTGGGGTTTGCGCATCGTCATCGGCCGTCCAATTCGGCGTCTGCACGTTTGCGATATTTTGCCATCCTGCCGCTTGGGTGTCATTAACTGCAACCCAGTTGACGGACTGAATGTTCTGAATGTCGGCCCAGTTTGCGTCCTGGATGTCGTTGATCATGCCCCAGACGTTTACCTGGCCCACGTAGCCGACCGCGTAAACGCCGGTCACAGCCACTGTTGCCTTGCCCGAGATCGAGACTGTTCCGACCTGACCCGTGGCAGAAACGCCCGTCACCGGGACGACGATCGACAGGAAGACCTGAACCGTGCCAACCTGGCCATCGCCCTGAACGCCGGTCACATCAATGACGCCGGTGCCCGTTACCGTCACATCCCCGACCGCGCCCGTGGCAGACACGCCAGAGACCTGAGCCACCGCCCCTGCGGCCACAGTAACAGTGCCGACAGCCCCGGTAGCTTCAACGCCCGTAACGGAGAAGTTTGCGTCCCCAGAGACATCGACCGTGCCGATTGCGCCGGCAGCGGAAACGCCAGTCGGGAATACGTTGGCAGTGCCTGTGACCGTCACCGACCCAACAAGGCCGGTCGCCTCGACGCCAGTGACCGGCACTGTGGCCGCCGCAGACACCGTGACATCACCGACGGCGCCTACCGCCTCAACGCCCGTGACGGCGACTGTGGCGCCGCCAGTTACCGTGACATCACCAACCTGGCCAGACGCAGATACGCCTGTAACCGGAACATTGGCAGCCGCGGATACGGTGACATCGCCAACAAAACCAGTGGCAGAAACGCCTGCAACCGCTACCGTCGCGCCTGCGGTAACGGCGACACTGCCAACAAAGCCTGTGGCAGTTACGTCTGTGTGGCCAACACCCCAGCCCTGCTGCCCCCAGCCAACGCCAGAGGCAGACCAGCCTTCAAAAGCTACTACGGCATTGGCCACCTATGCACCATTAAGCGATGCGGATGATCGCGCTCGATGCGTCAGCAGTCGGGAACTGGATCGTGAAGTCGCCAGCCGTCGATGTCTTGTCGCTGCCGAAGTCAAGCACAGCAACCGACGGGTTCGTGGTGCCATTGGCCAGATAGATCAGAGCGCCGCGCGCCGTGATGGTCGCATTGCTCCAGGTCGTATCTGCAAAGTCCAGATATGCCGTCGTGCCGGACGAGGTGGGCACCTGCGAGATCGTCAGCGTGTTGCCGCCAGCGGTGTAGCCAGTGCCGCTCACTTCGTTGGTTGCCGAGTATGCTGTGGTGGCCGCGCTCAGCGTAGCCGAGCTGGTGTACAGAGCGATCTTGAAAACCTGAGAAGTGCCACTGCCAAAGTTGAAGCTGCCGTTGAGGATCCCAACTTTGAAGCTCGTGGTCATTGCCTGAGAAATAGCCATCTTGGCCTCCTATTAGTTGACTTGGACGCGCACTTGCCCGTCCCGATACGCATCTCCGCGCTGCTTGCCATCGCCCAGGTTCTTGAGCAGAGCAATCGACTGCAGATACATTTCTTGGTAGAGCTTGACCATATCAGGCTCGCCCTTCATGTACCGAATGGCCTCGACGAGAGCGCCATTGAGCAACGCAGAATCAAAGTTCTCACCCAACCACGTATCTCCTGCGGTCACGATGGACTCAGGGTAGTAGTAGTAATGCAGCTCGACAGAGTACGAGGCATTGGGGGTGGGGCCAAGGATGAATGAAAGCTCGTTGACATCATCAGACCGCGGGCCAAAGATCGCGTAATGCTTTGGCAGGCCGGTCGATGTGGCCTTGGGGTACGCCTCGCGGATAAAGTTCACGTCCTTGTTGAGCAGGTAGTGATACTCGTCGTCCGCATCAATGACAGCGATCGAGTACGTGCTCAAAAAGTCCGATGGCGCCTGAAGGTACTTGTTCCCAGAGGACAGGGTTCCAATGACGTTCTTGCGCAGGTTGGCCAACTGCACCGTGCTGTAGATGCGCTGCTCCGCCTGCTCTGTGAACAGCGCATACTCATCCTCTGTGAATGTGTTTTCACAGATGTCGGCAATCGCCGCCTTCAACTCGGTGTAGTTCATCGCCTACCTCTTAGGCCATCGGGCCTCGTGCCATCACGCCCTTGGTTGCTGCGCCGGTGCCACGAATCTTGATGCCGTCAGTCTTGGTCGCACGCTCGCCCTTGGACTTGCTGATGTTACCGACCGACATGTTGACGTTGCTCAGGTCGCTGCCGTTCTTGCCGCTGCCAGGGTTGGTAGTGGCCTTCACGGGCTTGCCCTTCATCGTGTGGGGCTGAGCGTACACGCTTGCAGGGCCGACTTCTTTGCCGCCCATTTTCATGCTGAATTTAGCCATGATTAGCCTCGCATTTGGTTTGCCACTTTGGCCAGGCCGCGGCCCAGCTTCAGCATCTCTTCGTTGGTCTTGCCGCCACCAGACTTTTTGGAGCCTTTGGCGCCGGTCTGGATCTTTTGCGTCGGGCCGCTGTTGCCCAGGTTTTTGCCTTCAGTCTTGCCCTTCTTGGCAATGCCGTCTGCAGATCGTGTGTATGCCATTTTCGACTCCTTATGTCGTGCTAATCGCAACTGTACCAACATAACCCACTGCCACCAAGTCATTTGGCGTCAATGCGTCATCAAATAAACGAGCCCCGCCAACCGGAGCCCATCCCCACTGAATCACCCGGCTGCCGCCGCCCAGGCTTCCGTCGGAAGTTGTGCCGGACACAAAATACGTTGTGTCCTTGCGCGGGTTGCGAACGGCTTGAGGATCGTCCACAGGAAACATGCCGAGCAGCAACTGAGGATGATCGGGATCCCAACACTCCGGGCAGACCAGCAACTGGTATTGCTTGGTCTTGATGATCTCAGTCTTGAGCTTTTTGAGCTTGT
>JACCDV010374986.1_pt1 | contig 13143 bp, 9 predicted proteins | sample 7446131 | NCBI WGS metagenome assembly JACCDV01 (sample SAMN15323448, study PRJNA562643) | freshwater metagenome | isolation source: river surface water | place: USA:Blue River Watershed | collected 2017-08-17 | reverse complement strand
TTTTATTTTCAAACCTATTGCGTTTTCTCGAATGAAGAATTCTTTATTACTCCTCTTTTTTGGTCTATTTATTGCCTTCTCTGGCCGCGCGCACAAAGACCTCGCAATCCCTGTATCTAAAAAAATCGAAGGTTTTCTTGTTGATTTCAAGACCAAGTCTGAAGTTGAAGAGGTTGAGGTGCAACTCAAATCTGCCGTTACTGGAAAAGTATATACTGCAGAAACCGACGAAAACGGAAAATTCACCTTCCGCAATGTACCTATCGGAAAGTCTACCATTAAGCTCATTGACAAAGATTACCGCGCAGCGGTCTTGAAAGTTTTCGAAACCAACGAAAAACACCTTGTTCACTATACATTTAGTAAGACAGATCCTTTTAAAGCACAGTTGAAAGTTTCTTGGTTGTTCAATTGGGGCGACTACCAAGGTAAAGAACATTACTGGTCACATATGGTAGCTCGCATCATTCTCGTGATTTACGGTTTGTGTTTGGTCTTGATTTTCTTCTACAGCGTGATCCAATTGAGTTTGGCAATTGCCTATGTCAAGAACAAGAAAAAACAACAAAGTCGCGTTACCCCACCATTTGATCTAGCAAATGCACCAAAAGTTACGGTGCAATTGCCAATGTTCAACGAAATGTACGTGGCTGAGCGGATCATCGAAACTTGTGCAGAAATAGACTACCCTCGAGACAAATTCCAAATCCAAGTCCTAGACGACTCCACCGACGAAACTAAAGACATCATTGCCAACAAATGTGCAGAAGTGGCTGCGCGTGGCATCAATATTCAGCATGTGCATCGTACAGACCGCACGGGTTACAAAGCAGGTGCTTTGGATTGTGCGATGGACAAAGTTGAGGGCGAATTCATTGCTATTTTCGACGCCGATTTTGTGCCGAGCAAAGATTTCTTATTGCGCACCATTCCATATTTTACTGAAAATGTGGGCGTAGTACAAACGCGTTGGGGTCACCTCAATAAAGATTATTCCTTGCTTACCGAATTGCAAGCTTTTGGCTTGAACGGACACTTCGCCATTGAGCAAGGTGGTCGCAATGCAAGTGGGCACTACATCAATTTCAACGGAACAGCAGGTGTTTGGCGCCGCGCCACCATCGACGACGCAGGCGGTTGGGAACACGATACCATCACCGAAGACCTCGACCTCAGCTACCGCGCCCAAATGAAAGGCTGGCGCTTTGTGTACTTAGAAGAAGTAGAGTCTCCGGCAGAATTGCCGATCACGATGTCTGCACTCAAAAGCCAACAACACCGCTGGATGAAAGGCGGAGCAGAGGTATTCATCAAGATGTGGAAGCGCTTGGCAACTACAAAAGGACTCAAAATTGGAGACCGCATTCACGGGTTGGCGCATCTTTTCAACTCATCGGTATTTGTATTCATCTTGATCCTTTCTTTACTCAGTTTGGCGGTATTGCACATCAAAGATTCTTTCTCTGATCTCAATATCTATATCAAGTACGGGATGTATTTCTTCTCGAGCACCATCTTCTTGGGCTTCTATTACTGGAACTCTTTCCGCGATAAGCGCGGCAACTTCTTCGGAGACCTCTTCCGTTTCTTGGGTCGTTTTGTACAGTTCCTCACTGTTTCTATGGCGTTGGGCCTCAGCAATGCTGTTGCTGTTATTGAAGGCTATCTTGGTATCAAAAGTTCTTTTGTCCGCACACCGAAGTTCAATGTGGCTAAAAAAGATGAATTCAAAGGCAATAAGTACGACAAGAAAAGCCTGTCGATTATCAATATTTTGGAAGGCACGTTTATGGTTGTGTTCGGATTTACTGCGGTCAACAGAGCGATCTACGGCGACTTAGGAATGGTACCGTTTCACGTAATGCTCGCTGTAGGTTATGGAATCATTTTCTTTAATACGCTTAAAGAAAACCGCAGCCAACAAGCATAATTGTTATTCTTTAACGATGCTAAGGCTCTCGAGCTTGGTTTCGTACTTGCCGCTTCTAAATTGAAAAGTACTGCGGTAGCTGCTTCCTTTTGCAACATAGGACCCAATTACTGTTCCGCTCCCTTCTACTGATTTTGCGTTTTTGTAACGTATAGTAAAAGTTCCTTTTGGATTTTTTTGAAAAAAGCTATTTAAGATCATTTCGGCCTGAGAAAGTGGGTAAGCACCATCTGAACCAGGAACTTGAAGTACAATTTTGTCTTTACCAAGATTGACTATCGTGTGTGCATCGTTGGTTTCCATCCCTCGCTGAATGGTGGCGTAGGGGATATCACCACTAAAGCTTAGTGAAATCAGGAGGATACTAAAGAAACTGTAAATTGCGTTCATGCCACAAACTTAACAAAAATGATGCCGTAAATTTGGCTAAATTTGTCAGAATAATCGCACAAAATGAAAGCTCAGCAAGACCAACTCGTCATCTATAATAGTTTGAAAGGAGAAAAAGAACCTTTTGTCCCGATGGTGGAGGGAAAGGTCGGCATGTACGTGTGTGGCCCAACGCTTTATAGCGAGCCTCATATGGGCAATATGCGCACTTTCATCAATTTTGACCTTATTTACCGTTACCTTTTACATTTGGGTTTCAGCGTTAAATACGTGCGCAATGTAACCGATGCTGGCCATATCACTAATTCAGCTGGTCAAGAGGTAGATAGCATTGGCGTAGCAGCTAAAGCAGAGCAGCTTCAATCTTTAGAAATTGTCTATAAATACGCCGTAAAGTTTCAAGAACTCCAGCGCGTTTATAATATGTTGCCTCCAAGCATTGAGCCGACAGCAACGCAGCATATTCAGGAGCAAATCGAAATCATTGAGCAAATCATTACCAACGGCTATGCCTATGAAGTAAACGGCTCTGTTTATTTTGATACGCGCCGTTACATGCAAGACTACAACTACGGTATTTTAAGTGGCCGCAAGGTAGACGAGCTCGAAAACGAAACCCGTACGCTCAACGCCCAAGACGAAAAGCGTTTCTTTGCCGATTTTGCACTCTGGAAAAAAGCCAACCCAGACGACATGCAAATTTGGCGCTCGCCTTGGGGCAACGGCAACCCTGGTTGGCACATCGAATGTACTGCCATGAGCACCAAATACCTCGGCAAACAATTCGATATCCACGGCGGCGGTATGGATCTCAAATTTCCGCACCACGAAGACGAAATTGCGCAAAGCTGTGGTTCTTTTGGCTGTAACCCAGCCCGCTACTGGATGCATGCCAACATGCTCAATGTCAATGGGCAAAAAATGTCTAAATCGTTTGGCAATTATTTCTTACCAAAGCAAATCCTCGACGGCACAACCGGATTATTTGAAAAGTCGTATCCTGCAAATGTGGTGCGTTTTTTCATGATGCAGGCCCATTACCGCAGCAACCTAGATTTTACGCAAGAGGCCTTAAATGCTTCGGAAAAAGGATATGCGCGTTTAATTGAAGGGTTCAAAACACTGGAAAATCTTCCAACCACCACCTCTTCTTTTGATGTTGCGGCACTAATTGGTTCTTTTTACAAAGCCATGAATGACGACTTCAATGCGCCAATTTTGGTGGCCAACTTATTTGAAGCTGTCAAGCAAATCAATTTAGTCAAGGATGGCAATGCAAGTATTTCCGCTGATGACAAGACCGAATTAAAAGCGGCTATGGAAATTTTCATACATGAGGTACTTGGTCTGGCACCAGAAAACACCGCCACTGAAACGCGTTTGGCACCCGTCATGGATCTCGTTTTAGATTTGCGTCAGCAAGCCCGCACCAACAAAGACTGGACAACCTCAGATCAAATCCGAGATGGTTTAGCAAAAGCCGGTATTGTTGTAAAAGACGGTAAGGAAGGTACTACTTGGAGCTAAATCGAAAATTTTAAGCTTGTAGTTTTGCAAGAACGCCATTCCAGAGTGCATAGCGTTTTTCTAGGGCTTGGATTGAAACATCAGTAGCTTCTTGCCATTTCACTAGATCTGAGCCACAAATTTCTTCCATCATTTTTAGGGAAATAGGGCCGTGGTCGCCGCCATCAACCTCGATGTGTCTTTCTAAATAATAAAGAAGTTTATCGATGTTGCTTTGCCCTTGCCCTTGCATTTCGTGCAAGATTTCGATGAACATATCGGGGATGAGGTCTTCTCTTCCAAAGGTAAACAATGCCGCAATTTTGTGCAGCTGCCCACCTTCTATGGTTTCAAATGTGAAGCGTACAAATGCTCGGGTTTCTTCGCGAATTTCTAATTGGTAAAGCGCTTCATCTAGGGGTTTGCCATAAGAAAGCCATTCGGTCAGTTGATGTATCGGAAGTGTATCTGCACCAATTTGTTGCATGGCCTCGAGGTACATTTCAAAGTGGCTGAGCACCCTTCCGTCTTTGTCAAGATCGGTTTCTTCTCCGAGTACAATTTCGTTGATAAACCTGCGCGTTACAGGCGATCCTTTTGGTGACCAAGGAACTTCGACGCAAGTAAGTGCGCGTTGCAGGGCCTTGAGTAGGCTCATGAAATCCCAAACGGCGAAAATGTGTTGCTCCATAAAGCACTGGAAATCTTCGATGTGCTTGATTTGTGCGTACATTGGGTGCGCTAATAACTTGGTGCGGTGTGCACTTAGTGCTGTTTGCAGTTGGTCTATTTGTGGGCTCATGATTTTACAACAATTAAGTAGCTGCTTAGTTGAGCTTAAGGCCTAATTCTTTGAGTTGGGCTTCGTTCAATGGCGATGGTGCATCGATCATGGTGTCGCGGCCTGAGTTGTTTTTCGGAAAAGCGATGTAGTCGCGGATAGACTCCGAGCCACCCATGGTAGCCACCAAGCGGTCAAGACCAAAGGCCAATCCACCGTGTGGAGGAGCACCGTATTCAAATGCAGACATTAAAAAGCCAAATTGTGCTTGTGCTTCTTCTTTACTGAAACCGAGGAGGTCGAACATTCTGGATTGGAGTGCGCGGTCGTGGATACGTATAGAACCTCCACCGAGCTCTACGCCGTTCATGGCAAGGTCATAGGCGTTGGCGCGAACTTTGCCAGGATCGGTATCAATGAGGTGCATGTCTTCGGGTTTAGGCGAAGTAAATGGGTGGTGCATGGCGTGGTAGCGGCCGCTTTCTTCGTCCCATTCAAGTAAGGGGAAGTCCATAACCCAAAGTGGTTTGAATACGTTAGGGTCGCGCAAGCCAAGTTGGGCGGCGAGGTGCAAACGCAATTCATTGAGTTGTTTGCGTGTTTTGGCAAGATCGCCAGACAAAAGTAAAAGGAGGTCTCCGGCCTTTGCATTGGCGCGTTCTGCCATTGCGCGAAGGTCATCTTCGGAATAGAATTTATCTACACTCGACTTAAATGTTCCGTCTGTATTACACTTGATATAAACCAAGCCTTTAGCGCCAATTTGCGGACGCTTCACCCATTCGGTGAGTTCGTCGAGTTGTTTGCGGGTGTATTCGCTGCAGCCTTCTGCATTGATGGCTAATACGGCTTCTGCACTATTGAAAACAACGAAATCGTTTTGTTGAGCGAGCGCGGTGAGGTCTACGAACTCCATGCCAAAACGGATGTCTGGTTTGTCTGAGCCATAGCGTTCCATGGCTTCTGCGTAGGTCATGCGAGGGAAAGCGCCTTCGAATTTGACTCCGCGAACGGTTTCAAAGAGGTGCTTGATGAGGCCTTCGAACATATTGAGGATGTCGTTTTGCTCCACAAATGCCATTTCGCAGTCGATTTGGGTAAACTCTGGTTGGCGGTCTGCACGGAGGTCTTCGTCGCGGAAACACTTGACAATTTGGTAGTAGCGGTCAAAACCACTCACCATAAGCAATTGCTTGAAAGTTTGTGGCGAATGCGGAAGCGCATAAAACTGCCCTTCGTTCATGCGGCTAGGCACTACAAAGTCGCGGGCGCCTTCTGGCGTAGACTTGATAAGCACAGGAGTTTCTACATCCAAGAATTCTTTGGAGTCAAGGTATTTGCGGGTTTCAAGTGCGACTTGATTGCGCAAACGTAATTTTTCTAAAACTGGGTTGCGACGCAAGTCTAGGTAACGGTATTGCATGCGCAGTTCGTCGCCACCATCGGTATCGTCTTCGATGGTAAATGGGGGCAACTTAGCTGCGTTGAGAACAGTGAGGTTGGTTACGTTGATTTCGATTTCACCCGTTGGGATATTTTTGTTTTTGCTGCTGCGTTCAATGACTTCTCCTTCTACTTGGATCACGAACTCACGACCCAATTTGCGGGCTTGTTCGCACAAAGCGGCATTGCTTTCCATATTGAAGGCCAATTGGGTGAGGCCGTAACGATCTCGGAGGTCAATGAAGGTCATGCCGCCGAGGTCGCGGGAGCGTTGCATCCAGCCAGCTAACGTGACTTTTGTTCCTATATGTTCTAATCTTAATTCTCCGCAAGTGTGTGAGCGATACATAGCCTTTGATTTTGAAGCAACAAAGGTAAGCAATCTCGCTTAAAAGCCGTTTCGAAGGAGGTAAGAAGTATCGACTAAAGCATTAAAAAATGCAGTAAGTTGTTGTTTTTCTTTGCTGCTCAAATTGAAGGCAACAATTTGTTGGTCCTGCAGCGGATGGCCTGCTCCCCCTTTTTGGTAATGCGCAATGACTTCGGCAATGGAATTTTTACTACCGTCGTGCATATACGGATACGTGAGCGGTAGGTTTCTCAACGACGGAATTTTGAATTTACCGATATCTGAAGAATCGTGGTGAATGCGAAAGCGCCCTTGGTCTGTTTTACCTTCATAGTTCTCATATAAACCGTTGTTGGCAGCTTCATAGGTTGTGAAATAAGGCGCCGGATGGCACTTTATGCAGTACAAGTCTTCAGAAAAGATGCGCCAACCTGCAAGTTGATCTTTACTCATGGCCTTTTTATTACCGGCCATGTATTGATCAAACAGCGCGTTCATAGATAACAAACTTCTTTCGAAAGCTGAAATACTGCGCGTGACCACCCACGCGTCGAAGTCTCGGCCAAAAATGGCTTTAGCAGCTTCTTGGTATTCCGGAATTTGACGCAGTTGCTTGAGGAGGATTTTCATGTTGTGCCCCATTTCTACGGGCTCTTGAATAGGCACAATAACTTGCAGCTCGAGCGTTTGCAAATGCGCATCAAACATAGCCGTTTTTAAAAAAGCAGCATTGAGCAAACTAGGCGCGTTGCGTTCACTAAGCTGCCCGTTGATCCCTTTGCTTCTGGCGAGGTTGTCGGTAAAAGCTTTTCGGGGGTCGTGGCAAGTGGCACAGGAAACGGTTCCATCTAAGGAAAGACGGGTATCAAAAAAAAGCTTTCTCCCCAAGGCAATTTTGGCAGCATTTTGCGGGTTGTCTGATGGGGCAGGAATACTAACGAATGTGTTGAGGTCTTGACTACTGCCGCAGCGCAAGGCCAAAAAGCCAAGGACTAAAACAAGCGCAACAGAGGCAAAGCGCAGCATGAATTAAGGTTTTACAAAGCGAAACGTTTGGCGAAGACCGTTGTCAGTTTCTACCATTACCAAATAAATTCCACTTTGAAGTTGTTCGAGCATAATTGTGGCTTTGGTTTCTTTGGATGAAACTTCAACTATTTTTTGTCCGGAATTGGCAAACACAACGTAGTTCTTGATCGTTTGGTTGTTTATTACTTGAAAAGTAAATTCACTGTCGGTTTGCATAAAGGCAAGTAGGGAAGCGTTGTTTTGCTGCGTATTGGCATTTGCTGCTAATGTGAAAACTTCTTGACTGTTCACATTTTGTAGTATTTGTAGGTTGAGGCCGGCATCGCCGTGAAGAACACCAACACTAGAAAGCGGCATTTGATTGAGCCAGCGGTCGATATTGCAGGTGTAGTTGAGGTCAATTTGATTGCCGGTGTTGGTTTGAATACTAGGCAGCGTGACACTTTGCTGGTTATTGTTGCCGAGGTTGTGCATTTCAAAATAGGCATTGGGAACACCATCGTTGTTGCTGTCGGCTTTGCCACCGATGATCATGTGCATGTAACCAAAGGCCCAGCCCCAATACATGGATGGGCTCTGAAAGCTGAGCGCATGGGAATCAGGGTAGGTAGAGATGTCTTGTGCGAGTGTACCAGATTGCGTGTTGTAGCGCTTAGGAACGCCAACCGTAAAATTGATTGAGTCTAGCTGGTTGATATTTAAATTGCCTAGATAAAGGCTGTGTTGTTCAGGTGTGACCAACCAGATGTCGGTTGGGAAGTTGGTTTGCAAGCCGTTGTCATGGAAAAGCTTGACGTCTGAAATGTAGTAATTGAAGTGTTCAATATTGACTGCAATGCCGTCGTTACCAACAAAATTTTGGTTCAAAGCAAAAGGTTGGGTGCCAAAAAACGGATCAATATTTAGAAAAATATCTTTTTGAGCCCATGTAAAAATGGTGGTCATTAAACCTAGCGTCAGCAGCAAATTTCTCATGCAAGTGGTTTTTTAAAGATGTAGAGGATTTCTTCTTTCATCAGGCGAAAACGCGCGATTTCTTCTTGCGCATAATGTGCGTTGAGGTCAAATGCGGCAGTTTGAAAACCAACGCGTTCTAAATAAGTAGGGTAGTCTTTGCCAAAAAGGCGAACGTGGTCTTTTTGCCAATAATGCAGTTCGCGTTCTGCTTCTGTGACAATAGAAGGATCTTCGTAGGTGGTGTCTCGCGAGAAATCTTGAGGTACTTGCATAATGGCCCAACCTCCTGGTTTTAAAACCCTGAATAGTTCGGACATACATTGAATGGGGTCTTGAACGTGTTCCATGACATGGTTACAAAACACGACATCAAAACGGTCGTTTTCGAGTGGGATTTGGTGTAAATCAAAATGCATGTCTGCAATTGGCGATACGATGTCAGCGGTAAGGTAGTTGAGGTTTTGTTGGGCTTTGAAGCGGTCTATGAAGCACTGTTCAGGGGCCATGTGCAGCACGGCAAGGTTGGCTTGTGTAAAAAAGTTGCTGTGGTTTTTGAGGTAAAGCCACATGAGGCGGTGGCGCTCTAAGGTGAGGTCATAGGGGCACAACACGTTGTCGCGGTGAGCGACTTCAGAACCGTAAGAAAGGAACTTGGAAAAAGATTTTTCGCAAACAGGGCAGCTCACAGCATTACCGCGGTAAAGTGCTGGGGCGAAAATGCGAAAGATATAGCTGAGCCGAATCAAGAGCGGCCGAGGTAGCTTGTTGAGTAGGAATTTATAAAGTTTCTTCACATTTCAAAGTTAACCTTTTCAATAGAGAATATCGCTAATTTTGCGAGAAATCACGCTATGAAAAAGCTACACTTTTTTATCTGTCTTATCTTGCTTATGCACCAACAACTTAATGCCCAAGAACCAGTTGCCCCACGCAAAGCCCAAATGTTAGAAAAACATGGTCACCAGCGCAACGACCCTTATTATTGGATGCGTGAACGCGATACCCAACCTGTATTGGATTATCTACATGCAGAAAACGCCTACGCCGAGGCTTATTTCAAAGCATTGAATCCGTTGGTTACTGAACTTTTGGCTGAATTTGAACAGCGCATAGACCCCAACGAAACCAGTGCGCCTTTTGTTTTAAATGGTTATCAGTACCAAACACGCAATGTAGAGGGGCTAGACTACCAGCAAATTTTTCGCTACGAAATGGACGGTAAAGCGGTCTTGTTTTTTGACGAAAACGAACGTGCTAAAGGAAAGTCATTTTACGAATTAGCCGGTTGGGCGCCATCCCCGAACAATCAAATTTTAGCAGTTTGCGAAGATTTCAAGGGCCGCCGCAAATATGAAATTCGCTTCAGAACCAACGGTAAATATCTCAAAGATGTGCTCACTGAAACAAGTGGCGGTTTGGTTTGGGCCAACGACAACAAAACGGTCTACTACTCCAAAAAAGACCCTGAAACGTTGCGCGAATATTTGATATACCGCCATACTATTGGAACTCCCCAAAGTACTGATGAGCTGATTTTCGAAGAGAAAGACGATAAATTTAGTGTGGGTATCGGCAAAACGTTAACGGGTAAATACATTCAAATTTACAGCTACAGCTCTACGACTTCTGAAGTTCAATTGATCGATGCAGACAACCCAAAGGCACAAGCACAAGTTTTTTTGACGCGCAAAGCAGGTCATATTTATGAAGTAGAACACCACGAAAATGGTTTTTATATCCTGACAAATGACAACGCTATCAACAACCGCATTCTATTTACTAAATCGCTTCCTTCCACTATTTTAGCTTGCCAAGAAATTGTCGGCCACGATGCAAAAGTGCTGCTCGAAGGCCTGAGTGTTTTTAAAGAATACCTCTTGATAGAAGAACGCAATAATGGTTTGCTCAAACTCAAACTCAAAGGGGTCGAAGACGGTAGGGAAAGTTATATTGCGGTAGATGGTGAAACGTACTACTTAGGTTTGGCCATGAACGACGATTACGCTGCAAATAAACTGTATTACGTCTATAATTCCATGACCACGCCTTCTAGGGTTTATACCTACGATTTGAAAACCAAACAGCGCGACATCTTCTTTGAGAAAAAACTAAAAGATCCAAATTTTACGCCTGACAACTATGTTTCAGAACGCGTTTGGGCTACTGCCAACGACGGCACGCAAATTCCGGTGAGCATCATGTATAAAAAAGGAATAGATTTGGCAAAAGCTCCACTGTTGCTCTATGGCTATGGGTCTTATGGCTACACCATTCCAGATATTTTTAGTCCGACGCGTTTATCATTAGTGGACCGCGGTTTTGTTTTTGCAACGGCACACATCAGAGGTTGTAAATATTTGGGAGAAGAATGGTATCAGGACGGCAAGTTTGACAAGAAAATCAATACGTTTACCGATTTCATCAATGCTGCCGAATACTTGGGCCACATGGGCTACTGCGATCCAACACGTATTTATGCCAATGGAGGCAGTGCGGGTGGTTTGTTAATGGGTGCCATTGCCAACATGGCGCCTTATCTTTTTAAAGGTATTGTTTCAGAAGTACCATTTGTTGATGTAGTGACCACTATGCTTGATGAAAGCATTCCGCTTACGACTGGCGAATATGAAGAATGGGGCAATCCAAACGACCCACACTATTATTATTATTTGTTGAAATACTCTCCTTACGACAACTTGCACGCCATGGATTATCCAGCAATGTACGTTACGTCGGGTTATCACGACTCTCAAGTTCAATATTGGGAACCAGCCAAATACGTAGCCAAACTACGCACGCTGCGCACCAATAAAGCAGCACTTATTTTTGAGTGCAATATGGATGCCGGCCATGGCGGAGGTTCAGGTCGCACTGTGGAGCGTTTAGAGCGCGCCAAAAATTACGCGTTTATCTTAGGGCTTGAGCAAGGGATTACGCATTAGTTGTTGTCTCTTTTTATGGAGCACGTTTTCCTTGGCCCAACAGTCGGCTTTGGAGAGTTTCAGGCACAGGCCTGTGATGTATGCAGATTTAGGTTACAACGTCAATCCTTTTCGAATCGACTATCCGTTCAATACGCAGCAAAATACGCTGGCTTATAAAAACAATTTCAGCCCCTTTTTGGGTTTGGGTTTTGCCTACAAATGGTTTCATTTAAGGGTGGGCTTCCCGGTGATAGGTAATTTGCGCTCTAATAGTAAATTTGGCAAAACCACCCAATATAATTTCGCCTACGACCTCACTTATAACAAGGTTTGGTACGATTTTGAATTCAAATCGACCATAGGTTATGGCCTTAGACAACCTCAGCTAATCCTTCCCGATGCCTACTCCGTCAATGTTATGCTGAATGCTTGGTACTTTAGGAACTCTGATTTTCAGATGAATGGATTACTCGGAAAACGCGCCCATTATAACCAACAAATTTTAACGTGGTATTTGAAAGGGACTATGAATTATTTTGGTTCGGGCAACCGCGGCGAGAGCTTAATTCCAGGTCCTTTACAACTTGCACAACAAGACCTCACCACTATTACAAAGCTCCAAGCCTTTGATTTTGGCGCAGCTCCCGGCGTGGCGTATGTCAATCGGAAAAACAACTGGCAAATTGGAGGTTGGGCAGGAGTGGGCCCTGTGGTACAATTCAAGGAATACGAAACTTCGGATTATTCGAGAATACGCTTAGGCCTGGCTCCTCGTTTCGACCTTCGCTTCATGGGTGGTTATTCTTCTGATGAAAAATTCTTCTTTTTGGTGAGTGATTTTGACAATAAGAGTATCCGTTTCGATGACTTCAAATACCGTCAAATCTATTTTGCCCTTAAGTTTGTTGCAGGGTATCGTTTCAAGGAAAAAGAAAAAATTTCGCCTAATTAAAGGGAAGGTAAGAAACTGTTTTTCCATTGTAGGAAATGCGCAATTCGATGTTTCTTGGCGCATCTTTTAACTGAATAGAAATATCTTTTCCGAGTATAGTTTCACCCCGAGAATAAGCAATTTCCGTCACAAATTTTGTTTGTTCAATTCCCTTTACCCAGGTACTGACATGAACAGCGCCATCGCCATTGACCTGCACCAAATAATTGTCATTGGAAATAGGGATGAGGCTCACAAAACCCAGTTCTTTTTGCAATTCTTTTTTAGGGTAAATGAGAGGAATCTTCTTTTTAAGCATTTCTTTTTTGACGGGAATCCAGCCATTTTCTTGGAGGTCAATTTGAGGAAATCCGTTCATTTTTTTGGCTGAATTTGGCTCTAATTTCCACACCCTGACGTAGTCTACTTGGTAATCGGCAGGGAATTGGGTTTTGGCATCTGGCCCGGGGTTGAATGGGTAGCCGTCTCTTGCAACGGCTAAATTGACAATGACATTCATGGGTGTAGAAAAATCGCCAGCAAAATGAGAAACCGGCACGCCATTCACAAAATACGTAAGTGAATTCGGCAGCCACACACCTGAGTAGATTACGGTATCGTTCACGATTGGAGCTTTCATACGGACCCAGCCTCCCCAATCTTTTTTGATGCCAATGTTGTTCTTGACATAATCTTTGCGCTGCGGTAAATGAATATCGATATGCACATCGTTGCTGCGCTCGCCCTTGCATTCCATGATGTCTATTTCGTCTTTTCCGTTTTGGCCGAAAAGCCAAAAGGCGGGCCACAAACCTTTGCCTGAAGGCACAATGGCGCGGCATTCAAAATAGCCGTAGCGAAAGGTATCGATACTCCATAAACAAGAAGTGAGGTAGTCTAGGT
>JACCDV010772675.1_pt1 | contig 13145 bp, 14 predicted proteins | sample 7446131 | NCBI WGS metagenome assembly JACCDV01 (sample SAMN15323448, study PRJNA562643) | freshwater metagenome | isolation source: river surface water | place: USA:Blue River Watershed | collected 2017-08-17 | reverse complement strand
GGCCACGCCAAGGCCCTGACGGCCCAGCGCACGAAGAAGATGAGCCTGGAAGGCCACGCCGACGAGCGCGGCGGACGCGAATACAACCTGGCCCTGGGCCAGAAGCGCGCCGAGGCCGTGCAGAAATCGTTGACCCTGCTGGGCGTGCCGGCCGACCAGATCGAAGCCGTCAGCTTCGGTGAAGAGCGCCCCGCCGCCCAAGGCAGCACCGAAGAAGCCTGGTCGCAAAACCGTCGCGCCGAAATCAAGGACCGCTGATGCAAGCCGCGCCCCTCACCCTTCGCACGGGGCGCTGGCGCGGCCTGGCCCTGTGCCTGGCCGTGTTGTGCGCTCCCCTGACATCGCATGCCGGTCTCTTCGACGACGACGAGGCCCGCCGCGCCATCCTGGAGATGCGCCAGCAGCGCAAGCAGGACGCCGAATCGGCCGATGCGCGCCTGCAGGCCCTGTCCGCCCAGGTCGAGCAACTGCGCCGCAGCCTGCTCGACATGAACGCCCAGATCGAGCTGCTGCGCAGCGAGGTGGCTAGCCAGCGTGGCAACGTCGAGCTGCTGCAGCGCGATGCCTCCGAGCTGCAGCGCAAGCAAAAGGACGCCCAGTCGGCCTTCGACGAGCGCGTGCGCAAGCTTGAGCCCCAGACGCTGACGGTGGACGGCAAGACCTTCCTGGCCGACGCCGATGAGAAGCGCGCCTTCGACGAAGCCATCGCACACCTGCGCGCTGCTGACTTCACGGGCGGCGTGACGGCCATCAACGCCTTCCTCAAGCGCTACCCGCAGACGGGTTATTTCGAGTCCGCGCATTACTGGCTGGGCAACGCCCACTATGGTCAGCGCGAGTACAAGGAGGCCATCCGCGCCTTCCGCGCCCTGGTCGACAAGGCCCCTGACCACGTGCGCACGCCCGAGGCGATGCTGTCCATCGCCAACTGCCAGTCCGAGCTCAAGGACAACGACGCGGCCCGGCGCACGCTGGAGCAACTGGTTCGCCAGTACCCGCAGACCGAAGCCGCGCAGGCCGCGCGCGACCGACTGTTGTTGCTGGCGCCCGCCAAGGCACCGGTGCGCAAGGGCAAGTGAGCAGCGACGCCCCGCGTGACCTGCTGGCCGAAGCCAGCCGCCCCGATCCCGAGCGGCGCTTCGGTGGCCTGCGCCGCCTGCACGGGCCGGCGGGGTACGAGCGCCTGCGTGGCGCCCGCATCGCCGTGGTCGGCGTTGGCGGCGTGGGCTCCTGGACGGCCGAGGCTCTGGCCCGCAGTGGCGTGGCCGAGCTCACGCTGATCGACCTCGATCAGGTGGCCGAGTCCAACATCAACCGCCAGGTGCACGCCCTTGAAGGCACGCTGGGGCAGGCCAAGGTGCACGCCCTGCGTGATCGCATCGCGCAGATCCACCCTGACTGCGTGGTGCACGCCATCGAAGAGTTCATCGACGAAGGCAACGTGGCTGAATGGCTGCAAGCCGATCGGCTCGATGGCGTCATCGACTGCTGCGACCAGGTGCGCGCCAAGGCCGCCATCGCTGCCTGGGCTCTGGCGCACCAACGCGCCTTGGTTTGCGTGGGCGCCGCGGGCGGCAAGGTGTGGCCGCACCAGGTGGAGGTGGCCGACCTGGCCGAGGTCACGCACGATCCTTTGCTGTCCAGCCTGCGTCAGCGCCTGCGGCAGCGCCATGGGGCTGCGCGCAAGGGGCGCATGGGGGTGAACTGCGTTTTCTCGCGCGAGGCCGTGCGGCCGCCGCAGGACCGCTGCGAAATCGGCGACGGTGGCGGCGATGCGGCCTCGGCAGGTGATGGCTCGCTGAACTGCGCGGGCTATGGCTCCAGCGTCACGGTGACGGCCACCTTCGGCATGGTGGCCGCGGCCTTGCTGATGGAGCGCATCGTTGCGACTTTGCCAACACGCTGACGACCATGCGCCGAGTGGACGGTTTTGGTGAAATTGCGCTACAATCGCAGGCTTTGCCGGGGGTCGGTAGCTCAGTCGGTAGAGCAGCGGACTTTTAATCCGTTGGTCGCGAGTTCGAGTCTCGCCCGACCCACCAAGCGTTGTTCGATGTGTTGATCATCGTCAACAACGAAAACGGCGAAAAACAGCGAAATGCTGGACATGGACTTAAAAATCGGTCTATAATCTGAGTCTTCGCTGGTTGCTGAAAAGCGGCAGAGAAGGCAAAAAATCAGATCGGGCTCTTAGCTCAGTTGGTAGAGCAGCGGACTCTTAATCCGTTGGTCGAGTGTTCGAGTCACTCAGGGCCCACCAAAAATACCAAAAGAAATCAAAGGCTTGCACGAAAGTGCAGGCCTTTTTTCTTTTGCATCGGCATCGCCGCGCTGGCTCAAGCGGCAGGTGCGCGCAAGCGTCGCTGCAACCAGCGCATCACAGGCCCCAACACGGGCAGCTTGGCGTAGAGCTCTTCTGCAGCGTCCCAGTAGTCGCGATGCATGACGATGCGCCCCTCGGTGTCAAAACGCAGGTGCGTGGTGCCGTGGACGCACAGTGGCAGCCCGGAAGGTCGGCGCTGAAAGTGGAAATCCCAGGTCAGGAAGGCCTGCTCGCCCTGCGCGATGGTTTGCAGCACCTGAAAGCGCGGCGCATCGACCGTGTCGAACATGTGCTTGAAGATGCCTGCGATCGCGACCTGGCCGGCCACCTCGTTGAAGGGGTCCTTGAAGGTGGCTTGAGGTGCGTACAGCTCCAGCAGGTTGGGCAAAGACGTTGGGCTGAGGTCCTCGAAAGCCTGGACGACACGCTGCGCGTGCAGGTTGGCACTCACCTCATGCCCCCGTGACCCGGCGGACCGCCGAAAAGAACCATGCGTCGGGCAGGTGGCGCAGCAGCCGCATCCAGAAAGTGAAGCGCCGCGGGAAGTTCATCTCGAAGCGGCCTCGGGCCCATCCGCGCAGGATCTCCTGGGCGGCATCGTCTGCGGTGATCAGCTGTGGCATGGCGAACTGGTTCTGTGCCGTCAAAGGGGTGTCGACGAAGCCCGGGTTGATGATGGAGACGCCGATGCCGCGTGGGTGCAGGTCGAGGTATAGGCACTCGGCCAGGTTGTTGAGCGCGGCCTTGGTGGGGCCATAGGCCAATGACATCGGCAGCCCCCTGTAGCCTGCGACGCTGCCAACCAGGCTGATGTGGCCGTGACCGGCCTTGAGCAAGGCGGGCAAGACCGCGTCGAGCCAGTGCAGCACCCCTTCGTAGTTGACGGCCAGGTGCTTTTTCATCTCCTGCAGATCATAGGCGTCGGCTCGCTGGGCTTTGTAGTGGCCTGCGCAGTACAGCACCAGGTCAGGCGTTCGTCCCACGGCTTGTTCGATGTGCGCCAGCGCCTGCTGTGCTGCCTGGGGGGCGGTGGCGTCCATGGGCAGGGCGATCGAGCCGGGGTGGGCTTGCGCGAACTGCTCGAGCGCCGCGACCTGCCGCGCAGACACAATCACGCGCGCGCCTTGGTGATGCAAGGCCGATGCCGTGGCGCGGCCGATGCCTGACGAGGCGCCCACGATCCAGATCACCTGGCCAGGCCAACTGCGCAGAGGGGGGTTGTGACTCATGGTTCAGCTGCGTCGGATGTCCAGCACGAGTTCGCCCAGATCCAGGCCGAACTTGCTCATGCGGGATCGATTGAGGACGGTCTGCTCGTCGACGCGGAACATCCAGTCGTCGAGCTCGACATGCCAGGTGCGGCCGTCGACGGGCAGGGCCAGCGTGTAGACCCAGTGGAATGCGTTGCCGGCGCTGCGGCCCTGGGCTGAGCCGATCACGTCGTCGGCGTGTCCGATGTATCGCTCCTGTCCAAGGTCCTGCAGCCGCCAGATGCGCACAGAGGTGCTGCCGTCGCTGTACTTGAAATGCTCATCGAGCGTGCCGTGCGCGCCTTGCCATCGCCCGTTCATCTCGACCACGAAGCGTTTGGCCACTCGGCCGTTGCGGTCGAAGAAGATGCCGCGGCCCGTGAGGTGCCCGTCAAAGAAGCCCCTCAGGTCGAACAAGGGGCGCTCCTGGCTGTGGTCCTCGATGCGAGGGGCGGCGCAACCCGCCAGGCCCAGCGCCAGCAGCGAGCCCACCGCACGGCGGCGAGTGCATGAAGGGGAATCGTTCATGAGCATGTCCTCCACTCAGGGTGTTGGCGCTCGCCCCACCACAAGGCGAGCACGGCCATCGCTTTCAAGACACAAGGCAGGCCGGCATAGGCCATGACCAGAGGCTGTTGGGCGAGCGGGTCGTGACTGCCCACCTGGTATCCCCAGGCTTGCAGCAAGGGCAGGCTCAGACCGGCCGCCAGCGCCAGGCTCAGCTTGCCGATGAAGGCCCACCAGCCAGCGTGCAGCCCAGCAGACGAGCGCGATGGGGCGGCCTCTGCCCGTGCCGCTTGTTCGTCTGGCGATCGATGGCCTTGTTGCACCAGCCCTGTCAGCAGCGCGCCGGGGACGGCCAGGTCAGCGCCCAAGGCCGCACCACTGGCCATGCAGATGGCCATGAACCACCAGGCGTCGCCAGCGTCCAGCAGGGGCGTCAGCACAAAAGCCAGCACGGTGCACACCATGCCCCATCGCCAGGTCGGTGCCAGTCCCCACCTGGCCACCGCGCGCAGCCACCACGGCACGGCCAGGGCCGCGGCCCCGAAGTAGCCGAGCAGGAACATGCCCTGCAAATCGGGCAACTGCAGGCGGTCGGCCACAAAGAAGGGCAGCAAGGTCGCGGGGATGGCCGATGCCATGCCATTGAGCAGGTGCACCGCAGCCAGGCGCCGAAACGCCGGATTGGCCCAGGGTGATGGCGTGCCCGGCAGGGGCGACGAGGCGGCGATGACGCCGGGGGGCTGGAACCCGAACGTGTGACGCAGGCCCAGCAAACCAATGATCAGTCCCATGACCAGTGCAGCCCCCAGCCAGAGCCCGGTTGACAGGCCCATCAGGGCGCTGGCGAGCATCACCCCGACCAGCGATGCCCCCTCTCGCCAGGCCGCCACGCGTGCGCGCCACACGGCCGAGCCATGCCAGCGCGTGCCCCAAGCCAGGTGTGCAATGCCCAGGCCGCTGCAGGTCAGCGTGCAAACAGGCAGCACCATCAGCAGCCAGGCCAGTGGCGAGATGCCGGGTGGCACCCGCCACAGCAGCACGAAGCTGATCGCCAGCAACACGCTGCCCAGAGCGATCACCAGCCATGTGTGGCGCTCGCTGCGACGCAGCAGCGAATCGACCCAACGCCCCACGGCGGGGTCGATCGCCGCGTCCAGCGCCCTGGCGGCCAACAGCACGGCACCCAGGGATGCCATGTCCACGCCGGGCAGTTGCGCGTAGTGGTGAGGCAGGGCCACATAAAGGGGCAGGGCACCGAAGGCCAGGGGCGCCCCCATCAGCCCGTAGGCCATGTGCATGCGCTGCGAGGGTTGCAAGGCGGCGGCCATGGTGGGTCATGCCGTGGGGGTCAAGCGCCCTGGCCCAGCAAGGACGCCCTCAGTGCCGGGGCCGATGTTTGCGGCGCCAGCCAGATGCCGAAGAACAGGCGTGCGTACTCGGGGTCTTCCAGTTGGGCGGTCTGGCGACCGTTGTGGAAGAAGCGCACCCCACCTTGCCCGTTGTTCAGGCCCAGCAGCCTGTCGTTGGCGCCCACATCCGGGAAGGCGACCTTCATGGTCGCCAGCCATCGCTTTTCCTGGGCATCTCCAAAAGGGGCGACCCGGCGCATCTCCGCGATCGAGCGTTCGGCGATGGCCTCGCCGTCCAGTTTGCGGGCGTAGGTCAGCTCCAGCGCGAAAGGCTGTTGCTCGTAGCGATCGGCCTGGAACTTCGGGGGCGCCCAAAGTCGGGCGTCGTACACCAGCAGCCCGAAAAAGCGCAGCGTGCCTTGGCCGATCAATTGGGCTTTGGGGAGTTCGGTGCGCAACTCAGGGGGGGGCGTGGGGGTGGCGATGGCTGGCATGTGGCGTCCGATCAGGCTGCACAGCGCGCCCGCGATCGCGGCGCGCCGACTCAGGGGGCTCATGGTTGCTTGCGAAGCGTGAATTGCATGACATCGGTGTTGCCGCTGTCGAATGCCGCTTCGCAGTAGACGAGGTAGAAGGTCCAGATGCGAACGAAGCGCTGATCGAATCCCAGCGCCTGCACGCGATCGAGCGTGTTGTGAAAGTCCGTGCGCCAGCGGCGCAGGGTTTCGGCGTAGTCGGCACCGAAAGCCAAGCGGTTCACCACTTCGAAGCCGGCCTCGCGCGCTTGCGCCTCGAACACCTTGGGCGATGGCAGCAAGCCGCCGGGGAAGATGTATTGCTGAATGAAGTCCGTGGATTTCACGTAGCGATCGAAGAGGTCGTCGCGGATGGTGATGGTCTGCACGCAGGCGTGACCGCCTGGTTTGAGGCAGGCGTTCAAGGTCTTGAAGTAGCCGGCCCAGTAAGCCTGGCCCACGGCTTCGAACATCTCGATGGACACGATCGCGTCGAAGGGCTCGTGGGCGTGTCGGGCCGGCAGGTCGCGGTAGTCTTCGTAGCGGAACTCGGTGAGGTGATCAAGCCCGGCCTTTTGTAGCCTGGTCTGAGCCCATTGCAGTTGCTCTTTCGACAGCGTGACGCCGGTCACATGGGCGTTGAACTCGCGCGCGGCGAGTTCGGCCAACCCACCCCAGCCGCAGCCGATCTCCAGCACGCGGCTGCCGCTGTCCACACGCGCTTCTGTCAGGGCTCGGCGCACCTTGGCCCATTGCGCTTGCTGGAGGTCTGCGGTGGCGCGGTCGTGGCCCTCGAACAGCGCCGAGCTGTAGCTCATGCTGTCGTCCAGCCAGAGTCGATAGAAGTCGTTGCCCAGGTCGTAATGGGCGTGGATGTTGCGCGCGCTGCCGGCCCTCGTGTTGCGGCGACGCAGGTGCTGGATGCGGTGCCACAGCGAGCCCCACCAGGAGCCGTAGAGGACGCGCTCGATGTGTTCGCGGTTGGCCAGCATCAGGCGCATCAGCGCGCTGAGGTCGGGGCTGTCCCACAGGCCTTCGATGTAGCCTTCGGCGAAACCGATGTCGCCGCTGCGCAGGGTGCGCTCGAACACCAGCCAGTCATGCACGTGAATGGTGGCGCGAGGTGTGGGCTGGGCAACGGCCAGCTCGTTCACCGGCTTGACGGGGCAGCGCAGCGTGCGACCGTCAGGCAGCAGCAGATCCAGCTGCCCGACGGGCAGGCGCTCCAGCAGTTTGAGCACCTGTCGGGCTGCGCGCGGGGCATGGGTTGTGCCGCTCGAAGACGAGGCCGGGGTGGGGGCGGTGGTCGTGTTCATCGTGTGACGAAGCGCTCGGGCTTGGCAGGTTTGCGAAAGAAAGGCACGCGCTTGAGCCAAAGGCGCAGCGCCTGCCAGTGGATGCGCAGGATCACGCCCAGGGTCATCCAGGGCGTGCCGAAGAACGCGCGGCGCAGGCTGGCCGCATCCAGCGGCACCAACTGGCCGCTCAGGCTGGTTTGCAGCAAGGGCCCCTGGGCGTCCAGCAGATCGATGCGCACCAGGTGCCGCACGCCATCGGGGGTGGTCGTGCGATTGAAATGGAAGCGGTATTGGCCCTGCGTGCTGCAAAACGGCGAGACGTGAAAGACCTTGGCGGCGTGCAGGTCGCGCCCCCAGTCGAGGGCCGGGCCATGGAGCAGGTAGGCGTGGCGCTCACCGAAGGTGTTGTTGACCTCCGCCAGCACCGCGGCCAGCCCTCCATCGGCGCGGTGGGCGAACCAGAAGCTCACGGGCTTGAAGGTCAGGCCCATCACCCGTGGGTAGGTTTGCAGCCACACCTCGCCATCGGCATCGGTGATGCCCTCTTCCTTGAGCAGGCGCTCGAACCAGTCCAAGGCATCCGATCCGCCCTGTCCGTGGTCGGCATCGTGAAAGCTGATCCAGCTCCATCGGTTGCGGGCCAGGCTGGCGTTGCCGTGTGTCCGCATGCTGCGCAGGGGCAACATGAGGAAGTAGCTGCCATAGCGGAAGGCGTGCTGGCGCGGTCGCGTGCGTTGGTGCCAGACGTGCCCAAAGCCGATGTGAGGGCCGTGCAAGAGCGGGGATGAAGCCATCAAGCGGCTCCTTGCATGGGGGCTTGTGGCCAGCCGGCTCTGGCGGCCAGCAGCCCTTGTGCCGCCTCGGTGCCCGAGCGCCAGCCGTCCTCATGGAAGCCATGGCCCGTCCAGGCCCCGCAGTACCAGGTGCGTTGCTGGCCCTGCAAGGCCGGCACACGTGCCTGGGCATCGATGGCCGCCATGTCGAACACCGGGTGGGCGTACTCGATGCGCTGGTGCACCAACTGTTCGGCGATGGGGCGATTCGGGTTGAGCGACACGATGACCGGTGTTTGCCAGGGCAGGGGCTGCAGCAGGTTGATCAGGTAGTGCAGGCACACACGTGCGTGCTCTTGCTGCTCGCTGGCCGAGCGTTCGTAGTTCCAGGCGGCCCAGGCCGAGCGGCGCTGAGGCAAGACAGACGCATCGGTGTGCAGCACGGCGGTGTTGAGCTGATAGCGGATGGCCCCCAGCACCTCGCGTTCGGCCTGGCTGGCCTCGTGGCCCAGCAGGCCCAGGGCCTGGTCGCTGTGGCAGGCCAGCACGACCGCATCGAAGAACTCCGCTCCTGATGGGGTCTGCAGCAGCACACCGTGTTCGAGTCGCTGGATGCCCTGCACCGGGGTGCGCAGCCGCTGCTGCGGGATGCGCTCGAGCAGCCGCCGGACGTATTGGCGTGAACCCCCTCGCACCGTGTGCCACTGGGGCCGGTCGCTGACCTGGATGAGGCCGTGGTTGTGGCAGAAGCGGATCATCGTGGCCACGGGAAAGCGCAGCATCTGCTCGGTCGGGCAGGACCAGATGCAGCCGAGCATGGGCAAGAGGTAGTCCTGGCGAAACGCCTCGCTGAAGCGGTGCTCGCTCAGGAAGACCTCCAGGGGCTGGCGCAGCTCGCCTTCTGCCTGCCGCTGCGCGATGCCGGTGCACAGCCTGTTGAAGCGCACGATGTCGATCAGCATGCGCCAGAAGCCGGCCCGCAACAGGTTGCGCCGTTGTGCGAACACCGTGTTGAGCGAGGTGCCGCTCCATTCCAGCGCGTTGCCGGCACCTCGGGTGGCAGGCACCTGCACGGAAAACGACATGTCGGCGGGGGACGTTTCCACCCCCAGCTCGTTGAACAAACGAGTGAGCTGGGGGTAGGTGCGGTGGTTGAACACCAGGAAGCCGGTGTCAACGCCATGTGAGACGCCTTCCAGGGTCATCTCGACCGTGTTGGCGTGGCCTCCGAAGTGCTCGCCCGCCTCGAACAGGCTGACCTGAAGATGGGGCTCGTGGCTCAGGCGCCAGGCAGCGGCCAACCCTGAGACCCCTGATCCGACGACGGCGATGCGGTGCATGGTGGCTCCTGGTTGAACTTAAAAGATCAATCTGTGAACTGATGAGTTCACAATATAACCATTTGGTATCCACTTTGCACTGATGGGTATTTGTCGGGGGCTGGGCGTCCTACAATGGTTCCCATGAGTGCACGAACGTCGATCCGGCAACAACTGCAGCGCGTGCGAGAAGAGGCCATCGTCAGCGCGGTCAACCGGCTGTTGGCGACCAAAGGCTATGACGCCATGACGGTGGACGAGGTCGCTGCTGAGGCTGGCATGGCCAAGGCCAGCCTCTACAAGCTGTTCACCTCCAAGGAAGAGCTCGCTGGCGCGGCCATGGTCGCGGCGCTGGACCGCGCCTTGGCGTTCGTGGACGGCTTGCGCGAGCAGGCTGCCCGCGCCGAAGGTGCGATCGACTCGGTGGCGCAACTCAGGGCGGTGGCGCGCTGGGCCATGCAAAGCCAGCTCGAAGACGAGATGCCTTCTCTGCCCGCACAGAACTCCGGCCTGAGCGCCTCCTTGCAGGCCAATGACGACTACATGGATCGCCTGCTGGCCTTGAGCAACAAGCTCAGCACCTGGATCGCCGATGCCCAGGCCCGCGGCAAGCTCAACCCCGCCTTGCCGGCAGAGTTGTTGCTCTACACGCTGTTTGCCCGGGCCTGTGATCCCGTGGTCGGCATGCTCAAGTCATCCGGCCAGTACACCAACGAACAGATCCTCGATTGGGTGGGCTGCGCCACGTTCGATGGGTTGGTGGCTCGCTGAGCAGCGGTGAAGCGGGTGCCTGCCGTGCGGGCTGTCTGCTGCGCGCGACACCTGCCTGCCTCAGGCTGGCGTGACGAGGGCCAGCATGGGTCGTTCAGATCACGGGGCGAGCTGCGATTCCGGCATTTTGACGCGATCTGACCCCGCCAGGCATGCGTGTTCATCGGAGTTTCGGTCTGGCGTGGCCTTGGATGCCCGATGAACAGTGGCTTTCAGGGCAAGCGATTGATCTGGGGCCGTGCCAAAAGGCATTCTTGGTTGCACAATAGCCCTCGCCCGTCATTTGCGGGAGCCTTCCAGAAACTCATTCTCATGAACAAGACTGACCTCATCCAGCGTCTGGCTGACCAGCACACCCTGTCCAAGGCCGAAGCCGGCCGCATCCTGGACACGCTGCTCGACACCATCGTCACCGCCGTGAAGAAGGGTGACTCTGTCACGGTGCCGGGCTTCGGCACGTTCAAGCAGCACGCCCGCGCCGCCCGCAATGGCGTGAACCCCAGCACCGGCGAGAAGATCAAGATCGCCGCTGCCAAGCTGCCCAAGTTCACCCCTGGCGCCACCTTCAAGGCCGCCGTCGACCCGAAGGCCGCCGCTCGCAAGGCTGGTGCCGCCGCCAAGCCGGCCAAGAAGGCCGCTGCCAAGAAGGCCAAGAAGTGATGTGAAGGCCCCGGACTCTGGCCGGGGCCTGTTCACTGCCGCAACGCGCCGGCTCCCGTGAGGGGAGCGGCGCGTTTCGCTTTTTTGGGGCTCAGATGTGGGGCCCCGAGCAAGGGGCGACGACGTCGATCAGCGAAGGGTGTGCTCGGTCTCGGGCGATGGCATGGGCTGGCCGCGTTGCTTGCGTCGGTGCGCCATCTCTCGGCCCATGCCCTGCAGGTCCCACGCGGTGATGCGTTCGCGGGCTTCTGGGTAGATCAGCGACTCTTCCAGCGCGATGTGGTCCTGGTAGAGCGCCTGGAACACCGGCACGGCCAAGCGCAACTGCTCCAGGTTGAACCAGTGGTAGCCCGCTGCGATCGACTCGAACTGCGGGGCCAGCTCCAGCCAGTCTTCTTCGATCCAGCCGTGGTCCTGCTGCAGCCGCAGGGTGGCGTCGATCAGGTCGGCCCGGCCGCTGCGCAACAAGGCCGGGAAGACGTGGCGCTCCTCGTCGAGGTGGTGCTCGCGGGCGGTGTTCATGAAGAACATGAAGATCGAGCGGGCGGTTTCCTGGGCGTGTCCATCGACACCCTTGTCTGCCAAGTGCTCGATCAGCTCGTTCATCTGCTGCAGGGCGATGACCACCTGCCGGTGGCAGCTGTCAAGGACATCGAAAGGCTGCACGGCCCGACCGCGCGGTGCAGGGGTGTCGGTGGGCTGGAGGATGGCGGACATGGCGGGCTCCTTTCTCGGGTTTCCTCTGGGGGTGCACCCGATTCTGGTCGCCTGCCCGGGCAAGGGCTTGCGCCACATCAAGACCCGAGGGCTGGAGCCCAATGCCGCTTGGGCACGAACGCTGGGACGATCAGAGGAAGCGCTCAAGCAGCTTGCGTGAGTGGCGGTCCAGCTCGGACGCCTTGGCGATGCCGAACTGCAGCCCCTGCGCGGTCGAGATCAGCAGCCGTCCGTTGCCCAGGCGGCGGATGTCGTCCTCGCTTTTGAGCACCAGCTCGGTGGGGCCGCGGTCGGTCTCCACCGTCCAGGTGCTGGGGGTCGAGAAGGTCGAGACCTCGTTGATGCGGCGGATCATCGGGGTGAACTCGCGCAGGGCCAGTTCGGCCTCGATCAGCGTGCGCGCCGGGGCGGGCAGTTTGGCCAGCCGGTCGATCCAGCGCAGCTCGTGGCCATCGGCGCTGACCAGCGACAGGCCGCCTTCCGGCTCGCTGATCGGGAAGGCACGCACGGGCACGACGCCTTCGTGCACGGTGCCGTCGGCCAGGGTCAGGTTCAGGCGGCCGTGGTGGTCGCGGGCCAGGGTGAAGTCAGGCGTGGTCATGGTGGCGTGTGGTGGCATGGCTTTCGGGCTCAGCCTTCGAGCAGGGCGTCCTGCTCGGCCTTGCGGGCCTGGGCTTCGTACAGGCGCCAGTAGGCACCGCGGCGTTCCATCAGCTCGTCGTGCGGGCCGACCTCAACCACTTGGCCCTTGTCCATCACCACCAGGCGGTCGGCCTTGCGCAGGGTGGACAGGCGGTGGGCGATGGCAATCGTGGTGCGGCCCTGCACCAGGTTGTCCAGCGCCTTCTGGATTTCCTTCTCGGTTTCGGTGTCCACCGCCGAGGTGGCCTCGTCCATGATCAGGATGCGCGGGTTGATGAGCAGCGCCCGCGCGATGCTGATGCGCTGGCGCTCGCCCCCCGAGAGGCCCTGGCCGCGCTCGCCGACCAGCGAGTCGTAGCCGTGCGGCAGGCGCAGGATGAAGTCGTGCGCGTGGGCGGCGCGGGCGGCGGCGATGATCTCTTCGCGCGTGGCCTCGGGCTTGCCGTAGGCGATGTTCTCGGCGATGGTGCCGAAGAACAGGAAGGGCTCTTGCAGCACCAGGCCGATGTGGCGGCGGTAGTCGGCCACCTTGATGCGTCGCAGGTCCACGCCGTCGATCTTGATGCTGCCCTCGGTCACGTCATAGAAGCGGCAGATCAGGTTCACCAGGGTGCTCTTGCCCGAGCCGCTGTGGCCCACCAGGCCGATCATCTCGCCCGGGCGGATGTCCAGGTCCAGGCGCTTGATGACGGCGCGGCTGCCATAGCGGAAGTGCACGCCGTGCAGGCTCAGCGCGCCCTTGGCTTGGTCGAAGGGCACGGGCTGGGCCGGATCGGGCACGTTGGAGACATGGTCCAAGATGTCGAAGATGCGCTTCGCGCCGGCCGCGGCCTTTTGCGTCACCGACACGATGCGGCTCATCGAATCCAGCCGGCCGTAGAAGCGCCCGATGTAGGCCAGGAAGGCCGTGAGCACGCCGACCGTGATGCTCTGGTGGCTGATCAGCCAGATGCCCGTGACCCACACCACCAGCAGGCCGACCTCGGTCATCAGGCCCACCGTGGGGCCGAACAGGCTCCAG
>JACCDV010532862.1_pt1 | contig 13155 bp, 13 predicted proteins | sample 7446131 | NCBI WGS metagenome assembly JACCDV01 (sample SAMN15323448, study PRJNA562643) | freshwater metagenome | isolation source: river surface water | place: USA:Blue River Watershed | collected 2017-08-17 | reverse complement strand
CCCATGCGCATCATGCTGCGCCATGTGCTGCCCAATGTGCTGGGCCCCGTGCTGGTGCTGGCCACCATCCAGGTGGCCACCGCCATCATCACCGAGGCCACCCTGTCCTTCCTGGGCGTGGGCGTGCCGCCCACCTCGCCCTCGCTGGGCACCCTGATCCGGGTGGGCAACGACTACCTGTTCTCTGGCGAGTGGTGGATCACCATCTTTCCGGGCCTGATGCTGGTGCTGATCGCCCTGTCGGTCAACCTGCTGGGCGACTGGCTGCGCGACGCGCTCAACCCGAGACTGCGATGAGTCTTCTGCAAGTTCAAAACCTGGTGGTGGAATTCCCCAACCGCCACGGCACGTTGCGTGCCCTGGATGACATTTCATTCGACATCGCGCCCGGTGAAATCCTGGGCGTGGTGGGTGAGTCGGGCGCGGGCAAATCGCTCACGGGCGCCTCCATCATCGGCCTGCTGGAGCCGCCAGGCCGCGTGGCCAGCGGCCAGATCCTGCTCGAAGGCCAGCGCATCGACCACCTGAGCAGCGACCAGATGCGCCACATCCGTGGTCGCAAGATCGGTGCCATCTTTCAGGACCCGCTGACTTCGCTCAACCCTTTGTACTCGGTGGGTAGGCAGCTGACTGAAACCATCCAGGCCCACCTGCCCGTGAGCGCCGCCGAAGCCCGCCAGCGCGCCATCCAGCTGCTGGTGGACACCGGCATTCCGGCAGCCGAGCAGCGCATCGACCATTACCCGCACCAGTTCTCGGGCGGCATGCGCCAGCGCGTGGTGATCGCACTGGCACTGGCCGCTGAACCGCAGCTGATCGTGGCCGACGAGCCCACCACCGCGCTCGATGTGTCGATCCAGGCCCAGATCATTGGTCTGCTCAAGCGCATCTGCAAGGAGCGTGGCGCGGCCGTCATGCTGATCACGCACGACATGGGCGTGATCGCTGAAACCTGCGACCGTGTGGCCGTGATGTACGCCGGGCGGATTGCCGAAATCGGCCCGGTCCATGAAGTCATCAACCACCCGGCCCATCCCTATACCGCGGGCCTGATGGCCTCGATCCCCGACATGGACAGCGACCGCGAACGCCTCAACCAGATCGACGGCGCCATGCCCCGGCTCAACGCCATTCCCCAAGGCTGCGCCTTCAACCCGCGCTGCACCAAGGTGCACGACCGCTGCCTGCAGGAACGCCCCGAACTGATGCGTGCAGGCGCCACCCGCGCCGCTTGCTGGCTGCACGCCCAGGAGGCCGCATGAACACGCCCATGCCCCTCGTGGTTGCCCGCGACCTGGCCAAGACCTTTGACGTCTCGGCCCCATGGCTCAACCGTGTGCTGGAGGGCAAACCCCGCCAGCTGCTGCATGCCGTCGATGGCGTGAGTTTCGAGATTGAAAAGGGCAAGACCCTGGCCCTGGTGGGCGAGTCCGGCTGCGGCAAAAGCACCGTGGCGCGCCTGCTGGTCGGTCTGTACGAGCCCACGCGCGGCAGTCTGACTTTTGACGGGCAGGACGCCCACGCAGCCTACCAGTCCAAAGAATCGCGCAAGATCCGCCAGCGCATCCAGATGATCTTCCAGGACCCGTACGCCAGCCTGAACCCGCGCTGGACGGTGGAAGCCATCATCGGCGAGCCGCTGCGCGAGCACGGCCTGGTCACCGATGCGGCCATGCTCAAGGCCCGCGTGGCCGAGCTGCTGCAGTCGGTCGGTCTCGCGGCACAGGACATGGTCAAGTACCCGCACCAGTTTTCGGGCGGCCAGCGCCAGCGCATCTCGATCGCACGCGCGCTGGCGACCGCGCCCGAATTCCTGGTCTGTGACGAACCCACCTCGGCGCTGGACGTGAGCGTGCAGGCCCAGGTGCTCAACATCATGAAAGAGCTGCAGCGCGAACGCGGCCTGACCTACCTGTTCATCAGCCACAACCTCGCGGTGGTGCGCCATGTGAGCGACCAGGTCGGTGTGATGTACCTTGGCCGCCTGGTGGAACTGGCAGACAAGCACACCCTGTTTGCCAACCCGCAGCACCCGTATACCCGCATGCTGCTCGACGCCATCCCCAAGATGCGCGACACCGGCCGCGCCCGCACCCCGGTGCAGGGCGAAGTGCCCAACCCGCTCAACCCGCCCAGTGGCTGCAGCTTTCACCCGCGCTGCCCGCAAGCCACCGACCTGTGCAAGCAGGAGCGTCCCGCCCTGCGCGACTTCAAGGGCATCAAGATCGCTTGCCACGCCGTGGTCTGAACTCGGCCACAATCGCGGGCATGAACAACAGCCCTGTCCTTGTCCTTGGCGGCAGCGGATTCGTCGGCCGCCATGTGTGTGAACAGCTGGTGCGTGCAGGCTACCGGGTGACGGTGCCCACGCGGCGTGCCAAAAACGCCGCCTGCGTGCAGACCCTGCCGGGTCTGACCGTCATCGAGGCCGATGTGCACGACGGCACCACGCTGGTGGGCCTGATGGCCGACCATGCGGCAGTGGTGAACCTGATCGCCGTGCTGCACGGCGATGAAGCCCGTTTCGAGCGCGTGCACGTGCAGCTGCCCCAGCGCATCGCCAGCGCGATGCGGCAGGCCGGTGTGGCGCGGCTGGTGCATGTGAGCGCGCTCGGTGCCGACCCGCAAGGCCCGTCCATGTACCAGCGCAGCAAGGCCCGTGGCGAGGCGGTGCTGCAAGCCGCGGGACTGGAGTTGACGATCCTTCGCCCCAGCGTGATTTTTGGCGCCGAGGACAAATTCCTCAACCTGTTTGCCGATCTGCAAAAGATCGCGCCCTTTGTGCCCCTGGCAGGCAGCAAGACGCCATTCCAGCCCGTGTGGGTCAACGATGTGGCGGCTGCCATCGTGCGTTGCCTGGAAAACTCCGACACGGTGGGACAGACCTATGAGGCCTGCGGCCCCGAAGTTTTCACGCTCGGGGAACTGGTACGTCACAGCGGCCAATGGGCTGGCGTGAACGGCGGCAAAGGCCGCCCGGTGATTCCACTGCCGCGCTGGCTGGGCTGGCTGCAGGCACTGGTCATGGAAATGCTGCCCGGCGAACCACTGATGAGCCGTGACAACCTTGCGTCCATGCAAGTCGACAACGTGGCCAGCGGCCAGTTGCCAGGCCTGCAGGCCCTGGGCATCCAGCCCGCAGCACTCTCCGGCGTGGCGCCCAGCTACCTTGGCAACCGGGGGCCTCGCAGCCGACTCGATGTCTGGCGACAAGTCAGACGCTGAAGCCAGCGTTTCAAAAAAGCAGACATGGACCTCGTCGCCATAAGTGGCCTGGGGTCAGCCTCCCGCCCAACTCACTTGCGAGCCGTCTCCACAAACTCTGCCGCCTTGCTGGAATAGAGTACCGCCTGGGCCGCAAAGGCCGCCGCCTTTTTGGAGGCTTCAGCGGCGACAGAGGCTGACTGCGAAGAAGCGCCTTCGGCGTGGTGCGACACCGCCAGCGCGGCTGCGGCGGCAGCCGATGCGGCCGCCGCCGCGCTTTGCATGGCGGAATGGGCGGCGGATTTGGCGGCATCGGAAGCGGCCTGCGCGGCCTCGATGACAGGGATCGAAACTGCCCGGCTGGCGGCCACCAGGCATTTCTCGGAGCATTCTGCCGAGAACTGCGCCGCCTTGGCGGCCTGTTCGGCCGACTCGGAGGTGTGCGCAGTCAGGTCACGCAGCACGCCAATGGTGATGGCATAGCGCGCGTTCATTTCAAGGTTGCTCTTTTTGAGGTCGTCAAACTCCACTCGAATGCGCGACATTTCTTCGCGCAGAGCGTTCAAATCATCGGCCATGAAATCGCCTTTATTGCTGAGGTTCACCGCAGGTGTGCTGTTTTCTGAGGTCCACCAGGGCTTTATAGCATCCACATGCACGCCCCTCCAGGCCAGCGCGGTCCAGCACCTGCACACCGCCGCGACTGGTGGTGATGCAGTGTTCGGCCTTGAGCTTTTGCAAGGCCATGGTGACGCCTTCGCGCCGCACGCCCAGCGAGTTGGCCATTTCCTGGTGGGTCGCCCGAACGGTAGATGAGCGGGTGTTGTCCGTGCTCAGCAGAATCAGCTTGGCCGTGACCTGCTCCAGGGTGTGGTGGCGCATGCAAACCGATTCCAGACAGGTTTGTTCAAACAACCGGATCGACTCCTTGAGCAGAATCCACAGAAAACCCCGACTTTTTTGCAACTCATCGTGGATGACGTTCGCAGGAATCCGGTAACACAGACCGGGACAGCTCACAGTGGCCCGGTTGTGGCTTTCAGCCTCGCCGATCAAGTGCAGGGGGTAGACGCTGTTCATGTTGATGAACGTGGTGGTTCCTGCATAACCATCTTCCAGATCAATGACCAGCTCCACCACACACGAGACGGGAAAGTAGTAATGGCGAATGCTTTGTCCTGGCTCGAAAATAACATCCCCCTTGTTGAGGCTCACCAGCTGCATATGGGGAGCCAGGTGGTCGAACTCTTCGTCCGGCAATTGGGAGAGTATGGAATTGGCCTTGGGATAAGGCATAAAGCGGGGTCCTTGTGCTGTCTGGCCTCCATCGGCAAGGCTGGGGTTATGGCGTTTGCGGTCCATGCACTTGTTCTGCACTGGAAAAAACCCAACGCACTCTGAATGTAAAGACTATGCCTACAGAAATGTAAAAACTGGCAGGATTTTTTCATTCCTTTTGCCGACATGGGTATGTCAGCGCACAGACAAAAAACCGCTCCCAGGAGCGGTTTTTTGTGCGGGGCGAAAGTCGTCACACATTGAACAGGAAGTTCATCACATCGCCATCCTTGACGATGTATTCCTTGCCTTCGGCGCGCATCTTGCCGGCATCCTTGGCGCCCTGTTCGCCCTTGTAGGCGATGAAGTCGTCAAAGGCGATGGTCTGGGCGCGGATGAAGCCACGCTCGAAGTCGCCGTGGATCACGCCAGCGGCCTGCGGTGCGGTGTCGCCAACGTGGATGGTCCAGGCGCGCACTTCCTTGACGCCAGCGGTGAAGTAGGTCTGCAGGCCCAGCAGCTTGAAGGCCGCGCGGATCAGGCGGTTGAGGCCCGGCTCGGTCTGACCCATTTCCTCCAGGAAGAGCGCCTTGTCCTCGTCGCTCATCTCGGACATGTCGGCTTCCATCTTGGCGCAGATCGCCACCACAGGGGCGTTCTGGCCCGCGGCGTATTCCTTCAGGCGCTCCAGCAGCGGGTTGTTCTCGAAGCCGTCTTCGCTCACGTTGCCCACGAACATGGCGCTCTTGGCCGTGATCAGGCACAAGGGTTTGAGCAGTACGCGCTCCTGCTCGTTCAGGTCGAGCGTGCGCACCGGCTTGCCCTGGTCGAGCACCGCCTGCACCTTGGTCAGCAGGGCCACCAGCGCAGCCGCTTCCTTGTCGTTGCCGCTCTTGGCGGCCTTGGTGTAGCGCTGCAGCGCTTTTTCCACGGTGCCCATGTCGGCCAGGCACAACTCGGTCTGGATGACTTCGATGTCGGCGATCGGGTCCACTCGGCCCGCCACGTGGATCACGTTCGGGTCTTCAAAACAGCGCACCACGTTCACGATGGCGTCCGTCTCGCGGATGTGGGCCAGGAACTGGTTGCCCAGGCCTTCGCCCTTGGAAGCCCCGGCCACCAGACCGGCAATGTCGACAAACTCGACGATGGCCGGGACGATGCGCTCGGGGTTGATGATCTTGGCCAGGTCCTGCAGGCGCGGATCGGGCACCTCCACCACACCGGTGTTGGGCTCGATCGTGCAGAAGGGGTAGTTTTCGGCCGCAATGCCGGCTTTGGTCAGGGCGTTGAAGAGGGTGGACTTGCCGACGTTGGGCAGGCCCACGATGCCGCACTTGAGGCTCATGGAATGCTTTCTGGTGAATTCGGGGGAATGAGCTGGATTTTACCGGTGCCGCCCTGCCCCCTTGCCCCTGCTGCAAGCCTGAGCACCGTCGGCATCCCTACAATGCCACCATGAGCTATGACATCTGCATCCGTGGCGCTGGCATTGTCGGCCGCAGTCTGGCGCTGCTGCTGGCGCGCGAACGGCTGCGCGTGGCCCTGGTAGAACACGCCCCCACCGCTGGCAAAGGGCCGGATGTGCGTGCCTATTCGCTCAACACGGCCGCCAAAACCCTGCTCGAAGACCTGCGTTGCTGGCCCGAGGGCCCCGCGGTGACGCCGGTGCACGCCATGCAGGTGTTTGGGGATGCAGGCGGCGCCCTGCACTTTGATGCCGCGGCTCAAGGGACGCAGCAGCTCAACTGGATGGTCGATGTGCCGGTGCTCGAAGAGCGCCTGGCCGCCGCAGTCCGGTTTCAACCACAAATCGAGGTGGTGCGCGAACCGGTTCAGGCCCCCCTGACCGTCGTCTGCGAAGGGCGTGCCAGCCAGACCCGAAGCGAACTCGGGGTGGACTTTGACATCACGCATTACCCGCAACACGCCGTGGCCGCCCGCCTGCAGTGCGAAGTGCCGCACGGTGGTGTGGCGCGGCAATGGTTCCGTTTTGGCAGCGCCCCTGGCATGAGCGAGCCTCAGCCTGAAGTTCTGGCCCTTTTACCGCTGGGGGGTGAAGGTGGTCGCGAAATCGCGCTGGTCTGGTCGGTTCACCCGGAGCGTGCCCAGGAGCTGGCTGCGCTCGATGCAAAAGCCTTTGCCAAGGTACTGGAAGATGCCTGCGACCTGGCGCTTGGACACATGCAAACCAGCAGCGACCGCGCCATCTGGCCACTTCAGCTGGCACGCGCCTCACGCTGGGTTGGTGCCATGCCGGGCAGCCCAATCCAGAGCTTTGCGCTGGCAGGAGATGCGGCGCACGCCATGCACCCGCTGGCAGGACAGGGGCTCAATGTCGGGCTGGGCGATGCGGCCGAACTGGTGCGCGTGATCCGCGAGAAGGAATTCTGGCGACCGCTGCACGACCTCAAGCTCTTGCGCCGCTACGAACGCGCCCGCGCCACCGATGTGCTGGCCATGGGTTTTGTGACCAACAGCCTCCAACGTCTGTTTGCACAGACCGGTGGCTTGTGGCCACAGCTGCGCAACTGGGGCCTGAGCGGCTTTGACCACTCGGGCGCACTCAAACACTGGATCACCCGCCACGCCATGGGCACCACCAACGGAAAGACCACTTCATGAAAATCCAGCATTGGCTGACCATCGCCCTGCTTGCCGCAGGCGCTGTGCAGGCTCAGGAAGCCACCATCCGCAAAAATCTGAACGAACGGATGGGTGACCTTCCGAAAATTGACGAGATCAGCAAGACGCCAATGCCCGGGCTGTACGAGGTGCGCATGGGCAGCGACATCGTCTACAGCGATGCCGAAGGCAACTTTCTGATCCAGGGTTCGCTCTTTGATGTGAAGCAAAAGCGCAACCTGACCGAAGAACGCACCGAAAAATTGTCTGCCGTTTCTTTTGACCAGCTGCCCCTCAAAAATGCCTTCACCCAGGTCCGCGGCAACGGCAAGCGCAAGCTGGTGGTCTTCGCTGACCCGAACTGCGGTTACTGCAAGCGCTTCGAAAAAGACCTGCAAAAACTGGACAACGCCACCATCTACCATGTGCTCTACCCCATCCTGGGCGAAGACTCGAAAACCAAATCGAAGAACATCTGGTGCGCCAAAGACAGGGCCAAAACCTGGAACGACTGGATGATCCAGGGCATCACGCCACCTTCGGCCAGCTGCGACACCAGTGCCATTGAGGCGAGCATCGAGTTCGGCAGCAAGTTCCGCATTACCGGCACCCCCACCCTGTTTTTTGCCGATGGCAGCCGGGTACCCGGCGCCGTGCCTTTGGCTCACATCGAAAGCCAGCTCGCCAAGGTGAAATGAGATGATGAAGCTGCAGCACCCGCAAGACCCCACCTGGATCCTGATCCGCCGCCTGGGCTACGCTGGCTTGGCACCCTTCGTCTTTCTGGCCCTGTGCCTGTGGGTCGTCGGTGAAGACCTGCATCCGTATGTGGCGCTGTCCATGCAGGCCTATGGCGGCGTGATTGTGTCCTTTCTGGGTGGCATCCACTGGGGGGTAGGCTTTCACAATGCGCTCACGCAGCCCAACGCACCGCGCGTGCACTTCACCTGGGGCGTGGCGCCTTCGCTGCTCGCGTGGGTGGGCGTGATGATGCCCGCGTTTGCGGGCTTGCCTTTGCTGGGTTTTGCACTGATCGGCTGCTACCTGATCGACCGCCGCACCTGGCCGGCTGCAGGTCTGGCCCCTTGGCTGCCGATGCGTTTGCAACTGACCATCGTCTCCAGCCTGAGCTGCTTCCTCGCGGCTGGCGCCACCTGATCCACCTGATCCACCTGATCCACCTGATCCACCTGATTGACCTGATACCCCCTGTAGGAGCGAGCCCCTGCTCGCGAATGAACCGCTTGTTTCGACCCCAGGGCGGCCCTCAAAAGGAGCTCTTGCCACATGACCGCCCTGCGCTATAGCGTTGAAGCCGCCAACCTCCATGCCCACCTGTTTCGCGTCACGCTGAGCATTGCCGAACCTGACGCTCAGCAAACCGTTTCGCTGCCCACCTGGATTCCGGGCAGCTATCTGGTGCGGGAGTTTTCCAAGAACCTGCAGAACCTGAACGCCCGACAAGGGCGACGCCACATCACCATCCAGCAGCTGGACAAATGCAGCTGGCAGATCGACTGCAAGGCGGGGGAGGCCCTGACCCTGAGCTACGAGGTCTACGCCTTTGACAACTCGGTGCGCACCGCCTGGCTCGACAGTCGCCGCGGCTTCTTCAACGGCACCAGCCTGTGCCTGCGTGTGCACGGGCAGGAAGATCGGCCGCACCAGCTGCAGCTGCAGCCCGTCAAAGGCCAGCCCGACTGGCAGGCAGCCACCGGGCTCGAGCCGGTCAAGACCGACAAGAAAGGCTTTGGCCTGTACCAGGCCGCCGATTACGACGCGCTGGTGGACTGCCCGGTGGAGCTGGGCACCTTCTGGAGCGGGCACTTCACCGCTTGCGGCATCCCGCACCGCTTTGTCGTGGCCGGTGCCCTGCCCTCTTTTGACGGCGAGCGACTGCTGGCCGACACGCAAAAGATCTGCGAAGCCGAAATCCGTTTCTGGCACGGCAAGGGGACGCAGGCTGGCCGCAAGGCGCCCCATCAGAACTATTTGTTCATGCTCAACGCTGTCGACGACGGTTACGGCGGGCTGGAGCACAGGAACAGCACCGCCCTCATCTGCGGTCGCCGCGACCTGCCACGCGTGGGCGAGAAAAAAACCGGCGAGGGCTACACCACACTGCTGGGCCTGATCAGCCATGAGTACTTCCACACCTGGAACGTCAAGCAGCTGCGTCCCGACGCCTTTGCCCGCTACGACTACGTGCGCGAGAACTACACGCCCCTGCTGTGGTTCTTCGAAGGCTTCACCAGCTACTACGACGACCTGCTGCTGCGCCGCGCGGGTCTGATCGACGATGCCACCTACCTGAAGCTGCTGGCCAAGACGATCAACCAGGTTTCGCAAACGCCTGGGCGCCATGTGCAGACCGTGGCACAGGCCAGCTTGGACGCCTGGGTCAAGTACTACCGCCAGGACGAAAACACGCCCAACGCCACAGTGAGTTACTACACCAAGGGCGCGCTGGTTGGTCTGTGCCTGGACCTGTCACTCCGAGCCGAAGGCCACTCGCTCGACGAAGTCATGCGCGGCTTGTGGAAACGTTGCAAGGCCGGCCCGATGCGCGAGCAGGATGTGCTGGACGAGCTGCAAGCAATCACCGGCCGTTCATGGCGCAAGGAACTGCAGGCCTGGGTGCATTCCACCGCCGAACTGCCCCTGGCCCAATTGCTCGAAGCGCAGGGCATCCGCATCCATGCCGAACCGGGCAACTTTGCCCAGCATCTGGGCCTGCGACACCTTGATGCCAATGGCAGTGTGCAGGTCAAGGCGGTCCTGCGGGGCAGCGCGGCCGAACAGGCCGGGTTTGCGGCGGGTGACGAGTGGCTGGGACTGGAAGTGGGTGCGCGCGGTCAGTTGGGTAAAACAGCGCCATCGTGGCGCGTCAACAAACTGAGCGATGTGCCTGAGCTGCTGGGCAAGGAACGCAAGGCGATTGCGCTGGTCTCGCGCGACAAGCAGCTGCTGCGTTTGCCTTTGACAGTGCCGCAGCAGAGCACGGTGTGGCGACTGGAGGCTGCCTCGAGTCGTCCCTCTGGTTGGCCGAGCGTTTGAGTTTTGAGCGTTGGTGGCGGAGAGGGATCGGGTACGGCTGGTTCCTCATGATGTGCCGAAGCACCCTGTGGGAGCGAGCCCCTGCTCGCGAATGCATGCACAGACAAGGGAAATTCGGCCGCAGGGGCGGCCTCCTACACCAACAGCCACGGCCTGAAACAACCACGCGCTGTGGCTGTGCGGGGGCCGGGCGCCGATTTATGCGTACCCCCGCATCATGAGGCGCCCGGCCCCCGCACAGCCGCAGCGCCCATGCAAAACATAGCGAGGGTCACTTGCGCCGCAAATCCACCACCCGCTTGGCCTTGCCCTGGCTGCGCTCGACGCCGCCCTCGGCCTTGAGCTCGATGGCCACGCTCGAGCCAATGTAGACCTTGATCTCGTGCTGCAGCATCTTGGCGGCGGCGCGGGCTTCAATGCTGTCGGGTGACACGCCGGGCTTGGTCTCCACCAACACCTTCAGGTCGTCCATCGGGCCATCGCGCGTGAGCACGCACTGGTAGTGCGGCGCCAGCTCGCTGCGCTTGAGGATCAGCTCCTCGATCTGGCTGGGGAACACGTTCACGCCACGGATGATCATCATGTCGTCGCTGCGGCCGGTGATTTTTTCCATGCGGCGCATGCTCGGCCGCGCCGTGCCCGGCAGCAGGCGCGTGAGGTCACGCGTGCGGTAACGGATGATCGGCAGCGCCTCCTTGGTCAGGCTGGTGAAGACCAGCTCGCCCATCTCGCCATCGGCCACCGGCTCGCCGGTCTCGGGGTTGATGATCTCGGGATAGAAATGGTCTTCCCAGATCGTCGGGCCATCCTTGGTTTCGATGCACTCGCTGGCCACGCCCGGGCCCATCACTTCGGACAAGCCGTAGATGTCCACCGCATCGATGTTCATGCGCTTTTCGATCGCGGCGCGCATGTCGTTGGTCCAGGGCTCGGCACCAAAAATGCCGATGCGCAGCGAGCTGCTCTTGGGATCGATCCCCTGGCGCTCGAATTCGTCGGCAATGGCCAGCATATAGCTGGGCGTGACCATGATGATGTTGGACTTGAAGTCCTGGATCAGCTGCACCTGGCGCTCGGTCTGGCCACCACCGAAAGGCACCACCGTCAGGCCGAGTTTTTCGGCGCCGTAGTGTGCGCCCATGCCGCCGGTGAACAGGCCGTAGCCGTAGCTCACATGCACCATGTCGCCCGGACGGGCACCGCCCGCACGGATGCTGCGCGCCACCACCGTGGCCCAGGTGTCGATGTCCTTGAGGGTGTAGCCCACCACCGTGGGCTTGCCCGTGGTGCCGCTGGACGCGTGGATGCGTGCGCAGTTTTCACGCGGCACAGCAAACATGCCAAACGGGTAGCTCTCGCGCAGGTCCGACTTGGTCGTGAACGGGAACTTGGCGATGTCGGCCAGGGTCTTGCAGTCGTCAGGGTGCACACCTGCCGCATCGAACTTGGCGCGGTAGACGGGCGAGTTGGCGTAGGCGTGGTGCAGGGTCTGTTGCAGGCGCTTGAGCTGCAGGCTGCGCATCTCGTCGATGCTGGCCTTTTCAATCGGCTCCAGGGGGAAAGTCTTGCTGTTCATGGATCACTCCGGAAAAACGGTGCCCGCAATCTGGGCGCTCTTGCCGCGAAACACGGCCACGACTTCACCATTCTGGTTGGTGACTTTCATGTCGTAAATGCCATGGCGGCCACTCAGGGTCTGCTCGATGCCTTCGCAGGTGAGCACATCGCCCAGCTTGCCGGGGCGCAAAAACTCGATGCTGCAGCCCGCGGCCACTGCGTTCTTGTTGTAGCTGTTGCAGGCAAAGGCAAAGGTCGAATCGGCCAGGGTGAAGATGAAGCCCCCATGGCAGATCTTGTGGCCGTTCAGGTGCAATTCCTTGACCTCCATGCGCATCACGGCGCGGCCGGGTTCGCACACCAGCAGCGCCATGCCCATGGTGTCTTTCGAGGCCACGTCCACCGGGAACATGGTCTCGCCGACCTTGCGGGCGATTTCTTGCGGCGTCATCTCATTCCCCTTTGAACTGTGGTGCGCGCTTTTGCAGGAAGGCGTTCACGCCTTCCATGTAGTCGTGCGTCTTGCCCAGTGCGGATTGCGTGTCGCGCTCGACGTTGAGGTGCTCGTCGAGCGAGCGTGTGCCTGCACCTGCCAGCAGATGGCGCGTGGCCACCAGCGCCTTGGTGGGCATGACGGCGAGCTTTTCGGCCATGGCCACCGCAGCGGCCACCGGGTCTTCGGCCACCTGCCAGATCAGGCCCCACTCCAGCGCCTTGTCGGCGGTGAGCTTGTCACCGGTCATGGCCAGGGCCATGGCGCGGGCCAGGCCCAGACGTTCGACCAGCAGCCAGCTGCCGCCCGCGTCCGGAATCAGGCCGATCTTGCTGAAGGCCTGCACAAAGCTTGCGCCGGGCGCAGCAATCGCAATGTCGCAGGCCATGGCAATCGATGCACCGGCGCCGGCGGCCACACCATTCACCGCGACCACCGTCGGCAATTTCAGGGACTGCAGGCGGCGCGTGGTCGGGTTGAATTCCTCTTCGATCACCGGGCCGGGGTCGGCGCGTTCCAGCAAGCCAGGGCCGGGGGTGAAGTCGAGTTCCGACAGGTCCAGCCCGGCACAAAAGCCGCGTCCCGCGCCGGTCAGCACCAGGGCACGGATGTGGGGTGCGGCCTCGGCGCGGTCGAGCATCGCGCGCAGGCGCTGGTGCATTTCGCGGGTGAAGCTGTTGAGGGCTTGCGGGCGGTTGAGCGTGACAACGGCAACGGCACCGCGCTCCTCGTAGAGCACGGAGTCTGGGGTCGAATCGGTCATGAAGATCTCCTTGGGACAGGAATGTAGCATTAACCGACCGATCGGTTGGTTAATGTTTTCCCTAGCCCGCAGATGACAGATTTCCCCAAGTTGGCTTGGTTATAGTGGACAGCCCCTTTCCTGTAGGAGCGAGCCCCTGCTCGCGAATGAGCCCGTCGGGCATTCGCGAGCAGGGGCT
>JACCDV010650976.1_pt1 | contig 13159 bp, 20 predicted proteins | sample 7446131 | NCBI WGS metagenome assembly JACCDV01 (sample SAMN15323448, study PRJNA562643) | freshwater metagenome | isolation source: river surface water | place: USA:Blue River Watershed | collected 2017-08-17 | reverse complement strand
TCACCGTCTTCCAAGACCAGAGGATTCTTGTTAGCAGTGCTAATAAAAGTAACATGATGATTGTAGTCATAACCATCAGTTCGCATAACACGAATGTTAATACGCTCTTTACCAGAATACGCCTTAAGCTTGCCCAGTGCTTCATCTTTGTCACTCGCTCGTTGTAGTTGGTTACCGAACTCGTCAAGCTGCACAAAGTAGTTATCTAACATGTAGCCGTTGAATGGTTCTAAGAACTCTTTAACGGTAGGTCGTGCAACCTTACGGATAATCGACTCCATTATAGAGACGAAGGTGTCTTTACCAGAACCGTGCACACCTAAGAAGTACAGTATGACTGGGCTATACTTGAAGGTTGTGAGCTTCGTTTTGATGAAGCGCAGTAGGTAGCCCCGCATTTCTTCATCTGGCACCAGCGACTTAAAAAAGTTAATTGTCGCGTCTGGACGTATGTACTTGTCTGCAAATTGCTCGGGATTATGTAGCACTCGCAGTCCTGGGGTAGGAATGAAGTTGTTAAACTTACGCACATATGCTTCTTCCTCATAGTAACCGAATGGTATTGAAGGGTCGCTGTTTACCTCAAGCAGTGGCATAGCTCTTTTAACATCTGCTTTCTTAGGCGTGTTAATACCAACAGCTTCTATATACTGAAACATGTCGCTTTCTTTGTCGAAGTTTTTTACTTCTTCGTTAGATAGGTCTATGGCATAATATTGCATCCTACGGTCGTCATACGCAATCTCTACAGCTGCCTGACGCTTAGTCTGTACAATGACCCGTTGTTTATCCCAATGTTCATCATATTGCCATATAGGAGTACCGTTAATACTTGCCTTTTCTTCGACCATAGGGTCAAGAATAGTGCTGTCCAGGCGACGTACAGGCATAGGCTCTTTGAAGAGACTGTTTAGTACATTCATCGCGTTCACGTAGAGCTCTTTATCAACGGAGCGGTCAGCCCCGAGAATTGCAGATACTTTAGATAAGTATTCTGAACCCCTACCTCCAGGAATATTCTCTGGATGTAAGTACCCTAGTCGTTGGTACTGCTCAAGTTCTCTAAAGTCAAGTGGAGTTATGATTTTAAACAACCCAGGCATAAACTTACGGGATTGCGCAAACTGCGATAGCAGCGGAGCTAAGAAACTAGTGTATATAGGACGCTCAAGTACTCGCTGTACTCTAGAATCTTTTTGAATCTGTAGTTGCTTAAGTAGCACAATCATAGAATGTGGCAGCGGCTTAAGAGCATAGTCTGTCGGAGGTAGCTTAGTTTCATTTTGTTCTGTAGCTAAATAAATGAAGCCATTGTTAGCGTACACATCTAACGACAGTAAGTCGTTGCGGACAGCGAATGTTTCAGGTATCTCATGATGATACTTATAGATGAGTGTGCCGCATACTTTATCGCCTTTGCCTACAGAGTAGAACGTGAACCCGTAGTCAGGGTCCATAGAGCGGAACAGCTCCCAGGTTTCAGAGTTGTCGCAGTCAATAGCGATAATGCCTGACTTCTCGCCTGTGATAGCTCCACCTAGTTTTGTAGCGCGAGTGTTGAACTCTGCTGTGTACTTCTCTCGCCAGTCTTTCTCAAAGTTAGGGATAGTCTTAGAACCATCTTCTAGTCGTTTAAGCTCGCCTGTAAGAGGTACAGTATGCCAGCCTAAATCGATGTATTTTTGCATGTCCAGTACCCCAGTGGAAATCTGCCGATGTAATTCCAGCCTTCTGGCTGTACCTGTAAAGCAGGGCCGTTAGGGTCAAGCCACGATGGGTTGAGTGAAGCTGCCACTTCAGGATTAGCTTCAGCGTGAGCTTCAGAGTCTACTAGCTTAACTAAAGTAGGGCGAGAGCAGTCCAAGGCGTACTTTTTCAGTAAAGTGTTTAGAGGTACACCTATCTTAGACTCACTAATAATTGTTGCCACCACATCTCGTCGTAGCAGCATGCGTTTTGCAGCTGTTCCTCTCATAATATAGTACCTTTTACAATGAATGAATTATCATTATACGTTATATTTTCAAAAATGAAAACATTAATAATAAATACCGCTGCCTCTAAGCAACGATATTGATATTACTGCTACCACATTATGTCCATATAAGTAGAGTCATATTGATTGCGTGCATGCTTATAGCCTTTAGCTTCGAGCTCGTCGACAAATTTATTCTTACCTAATTCACCTAAGCCATGCAGGTTAAAAGTAAGTCTACGCTTACCACATTGCGCTGCTTCTATAATCGCTGCCTGTAACTCTCGTAGTGCTTGAGTTATATCTATAGGTATCTTTGCTGCGTCTTCTGCAGTCAGTAAGCAGTTAACCTCTTTAACGTCTACAGTGATAACTCCTTCTTCAGCGGAGTGTATAGAGTAAAGCTGACCTCTAGAATACAAGTCAGCAGCGAAGCCTGGAAATAGCTCTTTGCTTATTGAGTGTCTCATCTTTGTTCTCTCCATGACACTACTGCAGATAGGTGAGATGTAAGAGTTACAGTGAAGCCATTTGCTTCTAACTGACGAACTGCTCCTACTCGTTCGTACTCTCTGCTAAATACTATTGTTACTAGCTCCTCTCCTTTCATAGCGGCGTCTTTTATTTCTTCTGTGACTCTAGTTGCTACTGCTGGGTCTAGCACGCAGTAACTTCTTGCTTCTGCTGCTGTAATCATTTATTGCTGCTCCTGTTTGTATCTAGTATCTCAGCCTCATACTTACCTGTGTCTTGATTAAAGTCTGGGTCTCCTACTAGCATAGCTTCTGCATAGATTTGTCGATGCCCATTTGTTGTATCTTCACACAAGTACTCAGCGAAGTAGGCAGCACCTTCAGTAGTATTAGTAGGTTGTATTACTATGCCTATAACCTCCATCATGCGTTCTTGCACCATTTGACCGTTTTTATGACTTTCTCTTATAACTATTTCGCCTAAGCCGAATTTAGTAGTAAATTTCATTTCTTACTTCTCCAGTTTATAATGCTAGTGCGAGGTATGTCTAGCATGTGGGATATTTCTGCCGGCGTCATGCCTTCAGCTAACAGAGCTAATACTTCCTGACGCTCTTCCTCTGAGTATTTCGTGTTACGCCGAACTGTTTGCCGTCGGCGCACTGTACTCACAGAAGTGTCAAACTCCTTAGCTATCTGCTTGTGTGTCTTGCGTCTAGTCATGGAGTTTACCTATAAGTGTAGCTAGTTCTGCTCGTGCTTCTTTAGACATACGACGAGTGTTACGTTTTAAGAAAGCAGTCAGGCGCTTCTGCTCTTTAGATAGTATCTTGCCCTTCTTAATATACGAAGCCGCAGCACTTGTTATACCTGAGTAATATCCACCTGCTTTGTATACCGGCCGCATATTAAGAGCATCAAGCAATTCTAACACTGCTTGCTCTAACCGTGGTACTTTCTCCAGGTAAGTGCCATCCATCAGGTTTGCGTCTACCACAAGCTGAGCTAACTCTCGGTCACTGAAGTCAGTAGAGTCAAGCAGTAAGTTCTTCGCACAGTAAGCTATCTGCCACGGGTCAGCACTCTTCCGGTCTCTGTTCAGAGTAACAGTGCCTGGCCGTAATACGTACCCATGCTTAAACTTCCCTTCAAGGGAGCATATATGCAGACCACCAATATAGAGCTCAGGCTTGTACGGTAGCACTCTCGGTGTCGGGTCTATGTATGTAGAGCTCCAGTCCTGCGGTTGTGAGAACAATATGACAGTGTTCTCCTCGTTGCGGTCGTCAGATAGTGTGACTATATCTACCACAGGCTCACCTTGCACCTCATAGCGCTTTGTGGTTATGAGTGTATTGCCTGTCAGGATGTGTAGTGGCTGACCCGCACGCTCATATACAAGCATAGCTAACTTTAAGCCTTCACCAAACTGTCCAAGCGTAGAACTATTGTCTCGTTTGCTAGAGTACCCAAGTATGAACGCTTTCTCAGGCATCTGACCTTTACTTATCAGGCTGTGTTGTGAGTGAACCAGCAAGCCAGCGTCTAGGGCATTCTGCATCAGCTCACGACGAGCGTCTGCCAGTGTCCAGTCAGGACAGTAGTTAAGATGCATCATTTTGACTCTCCTAGTAATAGTTTAGCTACATCTGGGTTCAGCATGTTGTTAGCAGCTAAAGACTGCACTACTTTGCTAGCAAATACATTATTATACTGTACTTTTAAGTCTTTAGTAAAGTCTTCAACTATTTTGTGAATGTGCTTGTTAATTACTAAGTCTAAGTTGATACGAGCGAACTGAGCTTCTATTAAAGCATCTATAGACTTTATCGTTTCGTTAGTCGAGAGTATCTCTCCTGTGTGCAATTTTTCTCGAACTAGAAGCTGTAGCTCTTGCTCTATAAACGTGGTTGCCGCTGCCGACGCAGTTTGTCTAGCAGATGCCAAGCACTCCAGATTCACTTCTCTAAGTATAGTTCTTGTTATAGAACCTAATACTTCCTCTTTAACAGCTTCTTTAAATGTAAGCGAAGGAGTGTACTCACCATCACCCAAGTATTCCATAGACGTGAACATGTCGCCTACAATTTCTTCAATGTCTAGCTCAATTTTCATAGTGTAGTCACCATAGCTAATACTGCTTTACGTTGTGCCGCTGGCAGTTTGTGGTACATATCACGGAGCAGTGATGCAGGCACAGCCTCACGATACCCCAGCTCATAGTTCTTAATTGTAGCTGCAGGCACATCTAATAGTGCAGCAAATGCAGGACGGCTGAGACCCATTGCCTCACGTATAGCTCTAATCTGTTTACCCATTGTAGTTCTCCAGGTTACTAATATAATGCTCTGCTGCTCTCGCGGGTTCTGAGCCTTCTCTATACCAGGTCAGGTTCTTAGCATGCTGTAGCAGAGTGTCAAAGTTGTTCAGTTTCCAAACGACGTCACGAGCGTGAGCTAATAATATGTCGTCATCTGCGTCTGAGCCAGCGTAGCGTACAACTATCTCTATGCAGACTCCATGTCTCGGAGTGTCTATCGTAGCCATGCATTGCTCGTCATCCAACCGTGTGTCAACATTCAGGGTGTACTTCTTTTCCGCAGTCACAGTGTTGTCCTCCACAATACGGGCATAAGCCCTCAAACTCTCCAGGTGTAGCAATAATGTCCTGCTCGTAGAGTTTCTTAGCAAACCACGTCTTAACTGTTAGAGGGCGCAGTCGAACCACGACACTCTTCGGTATCCACTGATGAGTGTTCAGTGTGTCACAGCGAATATACAGAGCTTTCTTTGTCTCCTTTAATATCTGAGCATTCTCTAATACAGTGACACTCGTCTCCGCTTTAGCATAGTCTATGTGCAGCAGTGACTTACCTCTCGGAGTGTCAGCATTTTGTGCAGCTGTTAAGAATGAGGCTAGTGTGAAGCCTGCAGCACTGTTATCAAACGGCGACAGCTCTCTATAGCAAAACTCATCGTCCCAGTCATCTTCATCAGCCCAGTAACTATTCACGTTCATAGTTCTATCCACCATGTGCCTTTACGCCAATGCGGCTTGCCTTTGTACGGCCGATACTCGTTGTGCACGAACACTTGCCACTTCTTACAGTGATGACACACTCTCATCTGCACTGCAGCGCGGGTAGTGTAGTCGCGAGCCAGGTAGTATTGCCAGTTGTGCTTGTGGCCTAGTAATAAGTGCCTCAATAATTTGAACATTTAGACAAGCCTCTTATTAAAAAGCCTGCGCAGTGGCAGGCTCTCTTGAATTACAGACCTTTAGCAGCGTTGTCTGCCAGGCATTCTTCAACAGTCGCGAAACCGTAGCCATCTTCACGTGGCAGAATTGCTTTAGCAGCTTGCTCGATTGCGGCGATTTCAGCAGCTACGTCACCCTGGAACTCGCCGTTAGCAACTTGTGCCAGCAAAGCGTCTTTAGCTTTTTTCATTGCGTTCTGTTGTTTGGTCCACTTAGACTGACCGTCTTTACACATGCTGTTGAAGCCGCTTGCTGAGCCAGCTTTCTTACCGAAGTCACCCAGTTGCGGATGCATCCAGAGGTTGTGATAGTAACAACGAATCGCAACCACGTTGCCCGCTTCATCTTTGTGGAAAGTAGTTGCAGCACCACCGCCAGATGACTTAGCAGAAGCTAATTCTTTAACCTGGTCTAGCAGGTTTTTAACACGAGATTCTGGGTTTGCTTCTAACAGAGAAACGATTTCTAGAAACACTTTTTTAATAGCCATTTTGGAGCTCCTTATTGATTGATTCGTATTAAATATAATGCAAAACTAAATAGATGTAAATATCTTTTTGACTTTTTTTTCTTATCCAGGTGAACTAAATTATACCGGCACCTGGTTAAGAGTTGCGGGTTCATCGCTATATAGTTATAGATAAGTGCGCAAATGAGCCTTTGCATGCTGGCGATAGTTGGGATTCATGTATTTCCAAAAACCTCCATACATTGACATACATGGACTCGCGTTGAGTCCAATTGGCATAGTAATCGTTGAAATAGCCCTTATAAATCAAGGACTTACACAACGATTACTACTTACTATACAGTATTCCATTCCTCCATGTAAAAATGTACGAAATGGACATATATATATTTTTATTATTTTTTTATATTAATATTTTTTATACATACATACATTGAAATAACAAATACTATATAGTAACAAATCCGCCAACTTTAGTTATGCAAGTACTTAGTTATCTCGATGTCTTCAAGTGTTCTTGACTTAGTATAGAGTACTCGACCATCTCTTAACTTAGTTACCTGCATGCCTAACACTAACTGACCATCTAAGATGTCAAGTGATGCCATACTCTTTAGTTGAATCTCGCCTTTGCTGTCCTGGTACACTACTTTAGTTTGCATGATGGCTCCTTCGCCAAGTAATATTCATTGAAGACACCAGGTTAGATGCCTTCGCGTACACTCAAGAGTGTGAGCAGTATACTACTTACCTAATTCAAAGTAATCGTCAGAGAAGATAGCATCCAATTCTGTGAGTACCCAGATACCATCTTCTTCTTTTTGGTGAGATATGCCAGGTAAGTCTTTCAACTCACAATACCACTTGACACATCTCCTTCAAAGACAATATCGCCATGTTGTTCATTAGTTACTAGTATCATATTGTCACCTCACATAACTCTGCAGAACTAAAGTCTAGGAAGAAGTCCTGGCATACACTATATAGTTCATCGCCATAGAATGACTTGAACTCAGAAATGATATCACAAGTATCAGTATCATCCAACCAAGCTCTATACTTAGCTTTCAACTCTTTTAGTTCTTCGCCTATAGGCATCTCGCCTAACGTCACACCTTGTTGAAACATAATTAGTTGTTGACTATAACTAGAGACTAAGTCATAGTCCCCTTTCGCCAGGGCTATTTGGGTTTTTAGTTTCAACAGTGCTTCAATGTTCATAAGTCCTCCGTCAGACTCAAGTAATATTCATAAAAGACACCTTGTTAGATGTCTTCTAGTATACTACTCAGGTTTGATGATGGTGTTTCTTCTTAGTTCAATGGCGTCTAACTCAAGAGCGAAGTCTTCCTGGGTTACTTCACCTTTGGCCATCTTCTCAAGTAACTCATTCTTTTCTTTCTGAGCGACTCGTTGTTGTTTACTCCATTGGTTCAACCCTACCTTACACATTGTGTTGAGACCTGTGGCTTTGTTAGATGCCTTCTTACCATACTCAACTTTAGAAACATCTTCCCAAACTTTATGATAGTAACAAAACACATGAGTAATGTTACCTTCATCATCTTTGCGGAAAGTTGTCTCATTCTTTTGTGAGCACATCTCTCTCACCATCTCTAAGATAGTTTCCACTTTCTTATTTTTGTTAGTTTCCAAAAAGTTAACTAACTCAACATAATCTTTCTTAATGGCCATACTACACCTCCACTGGTGTCAAAGTAGGATAGACTTTATAGTAGTCTACCAGGTAGGTACAAGTTGTTGTTAACTTGTATGATATAAATATAGTAAGTATAGTAATTAAAGTACAATCCTTTATTGTAACGGATTGTAACGAAGCATTTCACTCTGCAACAAGAATTCTTCTATTATATATGCGTGCGCGCGTATACACCAGGTTTTATAAAAAGTAAATAGTTTTATAAAAATATTTTTAGAAGTATAGAAGTAAAGACATATAGAAGTATAGGCATATAGGAGTATAGACGTCTGAATGCTTAGAAGTACAGACATATAGAAGTATAGACGTCTGAATGCTTAGAAGTATAGACATATAGGAGTATAGACTTATAGTAGTAAAGAAGTGTAGACATCTATATGTCAATACCCCCATACGTCTAGAAGTGAAGAAGTAAAGAAGTATAGACGTCTAAACGCTTAGAAGTATAGATGCCTGGACGTATATTATAGAGAGGGCTAAGGACGGTCCCCGGGCCCCTAAATTTTTCTTGTCGTTTGGTTTTTAACGCGCTTCAGTAGTATTTATTATTAATTTTATTAAACTACACAGTTGACAGAGAAATTTTTACTCTGCTTCAACTGCGCTTGTTATTAATTTTATTATACTGCCATACCCCGTCCTAGCAATACTCTCTGGCTATAGTCATCTAAGGACCTGTTGTATGACTCTGAAGCAATGCTCCCAATAACGATTTGCCTTAACACATCCGCCCCGTGAGAATACTCATCATGCAGAGGAGTCTTCTTCCATACACCTAGCTTATCGTCATACTCCTTACTATAGTTTAGCAAGCACTCATGCAAGTACGTGCACGACGAGTCAATCATTAGGTTAGGTATCATCTGACGAACCGCTTCGATGTCCTCTACCAGCGAGCCACGCTCTAAGATATGCACTGGAATGTTAGCTCTAAGCTCTTTTAGATACTCTCTAGCTATCTGAGCTATGGATTTAGCTCTGCCGTGGGCGTCCTCTGTGGTTAGTTCACGCTTAGCTCCGTCATGCGGTAACTTTATAGAACGCACGTTTATACCAGAGTCAACGATTTCTTTTAGATAATGCTTCAGACCATAACCGTTATTCCAGTACTCTCGTACAATGCGCCAGTCTCCTCTGTACCACTGTACGTAACCAGTTACCATGTAGTCATCCACACCCAAGTCGAAGTACACATCCGTAGGTAAGTTAGGGTCGTATAGACCTGGGACTCGTCTGCCTTTGCGTATCACACTTTCCATGTAGTCACGAGAGTAATACGTACCGTCCTTCGCTGCTGTGAAAGCTTCTTCAGGGGTTGCAGGATACTCCTGGAAAATATCTCCGCCCAACTCACGCTGCTGTATAATCCAGAAGTTCTTCTGAGAAGACATGAGTGCTCTACCTGTCTGCTCCTCCAACTTACTGAAGTATTTTGCATGCTCTTCGGACACTGTTTGCGGTACGTCAGAACGACAGTCCGGGTCATCGAGCCAAGACAGAAAGACAGGGTAAAAGTCCTTAGGTGCAATCTGTCCAGAGTATAGCGCCGACACACTAGCATCCCACATCTCCTTGAACATGTTACGGCCTTCGGCTGTACTCTCTATCACACCAGTGTTACCCACAGCAAGTGCCTGGAGAGTACCGGTCTTGACCTCTTTAGCTTTCTTTGGTGAATGGTTAGCTATCTTACCAAATTCAGAAATATGCAAGCGCTGTAGAGTAGTAGAACGGAAAGAAACGCGGATAAATATATTTGAATGATTAGATAAGGCAAACGCTTTGGCGTTATCTTTCTCCAGGTTGATATTGAGATATCGCTTGATGTCTTCATCGAGGTTATCCCATAAGAATTTAGTTCTGTCTAAGAGCGTTGAGGCTTCATCTACCCCTTGGGCCATTAAACCTATGTTAAAGAACGGTTGGAAGCATCCGTCGTCAAAGTAAGATACAAGCCAGAATGTTGATATACCCTGCTGTCTTGACTTTAGGATGATGATACGAGGATGCTGACGTGACTTAGCATATACTTTATGCTGTGATTCGTTCATGCGGAACTTCACAGGAGACCCGGTCTTGTCAATGATTGTATAGAGGTTATTAAGCCGCCATAGTTTTGACTTGAGGTACACACGCTCAAAGTGCTCTTTAGATATACCAGCAGGCACAGGATTATTGAAGAACCCATAGTGTCCCACTAAGTCAGGATATAGTTCATTGAACGTGTCTTCAGATATAGTTAGAGACATGACTACTCTCCTGGTGCGTCAGATAAGAATGAGCTATAAGCACCTGGAGCTCCCGGTACAGTACCCAGGTTGTTCTGCACATTGACCTGCGTCACTGCTTTGTTGAAGAACGCAGACTGTATCTTGCACAACGCTTCCACTAATTGACATAGCTCGTCTGAACCAGTGACACCCATAGACATAGTGTTAATGCGTGTAACTAGATTGGTCGCTGTGGCTTGCACAGTTTGCTCTAGTAGTTGCAGCCCGGCAGTTTTAGCTAAGGCTTTAGCTTCAGTACCCACAGGCACGTCTAGAATAGTAGCTGCGGTATGTATAGTTAGCTCGTCCAGGTTAAGTAACTTATCTAAGGTACCGTCGTCTTTAGCTTTGCGGTACTCTGTATTCCACCGTATAGCTGTAGATGAGGATATTCCCAGCTGCGTCGCTACTTCCATCGGGGGCACGTCCTGGGCCAGAAGAGCTACTGCTTTGTAATACTCTTCACTTTTGGCCATTACGGTGCTCCTCTAACCAGCGTTGCATCTGCTTGACTACAATATGACTGAAGTTCATGCCTCGACGCTCACACAAGTCTTTGATTTCCTGTATTACCTGGTCTTCTTGAGGACGCTTGACTGAAGTTGAAAAAGAATAAATAGCCATAGAAGTCTCCTTAGTTATTATTAATCTTAATATTTTTGTGTCCTTTTGTAAACACGCGCGATAAAATAAAAATGCACACTAACTATTGGATGCAAGAGGTTAAGTTTATGTATATTGGAACAAAGCTTATAAACGCAGAACCTATGACTCGCGCCGAGTACAACGTGTTTCGAGGTTGGGAGTTACCTGCAGATGAGAATGGCGAAGACGAAGGCTATCTTGTCGAGTACTTAGATGGCGGAAAACCTAATACCACCACGCGTGCAGGTTATGTATCGTGGTCGCCAAAAGAGCAATTTGATAAAGCGTATCGCTATACAACTGGTATGTCTTTTGGCCTAGCAATCGAAGCGATGAAACTAGGTAAGAAAGTTGCTCGAGCAGGTTGGAATGGCAAAGGTATGTGGTTGAAGATAGTCAAAGCTGGCTATTTCGATGTAGGTTGTTCAGTTGTCGAAGAGGCAGCTGGCCTATTACCTTGGATTGGGATGAAAACGGCAGACAATAAATTTGTGCCTTGGGTTGCGTCACAAACTGATGCACTCGCTGATGACTGGTATATCGTAGACTAACTAAAAGGAACTCGTCATGGAAACTTCTGACACTCCATCTGTAGAAGAACAAGTTAATACTGTCTTGCAACAGATGTCCGCTGAAGACTTTGATGCAAGCAAAGTAGACCCAGTAATTATGTACGCTGCGACTGCTGAAAAGCGTCGTCGTGACACACAGTCTGAGTTTACAAAGGTATCGCAGCGAGCTAAAAAGCTGGAAGCAACTAATAACCAGCTATCGCAAGTGTTTGAGCAAGAATTAGTTCACAAGATGTCTGCACGCGAGGCAGCAGAACTTGAAGAGCTAAAGTACTCTGACCCAGATGCTTGGCGTAATAAGTTAGTTACGCTTGAAGAAGCTAACAAAGGCAAAGTTAAAGAGAAACTACAGCAGATTGAACAAGAAGCTGTAGGCAAAACAGAAGTTGAGCTGCGCGTTGAGCAACTAAATGCATTCTGTGAAGCACATCCAGGCTTTGTAATTAACGATGATGTACTGCAGAATGATATTCCACCTCGTATCACTCGCAAACTTGAGAGAGGCGAGATTAGCTTCGCTGATTTCTTACAGCAGAGCTACGACTACTTAAGTAAAGGCAAGGTTATCGGAGCGGGCGAAGTGCCTCCTGACATCCCTAACTTAGGTAAAGCCCCAGGTGGTGCTACTCCTAAGCTAAGTAAAGATAATCCTAGCTCTGGCTATATTAACGAGATTTATTAATATTAATAACGTATACGCCGGACTCAATTCGGCGTATACTTATTATTGAAGGAAGCTCGTTTTTAACACTTCCTAACAAATGCAAGACAGCAGATTCCGCCTGGGAACACCTGCAAAAGAACATATTTCATTCATCATGTAAGGAAAGCTAAAATGGCTACTGGTCAAGTGCGTTTAGGCTCTGATTTAGAGCGTAAAAAGTGGATGCGCGAAGGCCTGGTGCAATCAGCTTCTAAGTCTTTCTGGTCTCCTCTGACCGGCACGACTGCTGATTCTGTTGTTTACCAGGCGAAAAATGAAACTGCTGGCGACGGTCACACTGTTGTGTTTGACTTCTCTGGTAACTTAGCAGGTAAAGCTAAGAAAGGTAAAGAAACAGCGACAGGTACTGGCGAGCAGAAACGCAAGTTCAGCTCAAAAATCACTGTTGAACGCTATCGCTTAGTCGCAGATAACGGTGACGCATTTGATGGTGCGAACATCGGTGACCTGACAATCAATCAGCATAGCGACTCTCGTGCTAAACTGGCTGACTTGTTTGTGCGCTTTAAAGACCAAGCTCTGTTTGACGCTGCTCAAGGTGTATTAACCACAGCGGCTGAAGTCGTTCAGACTCCTACTCACGTCATTGACTTGGGTACAACTTTCAATTGGAATACTCTGATTGATATTGAGCGCACTATCAAGACTTCTAACGGCTTCACGACTGGCGGCGTGCGTCGCCCACTGAAACCGTACATGTTGTCTAATGGCGAGCCAGTATGGCTGTACGTCATTGACTCGGCTATGGCTGCTATTCTGCGTAAAGATACTACTGGTTATCAGAATATCATGAAAGACGCAGATGTACGCGGTATGGGTAACGCCTTGATTAAAGGAGCTATCGGCAAAATCGGTTCATTGCTGATTATTGAAGCACCGAACTTCTTCGGTGAAACAGCAGGCTCAACTGCAGGCTTCAGCTTGAATGACTCAGGCATCGAAATCTCCGGCTTACGTCAGTACGACGGCGCAGACCCTACAACAGCTCTGTGGACAGGTCAAACTGGTTTTAGCTACGCTTCATCTAACTTACACTCTCGTGGTTTAATCAT
>JACCDV011155903.1_pt1 | contig 13162 bp, 14 predicted proteins | sample 7446131 | NCBI WGS metagenome assembly JACCDV01 (sample SAMN15323448, study PRJNA562643) | freshwater metagenome | isolation source: river surface water | place: USA:Blue River Watershed | collected 2017-08-17 | reverse complement strand
TTGGTCTCCTTTAAGACCTTGTGCTCCAATAGCTCCCTGGAATCCTTGGTCTCCTTTAAGACCTTGCTCTCCAACAGAACCTTGTGCTCCAGTTGTTCCTTGGTCACCTTTAAGACCTTGAATACCTTGTGCTCCAGTATCTCCTTGGTCTCCTTTAAGACCTTGAATACCTTGTGCTCCGGTATCTCCTTTAAATCCTTGCGGACCTGATGTAGAAATATACGGTGTAATTGCCATTTTTTATTTTTTATTTTTTGTTAATTAATCTAATGAGCTTTTATCATATACAATGTCAATAATATCTGAAGATCCTATTTCATATCCAGCAATATTTGCATTCCAATATAATGTATCTCCTGCTGATAGGTTTGCCAATGACCTTGATGTTACTCCTCCATCATTTGAAAAATAAACCTCACTATCTTTATTTCCATATGATTCAGTTACTGCTATACCATTAACATATACCTGTACTGTTGAATCAGAAAATGGTGTAAAGTCCAATGTTATTCCAGTTGAAGATCCGTTACCATTTGTAAATTCAGATGGCGATGATTGGGTGTATTCTTGACCCATTGCAGTAGGTACTGCACCCAAACTTGGTCTCCATGGAAGAACTTGTGCCTTTTCACTAGTAATTGCTTGAATAATTGGATTACTATATGTAAAATTAGGATTCGATGGAGATTGATATTCTGCCATTGTTCCATTACCACTTTCATCAACTATATAAAATTTTCCAGGAGTTAATCCCCATCCTAAAACTTCGATATTACCAATTTGTACTGCAGTAAAATTATCAGTTGTAACACTTTCTACAACTAATCTACCTAGTTTATCTGCTGAAGATGAATCTGCCAAAATCCAAGAACCATTCTGAAACGCAATAACATTACCGGGAATGAATCCATGATTTATTTGCGAATATTCTGACTTTAAAGAGCCGGAAGTTGTCGCTGCAACAAGTTCATCTAAAATTGATTGTAAACCATCAATTTGCTTGATTTTAATTTGTGACATAGATTTTTATTTTTTTTTAGTTTTTCTATTAAATTAGACTATTTATTTAGTCTGTTTCAATTCTATATATTCATTTTAATATACGCCAACGTTATTTATATCGTAGAATATTGTAATATAATGGTGATAAATATAACATGAATCCCATGATAAAAAAACTTATTAGAGACTACAATTATCTCTCTGATACATTAGAAGATATAAAAGAAATTTCTAATATTGCAGAAAATGAATTTCGAAACGCGTTAATGGAAACTGACCCAGAAGCATTAAATGCTCTTATGCCAAAAACTCAAGAACTTCCATTAGAAAATGTAGAAGTAGTTGAAGAATCATTTGTTGAAAAGCATAATGATTTAAAATTTAAAAAGTTATTTAGAAAAATTGCTATCAAGTGTCATCCTGATAAAATTAAAGATGTTTCTGAAGCTGAGGCTAAATTCCTAAAAAAAATATATGAAGATTTAAATGAGGCAAATTCAAATCATGACTGGGGAATGTTATTAAAATTAGCAATGGAAATGGATATTGAATTTGATGAATTATCTGAAAATGAATTGGAAAATATTAGTAACAATATAAATGAATTGCATCAAAAGATTAAAAGATATGAAAACTCCATGGCATTTACTTGGTACATAAAAAATGACGAGAATTCGAAAAAAGAATATCTCGCCATTTGTGCTAATATTTTTAAAAAATCTATTAATAATCATTAAATATCCCAGATACCTTGGTAATGACATCTAACATAAATAGGTTTATCAAATGACATTCCATTTTTGTATTCTGCTCTTAATCTTCTATTAAAATCAACATCTTCACTCATACCTATTGTATCTCTCCAATTGGTAATACACTCTGCCTTATGCATAAATAACCATGGACTCATTACACCCATTCCTGGTTTAACTGCGGTTATTGTCCATTTAGAAGGTAAGCCATTAATTTCTTTATCTGTTGAATGATCAGTTGCATATAATTGATCGCTATCTTTCCAATCTGCTGCATAATTATCATACCACTTGGTATTAATCCACCACTTGCATTCTGTTGAAGTGTTATACATTAATAATAATGTAAATGTAAATTCAGGTAATAAAAAATCATCCGAATCCATATATGTAATTAAATCACCGGTCGCAGCGCCAACACCTACCTTTCTTGGATAACCTCTATAGTATTTATTACCATCATCTGTTGATGTATACATTGTCGGTGTTTCCTTTTTATCAATATACACGAATTTAATTGATGGATCTTTTTGGAATTCTCTAGCGTATATTTGGTGTGTTTTATTACAACCATCGGATACAATGATTAATTCACAATTTTTATATAACTGCGCTTGAAAACTTTTAACAGCTCTTCTAAATTTATTTATTGAATCAGTTCTAGAACCTGGATAATCTCCAAGATATGCTTGCATCACTATCGATATTTTTACTTTATCGATTGATTCCATTAATTCCGATATTTCCATTATTTATATGTATTTGTTTTCCAATTATATTTATATGAAAGATTATGTTTATTTGGTTCCCATAAATTTTCAATTAATTTTCTATATGTATCTACAACTTCAGGGTTAGTTGATAAATATCTATCTAAAACCTTTTGATTATTTATCTTATATTCTTCAATATTATTATCATGGGCATTAATTGCTCTATCTAATTGTTTCATACCATCAAAAATTTCAAAATCTTTATAATAATATCCTGCATCTTTGATAAATTCAGCATTATGGACTAACGGGTACCCGAAATGTATAGCGTCAAGATATGAATAGTTTAATGGATTTCCCCATTGATGAGCTAATACAATATCGGTTTCTTCAGCTAGAAATGTAGTAACTGGATATCTTGGTATAAATTTAATTAATGGATTTGCTCTATTTATGGCATCTAAATTTTTAATCATACCCATAAAATATTTATTCTTAAGAAGTTTATTGCCACTTCCAATATATAATTGTTTAAATGAACCCTCTCCAAATTTTCTAAAAAAAGCCTCAACAATCATAATGGGAATAAGTGCATATTTAACAACATTAAGATTTGGTTCCATTACGGATATTTTCTTTTCAGAAACAGGTTTAGGTTTATATTTCGGTGATTTTTTTCCTAATGATTGTAATATCTTACTATTTCTGTCTATAAACATAGGATCCCATATAAATGGAACAACTTTAACGTTATCACTATTGTGTCTATAAATTAATTGAAAATAGTCTTTATTATGATATTCTTGTTGAGGTATTAACCATGTTTGGTCATGACCTTTATCCCATGATGGAATCCCTGGGGCATTTGGATCTCCAAATAAAACACGTTCCATATCAATTACGTAATTATTTCCACATTGATATTTAACTATTTTTGTATTTGGATTATTTAATTTAATAGCCTTTGAATAATGTTCAGGAATTGAAGTACCTAGTGTTATTAATAAGTCGATTTCTTTCCATTTATCTTTGAATTTATAAATTGGAAATTTATTAGTGTCCCATTGCACCTTTGTTAAATCTGAAACCTTTTCAGAAGTATCTAAAATCCAAACATCATGTTCTCCTATATTTAATAGGGTATTTGCCAAATAAAGAGCATTTAATTTGATACCATTAATCCATAAAGATTCGTTTTCTTGGGTAAGTCCTATAGTAATTCCAATTTTCATGAAAGTTATTTATTTTATTTTATATATTTATAAAAAAAGGGAGCCATGGCTCCCTTTTTATTACAAAATACTAAAAATTAGTATTGGTAAGTAATAACTACAGTGTCATCCTCGTCAATTACATATCCTGGATTTACTAAAGTTACAGTTGCTCCACTTACAGTAGAAACCTCAACTTTATGTCCATTAACGAATGCAGTAACTAAGAATTTATTACCGTCTTGTACATTTTCAGATACGGTATATGTGAAACCATTACCATCAAATGATTCAACTGCCATTTCAAAGTCTTCGATAATAGCAGCTTCTAATGCGTCTAATCTACCATCATGTGCAGTTTCTACTGAACCAATATAAGTTTCTAATGAACCTTCAGCTGCAATAGCTCTTGCTTTTTCAATTGAATCTTCAGAAGAAACTTTAGTTTCTAATGAATTAAAATCAGCATTTGTAGCGAAGATTTCAGCAGATAAAGCAACCTCTAATGAATCGATAGAGTTATTGATACCTGTGATGTCAGTGTTTGTTGCAGAGATTTCAGCAGATAAAGCAACTTCTAATGAATCGATAGAAGCGTCAGTAGCTAATGCATATGCAGCAAATGCGTTATCATTAGTAGTATCTACTTGATTGATTAAAGAAACAATTTCAGCAAATGAATCCTTATCAGCATCTGATGCTAATAAGATAGCATCGATTCTACCTTTTTCAGTATAAATCTCAGCTGATAATACTGCTTCAACTGATGCATGTTCTGCATGTTCCAAAGAAATTGCAGATTCTAATAAATCGATAGATGCATTTTGATTATTATTTAATGCTTCAATTGCAGAAGCTCTTAAATCAACTGAAGTAAAATCAGCATTTGTAGCGAAGATTTCAGCAGATAAAGCAACCTCTAATGAATCGATAGAGTTATTGATACCCATAACATCTTCATTAGTTGCAGAGATTTCAGCAGATAAAGCAACTTCTAATGAATCAACAGAATCAACTAAGTTTCCAGAAACAGAACCTAATCTTGTGTCAATAGATGTAATGTCATCATTAGTAGCAACAATTTCAGCAGATAAAGCAACTTCTAATGAATCAATAGATGCATTTTGATTACCATTTAAAACTTCAATTTCAGAAGCTCTTAAATCAACTGAAGTAAAATCAGCATTTGTAGCGAAGATTTCAGCAGATAAAGCAACCTCTAATGAATCGATAGATGCATTTTGATTATCATTTACTGTTTCGATTCCATTAGCTCTTGTATCGATTGAAGTTACATCAGCATTTGTTGCAGAAATTTCAGCATTTAAATTACCAATAACCGTTGCTAATGCATCATCATTAGTTGTGTCTACTGCATTAATTAAAGAAACGATTTCCGCGAATGAATCTTTATCAGCGTCAGAAGCTAATAAGATTGCGTCAATTCTTGCTTTTTCAGTTGAAACATTTGCATCAATTCTAGTAACGTCAGAATTTGTAGCAGCTATTTCAGCAGATAAAGCAACTTCTAATGAATCAACAGAATCAACTAAAGTAGTTTCAACAGATTGTGCTCTTTCTTGTTCAGCAAGAGTAAGGTCAGAAGTGTACTGTCTAGCATCATATATCTCAGTAGATAATTCTAAAGATAATCCTGCTTCAGCATCTTCAGCTCTTACAATTTCAGCAGATAAAGCATTCTCTAATGAAGTAGCATCTGTAGTAACAGCTGCAATTTCAGTAGATACTAAAGCTTTAATGTCTGATGCATTCGCAATTTGAGTTGCGTTAACATTTGCCCAGTTTACTGTAGATAAAAAGTCTGCAATTTGTTTTGAACGAATTTGTGCCATATTAATAATATAATTTTTTTAGGCCCATTAACTTTATTGTTAATGGAGTTATAAAGCATTATTGTTTACAACTGAATTATATATTAAAATGTTTTTGGCAAATAGTACTAGTTTATGTATATTATATGATTATTTTTAAAAAATTTGAATTTTTAAATTTTTATCGTAAATCATCTACATTTACCTCATATATTAAATTAATTTCATCTCCTAATTCTAATTCAAACCCTGCAATATTACCATTCCAAATTAATTGGTCTCCTTGTCTAATTGATTCTATTTCAACGGGTGTAATTCCATTATTGCTTGAAAAATACGCAGTTGAAGTTATTTTATTATTTCCTAAGTCTACACTAATTCCATTAACTTCTACCATTACGTATGAATCATAGTATGGAGAATATGTTATATAAACTCCAGTTGGAGATGAATTTCCATTTGTTGGTTTTGTAACTTTTTTATTTTTATCAGCATATGTTAAAATACCATCCGGTTTTATATTAGCTCCAGTAATACCATGTGTATCAATTGTAAATGTAACTTTATCTCCTATTTGCCATAGTTCTTTTGTAACCCCAGGACCTGTTGATACATTTTCAATTTGTACATTAATTTTAATACCATCTGTATTATCTAAATTACCATTTCCATTGGTAATATCTATTCTTTCCCATGATTTGATTTTAAATATTGTGAAGAATTTTGAATTTGTTATTGAATATAATGTAATAATTCCATCGATTTTGTCATTATCCATTCTATTTACCAAGAAATTTTCTAAAATAGATAACCTAACCTTGTTTTTATCAAGATTTCTAAATATAATTTCGGTTAATAGTCCTGGGTCTTGATTATTAACTGACATCATTCCAAATTGACTTGGCATTGAAAGGTCAATATGCTCAATTTCAAATTCCGGAGATCCAATTAGTGTAGGTGTTACTATAGATCCACCTCCATTATCTCCTCCCCCATTATCTCCTCCGTTTGTATCGGATTGAATTATTTGGCCGATTTTTAATGCTGGTAAAATATATGTTTTTGCATTTGGAAAAAAATCATTATATACTAATGTAATCTGTATTGTTAAATCACCAGGTTCTAAAAAACTTGATTGTGATTCTGTTATTTCAAATAATAAACACCCTGGTGTATTTAATGATGTATCTGAAAATACTATTTTATCAGATACTCCGGGTACTTGTGGATTATTGTACATAAGTACTTTTTTACCATTTCTATTTAATATGCCAATAGAAATTATTGAAATCTTTTTTGCATTTAACTGATTACCTAAATAATCTCTATGTAATGTTATTTTGTAGGTGTTTGATTCACCTTGTTTAATATTTATAGTTTCATCTATACTTGCAATAATATCTTCCTGTACAACGTATGCCATTTTTAAAAATTATTTTTATATTTTATATATTCTATACTCTATTTTTTATTCTATTAAATATAGCATACTTCATTAATGGAAGCATACACTCTTCAAATGGAGGAATAGTTTTTTTAATTTTTACATCAAATCTAAAAAAACGATATTCATTTGAAAGTGCTTCTGAATTTGCAATGAATGTAGCAATGTCTCTTAATTCATTTTTAATTTCGCAAACCTTTATTAGTTTAAATTTATTCCAATCTATTTTAAAACTTGATGGTTCAAAATATTTATATACCAATATCCTTTCAGAATTTGGGAGAATATAAAAAATATAACCTTTATTATTATGCCTTTTTTTATCTGGAATTTCTGAAATTTCACATTCAGTTTCTAATGCTCTCCATTTATCTCTAATAAATCGATATATAGTTTCAAGTCTTTCAATTGCTATATCACAAATGTTATATATAATCTGCAAATCCTCACCAGTCTCTGCGTATTCATATTCAAGTGACATATTATCTAAGTCGATACCTTTTATTTTTCTATTGTCATATTCGATAAAATCTTTGTTGTATTTAATGTTATATAAACTTTCTAATTCATTTTCAACGACCATAATTGCTGTATATAAATAATTGTCAGCGATCAATTTTTTTATTTTCTTGATTCCAGCCAACAATTTATATTCCTTTGATTCGTAATCAAATGGTCTTGCAATTATCCAATTTTTTTCAAATATATCCATGATATATTTATCATTTTAAATCCTATAAATGATAAATATATAAATTATATTAAGATAATACTATTCTGAATCTTTAATTCTTTTTTCAGTACTTATTTGATTTTTATTTAAAGTCTTAGGTTGAATAGTAGTAAGTCCCCATTGAAGTATAAACCAACTTGCCTCTCTTTCGGCATCTGCCTTAGATAACTTTAAAACTTCTCTAATTCTAGAAACGCAATGATTAATAAAATCATCCTCCTTCTCCTTTGTGGTGTGGTATTGCATATACCATGATGGATTATCTTTAACATCTTGATATGTCACATTATGGTCCTTTAATTGATAATTGATTAATTCAATAAAAAGATCTCTTTGTTTTTCTCTTTTTGTCATAGCGAAATTAAATTATTAAATACGTTTCTATCTTGTAATGAAATAAATTGATTGTACTCTAGAGTTACCATATAAGAACCTTCAAAATATTGTCTGCCAATTGTAATACTAAATTCCTTAGGTTCTGTAATATTTCTAGTTAATATCTTATTAAGATAATCTAAATTACTTTCTTGTACAAATAAATTTATTTTCATTATTTCTTTGATTTGATTATTTCATCGATGATTCCATATTTCAACGCAGATTCAGCATCCAACCAAAAATCTCTGGTAGCATCTTTCATTACTTGTTCTGGTTTTTTGCCACAATAAGAACCCAATAAAATAAAAAGTTCTTTGTTTACTTTTTGCCATTCTTTCCAATCTATTTCAGCATCTTGTATATTTCCACTAAAACCTCCAGAAGATTGGTGTAACATTGTTGTAGAATGTCTTAGGGAACTTCTCTTACCCTTAGTTCCTGCTCCTAATAATACAGAACCCATAGAGGCTGCCATTCCTGTGTTCACTGTACGTATATCAGATTTGATATATTCCATAACATCAACCATTGAAAGTCCAGATTTTACACTTCCACCTGGAGAATCAATATGCATTGTAATATCTCTATCATCAACTGAATCCAAAAACATTAATTGAGCCTGAACCACAGTTGACATATTATCATTTACAGGACCTGCAACCCACAATAATCTATCCATCATTAATCTTGAAAAAATATCCATTTGAGTTGCTCTCATTTCTCTTTCCTCTAAGATATATGGAGTCATTGAAGATTCAATTTGCCTTTGATAATAGTGCATATTTAATGAGCTTACTCCATGGTCACTCATTGCGTATTTTTGAAATTCTTTACCGTAATTCATTTTATAGTTTATTGATTATATTTTTAATTTTTGTACACATCTCATAATTCTCATTTTCAATGTAAAATTCTAAGCTTTTTTGGATAGATTGTTTGTATGCGCTTGGTGGAAGATTTGCTGTCATTACGGTTCCATCGCTAGATATTAAAAGGCACAATGTCGTTTCATTAATTTTACCTTCTAAATTTTTTTCTATAAATTCAACTATTCTATCGTGAAATTCTGAAATTTTATTTAAGTCCTCAGCATCTCCTAAATAAAACTCAGGTAAATTATTCATATATGTTATCATTTTTTGAGTATTATGATATTAAGATATTAAGATATTCAGCTAATATATTATAATAATCTATTTGCTTACTATCTTCATTTTCAACTACTTTATTGATTCTTGCCATCATTTCATTACATTCTGTTGTGTATGTAATTGAACCATCTTCATTAATATTAAATAATGGTTTTTGCAAAATCATTTCATATTCATTTGAATAAACTTCTTTTGGATTTTCCCATTCGGAAAGAATTTGATTTGCTAAATCGAAGTGTCTTTCATAAAAGTGAATGTTATCTGCAAAATGGAAATATTCACCTAATTCAAGGTTGGTGTATTTTTCGCGAAGCCATAAGTAAACATGTTGGTGTACCAATGCAAAGAATGGGGCATCAAACGTTAATCCATAGAAAATATCATTTGAACGCATTTGTACTTTCATATTCAATCTATTATTTCTAATAAAGAAATTTAGATACATTGTACACACGAAGTCTTTATTATCTTTAAACTGATATTTTGGTTGGTTTAAAAATGCAATTGCTTGGCGACTATTTTTATCTTGAATCAATGAATCAACAACCCATTTTAATTGATTACCAAATAGTAAAGAACCGTAGTTTGAGTTAATTTCATTTGACTTTGGATTTGTAATGTTTTTCCAAAATCCTGAGAATTTATTAATGTATTCAATATTGGTATCTTTATTTAAATACCAAACCAATTCACCTGCAAAATATTTCCAATTAAAACTTCTAGAATTGAAGTTTACAAATGGAGTTGTAGGGTCAATTACAATATCATGTAAAAGTAATTCTTTAACTTTTAAATCACGAGGTTGAGATACATCTCCGATAAATTCAATGTCTTCAATTAATTCAATGAATATGTTATTCATATATTATATTATTATGTTATTACAATATTATACTATTATTTGATAGAAAGTTTCTCATCACCTTTTTTGTGATTAATAGTGTAAACTTTATCTCCACTTGCGATTGATTTGTTAATTATAGAATCTGCCAACAAATCTTCAACATAAGTTTGAACTGCTCTTTTTAATGGTCTTGCTCCATATTGTGCATCATATCCATTATCAGCTAAAAATATCATAGCTTGTTTAGTTACTTTAATGTTGTAACCTTGTTCTGCCATTCTTGAAATTACCTTTCTAATTTCAATGTCTGCAATTTCCAAAACATGCTCTTGTTTTAATCCATCAAATAAAACGATTTCGTCTAATCTATTTAAAAATTCTGGTGCAAATTTATTTTTTAGTTCTTTTCTAATTACTGCTTCAATTTCCATTTTCTTTGCAGTAACTGACGCATTACTACTAAAACCGATTCCGGAACCAAATTCAGCAACACGTTTTGCACCAACATTACTTGTCATAATAATGATTGTATTTGTAAAATCAACTGTTCTACCTAAAGAATCTGTCAAACGACCTTCATCTAATACTTGCAATAATGTGTTGAAAATATCAGGGTGTGCCTTTTCAACCTCATCAAATAAAACAACTGAATATGGTTTACGACGAACTTGTTCTGTTAATTGACCACCTTCCTCATGTCCAACATATCCAGGAGGAGAACCAATTAAACGACTTACATTAAATTTTTCTTGGTATTCTGACATATCAATTCTAATCAGTGCATCTTCACTACCAAAATAATATTCAGTAAGCGCTTTAACAGTTTCAGTTTTACCAACTCCAGTTGGACCAATAAACATAAATGAACCAATTGGCTTTTTCGAAGAACTAACTCCAGTTCTACTACGTTTAATTACTCTACATAAACCTTCAACTGCGCTATCTTGTCCAATAATCATTGATTTCAACTCTTTCTCCATTTCAACAATGATTCTATTTTCATCATCGGTCATTCTTGTTACTGGAATTCCAGTTGATTGTGAAATAGTTTCTGCAATATCGTCATAGGTTACCATTCTTTTATTAATACGTAAAGAAATTTCCCACTCTTTAGTTTTATTTGCAATCTCTTCTTTTTTAGCCAACTCCAAATCCCTAAATTTACCAGCTTTCTCATAATCTTGTTGTTCTACTGCTAACAATTTTTGAGTTTTTAATTTTTCTGATTCTTTCTCAAGTTCCTTAATATTTTCTGGAATTTTAACCTCCTTTAAATGTACCTTGGCTCCTGCCTCATCCATAATATCAATAGCTTTATCTGGTAATTCTCTTTGAGTAATATAACGATCAGATAGAGTAACGCATGCTTTGATTGCCTCATCACTATATGTTACTGCATGATAGTCTTCATAATTATCTTTGATTCGATTAAGAATTTCAATTGCATCTTCAATATGAGGTGGGTCAATAAAGATTTCTTGGAACCTTCTTGTCAATGCTCCATCTTTTTCAATATTTTCACGATACTCGTCTAGGGTAGTTGCGCCAATACATTGTACTAATCCTCGGGCTAAAGCTGGTTTTAAAATATTACTAGCATCTAAAGAACCACTAACACCTCCAGCTCCAACTATTGTATGAATCTCATCAATAAACACAATTACATCTCTATTTTCTTTAAGTTCATCAACAATATTTTTCATTCTTTCCTCAAATTCTCCACGATATTTTGTACCTGCAACTATATTTGATATATTCAATGATACAATTCTCTTATTTAAAAGAGTCATTGCAACTTGTTTATTTACAATACGCTGAGCTATTGCTTCAACTAATGCAGTTTTACCAACACCAGGATCTCCTAAAATAATTGGATTGTTTTTCTTTCTACGTGAAAGAATTTGACATATACGATATACTTCTTTTTCTCTACCAATGATTGGGTCGAGTTTTCCATCTAATGCCATTTGGGTTAAATCTTCTCCATATTGGTCAATAAATGGTGTATTGCTTTTTTTCGACATAAGTTTAATAATTTATAGATATTTTACGGTTAATTTTCCGTTTGTTTCCTTATTACTATATTTATTTAAATAAAAAAGGTTGCCAATTTCTTAGCAACCTTTAGTATCGTTCAAAAACTAGGGCTTATATTCAAATTCTATGTCAATATTATATATCAACTAAAATTTTACAGCTTTTAAAGATCTTTGAGTACATGCACTACAAAGAACTGCTGTAGTCTTTGGACTAACCTCACTCCAATTATCACAAGCGCCAGATTCAGGTGTATGATCTGCCCATTTACTTTCATTAGGCTTTGAGTTTTGACAAATCATAAACCTTGCCTTAGTTCCATTATCTCTAATAATTTCCTTTGTTTTCCACATAATTAGTTTATTTATAATTTATATTAGGTATTTTTATTTTGTTTCTTTTACTTACTTAGATTAATCCTCGATAATTTCTCATAGTGCTCAACTGGTGTGGGAAAATTTAATTTACCAACTATAAAAAAGAGATTTTTTTCAACAAAAATAGGGGCCTAGGCCCTCCAAGCACCAAGAGAATTTTTGACAATACCAAGGATTGGGGTTTCCCCACAAAATCACCAAAATCAAATAATGTGTGACCTGTCACCAACCCAAATCCCCCACAACAACAGCGCCCCCAATTGGCCACACTATAATGATACTTTATAAAGGTTCCCATATTGAGGTGATTACTCGCTAGACTCTAAAAATAATTGTATTTATTTATTAGATGTACTAGTAGAATAAAAATAAATTTGATGTCTATATAAGAATAACAAACTATTAATCCATTTAAAATATTTAAATCCCTACATTTCACCACCCATTCGCCACTTGCGTAGTGAAACTGTGAGACCTTTGAAACCCTAAATCCTATGAGACCTCTAACCCGCTGAGCCCTCAAAGCAGTAGGGTCTCTCCACTTGGTTTACCCTCAGGCTTAAAGACTTAAGTTATATTGCGGGTTCTCACTTTTGTTTCAGAAATTGTGAAACTTTTTTTCAGAGTATCACAGGGGTCTGAGTACCCTCATCTCTCAAGGGGAATAACGGTATTCTGAGTCATATTA